>Ga0209584_10000583_pt1 | contig 11508 bp, 13 predicted proteins | sample NGEPerD_FD_184507 | JGI IMG/M metagenome (GOLD analysis project Ga0209584, IMG submission 184507) | Arctic peat soil microbial communities from the Barrow Environmental Observatory site, Barrow, Alaska, USA - NGEE PermafrostAB12-D... | ecosystem: Environmental > Terrestrial > Soil > Wetlands >...
CGGTCGCCACTCGCCCGGGCTGCGCAGCCCTGGTTGTCCGGCTGGCGGCACCCGGGTCACCTTTGACAGTGCTGCATCGCGACATATCGTCGAGGTATCGCGACTGTTCACTTGGAGGTTGGCGATGGCGGCATACGCGTGCGGCGGTGGCGCGGGTGATTGGTACCTCGGGTGGCTGCTCAAGACGTCCGTGGACGGCGGTTTCGGCGGTCCGCGTGGTCCTCGGGGGCGGCGGGGACCCTGGCAGGGTCAGCGTGGCCGTGGGCGGTGCTGGGGACCGCCCGGCGGTGAGGCCAGGGGCGGGGGGCAGCGCCGCCATCGCGGACCGCGGGCCCGGGGTGACGTGCGGTCCGCGGTGCCAGCGTTGCTGGCCGATGAGCCGATGCACGGCTATCAGCTCGTCCCGGAGATCGGCCGGCGCAGCGGCGGAACCTGGAAGCCAAGCCCCGGCTCGGCGTATCCCACGTTGCAGCAACTGGTGGACGAGGGCCTGGTGCGGGCGCAGGAACAGGACGGTCGGCGGGTCTACCTGCTCACCGACGAGGGCCAGCGGGTGGCCACCGACCGGGCCGAGGACTTCGCGACCCTGTGGGAAGGTGTCGCGCCGAGCGAGGACGGTAACCAACTCGGGGATCTGATCTTCCAGGTGGGCGCGGCGTTCGTGCCGGTCGCCCGCACCGGAACAGCCGAGCAGATGGCGCAGGCCCGCGCGGTGCTCGCCCGCACCCGGGCGGACCTGTACCGGATTCTCGCCGGCCAGGGCGCTCACGCCGACCGGAGCGGGCGGTCATGACGGCGCCGCGGATGCGCGCCGGCACCGCCGACCGGCAGGCCGCGGTGGACGGGCTCACCCGGCACTTCACCGAGGGCCGGCTGGACCCCACCGAGTTCGACGAGCGCGTTGGGACGGCCTACGCGGCAACCTATCTCGACGAGCTGCCGGAGCTGTTCGCCGACCTGCCGGAGGCGGCCCCGCACCGCGGGAACGGTTCCGGCGCCCGGTGGCCGGACCCGGACCGTTCGGTTCCCGTTCCTGTCGGATCCGGCGCGGGCCCCGGTCCGTGGTCGGGGCCGTCCGGGCCGGGGATGCACCGGCGGCAGCGGGTCCTCGCGGCGCTGGCCGTGCTGGCTTTGGTGTTCCTGATCGGTGTGATCACCCACGGGCTGTTCCTGTTCCCGCTGATCTGGGTGGCGTTCTTCCTGATGTCCAGCGGCGGGGGTGGTCATCGGCGAGGTCGGGTGGACCCGACCCGGAACACCAACCGCTGGTGAACCGCACCCCGTCCGCTGACCACGACGACCCGTTGCCGTGTCACGGTTTCGTGAGCCGGGTGATGGCCCGTGCACCGCGACCAACCCGACTTGTTCACCCTGTCGGTCGGACCCGATGGGCGCGGATCTGGCTGTTCATCCGCGTCGACCTCATCGAAGGCGGCGGGCACCGGCCACTGTCGGCGGTGGGGCGGCCGGTGCCGTACCACCGGTTGGGGCTGGTTCGTCGGTCGGCGGGGCCCGAGCGGCGCGGTCCGCGGCAGCGGGGTCGTGGGGAGGGTCCTGCGGGGATCGCTGGTCTGCTGCAGCTATGGCGACCTGCTCGGGGTCGGCTCCGGCCGGGCGGTGGCGTGGTCATCGGGCGGACGCCTCCCTGGTTCCTGGCCGGACGCCGGGCGCGGTCATCGGGTGGAGTGTGAGAGCGCGTGTGCGTGTGGCGATGCCCGCGGAGGGGCTGGCCGCCGGGTCGTCGGCGCGGTGGAAGTGGCCGTCGGCGACCGGGGTCAGGGACGTCCGTCGACGCCGCGGTGATGGGGTACCGACGGGTTGCCCGACGTTGCCAGTTGGCACCGGACGGTCACGTGCACGGCGGCGCCTTTCGGGCGGAACCGATCATGGACCAGCAGCGCAGGTCCTCCCGCTGGGGAACACCCCGGCCAGCTCCCGGCTCGCACACCGCTGTGCGATGCCCGTCCAGCGGGTGATCGTCACCGGCCATGCCTTGGGCGTCGCGGCGCAAAGGTCCACGCCCGGGGTGCGCAGCGCCGCCGCCAGCGGCATCATGCTGCCACCCTCGGCCGGGCGCGGGAGACGGGATCGGTTGCAGCACACCCGCCCGGCACCGCGCCCGGTGTCCGCGCCGACGGGGCCGACCGTCATGAGTCCAGGTCTGCCGCCCCACTCTGCGCGCGAAGTGCCGTTTGGTACGCCGCGAGCTGCTCCGAGGTCATGACCGGGACGTACCTCACCGTCGACGCCTGACGCTCGCCGCTCGGGTCCGCCTCGGCCTCGTTTCGGGTGTCACCCCGTACCCGGCCGTCGTCCTGAACCCGCATCCCGCTCTCCCTCCGCTGATGGGTGAGCTGTAGCAGGTGACCCCGACAGTCACCGCCTGCTCGATCCTGCTCAGGCGTTGCGACGTTCGCTAGAACCTGCCCAGGTTTGAGTGGCCCCATCCCAGCCGAGATTGGGTGTGACGAAATGCGGCGGCTGGTGTAACGAAAATCGGGTTCCAGGCGAAGGGGCCTGGACGGCCGCGCTTTTTGCGGCGGAGTCGCCCGTCACGAGTGGCCGCAGCCGTGTTGATCAATGACTCGACGGGCGAACGTTCAGCGACGTGGCGGGCGCTCCGCGGTCACCGGTGCCCCAGCGAGCCCTGATGCGCGTCCGATAGAGGCGGTTGTTTGCCAGAGATGAGTTTCGTCAGCTATCGGCACTGTGCGGTCACGCATCCCTGAAAGGCCAACGCCGGGTCGACAACATGCGAGCACGGTCACGCTCGTAGCACAAGATCCGGGATGGTTGCCGTCATCCAGTCGACGGTCTGCCGGTGAGACCAGCCGCGATCGTGTCGGAACGAAAGGTAGAGCTGCGGGCTTGTCATTGTGGTCAGGATGTCGGCGGCCCGGTCGGGGTCGACGTGGCTCGGGAGCGCGTCGGCGAGCAGTGCCATGAAGTCCTGGTAGCCGCGGATCCGCAGCTCCTCCCGGGACTGGTAGACGGCGAAGGCGTCGGGGTCCGTCGGGGCGGCAGCGCGGGCTACTTCGGACAGCGCGGCCGCGCGTTCGTAGATTTGCGCTCCGCCCTGGATGAACTCGCGGATGGTGGCCCTCGGGTCGGTCACGTCCCCGACCGCGTCCCGGGCCCAGTCCTGGTCGAGCGGTGCCTTTCCCTGCGGGCCCAGCACGGCGGCGTCCAGGGCGGCGGCGAACAGCTCGGCCTTGGTGTGGAAGACGAAGTAGACCGTCTGCACGGCGTAACCGGCGCGTTTCGCGATCGCTGTCATCGCCGTGCCGTGGTAACCGCTGTGCACGAACTCTTCGGCCGCCGCGGCGATGATGCCTCGCCGCGTCGCCGCGGCCTTCTCCTTACGGGTCTGCTTTACCCCATTGACGTCGCTCATGATGGGTGAGACTCTACTAGAGTCCTTCACTGGTGACTAGCACTAGTGATACGCACTAAGTAAGACTGAGGAGCAGCAATCATGACCGACCACGCCGTACTGACCGTCTGGACACTGGACAACCACAACTTCGACCCGGTCGTTCGGGACAAACTGCTGACCGAAGAGGTGGTGCCGCGGGTGAGCACGCTGCCGGGCTTCGTCGAGGGCAGGTGGAACCGGTCCTCCGACGGCGTCCGCGCGTACAACACCGTGGTCTTCGACGATCAGGCAGCGGCCGAGGGGTTCGTCGGGTATGTCCGTGGTGACATGCTGGCGGCGTCCGCTGCGGGGGTCCATCTGCACTCCGTAGAGCTCTTCGACGTCATCGGGAGCGCCTGATCCGGGAGTGTTGTCGCCGCGAGCCGCGGGAATTTGCCCGCGAAGGCGGCCGCCCATGCACATGAACGCGGGCCCGGCCGCCCCTTACCCGCGACAACCGTCGCGGAGCCAGCGGTCACGAGAAGAGCCCAATTGCGAACGCGATCTACGACCGCCAGGTATCAGGAACTAACCAGAGTCGCGGGCCGTCGTCACGACCCCGCGCGAGGCCAGGAGATGAACATGAAAGAGATCAAGACGGTGTCCCGTCGTCTCATCGAGGACGTTTTCAACCAGGGACGGTACGAAGAGATTGACGATCTACTCGCCAGGGACTTCGTCGTCCACTCCGGAGGAACCGATCAAGGGCGAGAGGAATTTGCCGGCATGATCCGGGCCTATCGCGGCGGCCTGCCCGACTATCACTGCACGATCGACGATCAGATCGCCGAAGCAGACCGGGTGGTGACCCGGTGGACCGTCCGCGGCACACAGACCGCAGAACTCATCGGCATCCCGGCCACAGGCCGCCCGGTCATCCTCACCGGCGTTGCCATCGACCGTGTCGTCGACGGCAAGATCGTCGAGACGTGGCTCGAAGCCGACGTCCAAAGAATGCTGCAAGACCTTGGGGTGGTCCCCACCCCAAGGTCTTGAGATCCGGCCGGAGCGAACCGATCGAGTGGAACACCTGGTTCACCGGGACTGAATTCCGGCACCTTGCGCAGCAATTTGCTTGGCACCACACTGGCGTTGGTTGTGTAACGAAATGTCGTTGGCTGTAACGGAATACTGGAGTCCCGTGGGCCGCGTCGGTGGTGAGGTCTCAGCCGGCGGCTTGTTTCGCTTTGGTGTGGGCCAGCCGGTAGGAGTCGGTGCCGGTCTCGATGATGTTGCCGCCGAAGGTGAGCCGGTCGACGATGGCGGCGCAGAGCCGGGCGTCGGTGAACGTTTTCGTCCAGCCCGAGAAGGAGTCGTTGGAGGCGATGGCCACGGAGTTCTTTTCCTCCCTTTCCGTCAGAACCTGGAAAAGCAGTTCTGCACCGCGTTTGTCGAGTTCCATGTAGCCAAGCTCATCAATCTATGCGGATATCCGCATAGGTCGACCTATGCCGACACCGCGACTATGCCGAGGCGGGCAGGGACCGGTTCGTAGAGGCGTGACGACACCAGGCTTGTCGGGTGCGAGCTGTGGGTTTTCCTCAGCATAGTTTCCGGTTTGAGAGCAACCTCGATCCCGGGGCACGGTGCTCCCGTGAGGGAGGCGAGTGCGATGTCGGGTACGCGGAGAAAGGCCGGCCTGCTGTGGCCGCAGGTCGATGGCTATCGGGCCTGGTTGGAGCAACGTGGCTATGCGCCTGGGACGGTTCGCAACATGCTCAAGGACCTGGGAGGGGTCGGGTTGTGGTTGTCAGTCGAGAGCATCGAATTGGGCCAACTGGACGAGGCGCGGGTCGCAGCGTTTCTGCTCGCCCGGCGCGAGACCGGTCACCGGCGCGTTCCGGGAGCCCGTGGAATGGTGCCGTTGCTGAGCTATCTGCGGGAGATGGGTCTGACGCCGGCGGAGGTGCCCTCGATCACACCGCTGGACGTTCTCCTCGGGCAGTACCGGTGCTGGATGGTTCAGGAACGGAACCTGGCGGCGCCGACGGTGCACCGCTACGAGAACACCGCCCGTCGCTTCCTTTCTGAGCAGGCGTCCCGTGATGACGTCTTCGAGCCGGCGGGTCTGACCGGGGCGGACGTGAACGCGTTCCTGCTCCGGGAATGCGGTCGGGTCTCGGCGGGGTCGGCCAAGGGGCGGGTCGCAGAACTGCGGTCGATCCTGAGATTCCTGTATTTGCAAAGCATCACACCATTGCGACTGGGCACTGCCGTGCCTCCGGTCGGCGGCTGGCGGCTCGCCACCCTGCCGCCCACGATGACACCGGGAGACATCCAACTGCTGCTGGACCGGTGCGACCGCAGCACAGCAGTCGGTATCAGGGATTTCGCGATCATACTGTTGGCCGCCCGGCTGGGGTTGCGCTCGATCGAAGTGGCCCGGCTGCAGCTCGACGATATCGACTGGCGGGCTGGGGAACTCGTCGTCCGCGGTAAGGCCGGCCGACAGGATCGGTTGCCGTTGCCCGCGGAGGTCGGTGACGCCCTGGTGGCCTACCTGTCCCGCGGTCGCAACCCGGCGGGAGCCCGCCACCTGTTCCTGACCTGCCGGGCACCTCGCGGGCCGATTCGTGCGGATCTGGTCGGTGACGTGGTGGAACGGGCCTGCAAGCGAGCCGGCTTGTCACGGGTGGGGCCGCACCGGCTCCGTCACGCCCTCGCCGGTGAACTGCTCGCCCACGGCGCCGGGTTGGCAGCGATCAGCCAGGTCCTTCGCCATCAGGACCTGGCCACCACAGCCCTTTACGCGAAGGTCGACCTGGGCGCGTTGCGGCGGGTGGCCCAACCCTGGCCGGGAACAGCCCGATGAGCGGGCTGGAGCAGGCGCTCTCGGATTACCTGCAGCTCCGGCACAGCCTTGGCCACGAAGTGGCCGAAGCTGGTTGGTTACTACCGGATTTCGTGCGATACCTGGATGCTCACGATTGCCCGACCGTGACGATCGAGGCGGCACTGTCCTGGGTCCAACAATCCACGACGGTCACGGGGACGAGCGTCGGGCCGCGGCGGATGACAGCGGCCCGCGGCTTCGCCCGCTACCTGTCCGGCATCGACGCCCGCACCGAGGTGCCCCCGTTCGGGTTGATGCCGCGCCGGCAGCGGTGGCGCAAGCCGTTCATCTACACCTTGGCCGATATCGACGCCGTGAGGTGCCAGACCCGGTCGATCGAGTCACCGCTGCGGGCGGCGACCTACGACACCCTGATCGGACTTTTGGCATCGAGCGGGCTGCGGATTGGCGAGGCCATCAAGCTGGACCGCACCGACATCGACTGGGCGGATGGTGTGCTGCTGATCCGGGAGTCCAAGTTCGGCAAGTCCCGGCTTGTTCCCTTGCAGACGAGCACCATGCAGGCACTCGCGGATCACGCCGGTCTCCGCGACGAGTTGCAGTCGCGACCGAAGGTGCCCAGCTTCTTCGTGTCGCTGACCCGCAAACGGATCAGCTACGCTGTTGTTTGCCAGACCTTCCGCCGGCTTGTCGACAACGCCGGCGTCGGAGCCGATGCTCCCTGCGCGCCAAGGCTTCACGACCTGAGGCACACCTTCGCGGTCCGCACCCTGCTCGGCTGGTATCGGGCGGGTGAGGACGTCCAAGCCAGGATCCCGTCGCTGTCGACCTACCTGGGTCATCGCGACCCCGCTTCCACCTATTGGTATTTGTCGGCTGCCCCGGAACTGCTGGCCCTTGCCGCTGCCCGCCAGGACACCGCGTGGTCGGCGGCCCGGTCATGACTCTGATCGCGCCGACACTGCAGGCCTTCTTCACCGATCGGCTTGCCCAGCAGCGGCAAGCGAGCCCACGCACCACCGCGGCCTACCGCGACACCCTGCGACTGCTCCTCGGGTTTGTGCACGAACAGACCGGAAGGGCACCAGCCCATCTCGACTGGGACGATCTGGACGCCACCACGATCACCGCGTTCCTCACCTACCTCGAAACCAGCCGGAAGAACAGCATCAGGACCAGAAACGTTCGCCTGACAGCGATCCGATCGCTGTTCGCCTATGCCGCGTTGCGCCATCCGGAGCACGCCATGCTCATCCAGCGGGTGCTGGCGATTCCGCCGAAACGGTTCGACAAACGGATCGTGACATTCCTGACTCCGACCGAGGTCGACGCCCTCGTCGCCGCCCCGGACCGGTCCCGATGGGAGGGTCGGCGAGATCAGATGCTGCTATTGCTGGCCGTCCAAACCGGTCTGCGTGTCTCCGAGCTCACCGGGCTGAACTGCGGTGACGTCACCCTCGGCACCGGCGCCAGCGTCCTCTGCGAAGGCAAGGGGCGCAAACAAAGAGCGGTCCCGCTCACCGGTCCGGTCGAGGCCATGCTGCGGGTCTGGCTGGCCGAGCGAGCCGGATGCCCGCGCGATCCGCTGTTTCCCACCCGCACCGGACGGCGGCTCAGCCGCGACGCCATCGCTCTCCGGGTCAGCACCCACGCGGCGACCGCCGCGCAGAAATGCCCGTCCCTGCAAGGCAAGAAGATCCATCCACACGTTCTCAGACATAGCTGCGCCATGACGCTCCTCCAAGCCGGGGTGGACACCTCGGTGATCGCCCTCTGGCTCGGCCACGCCGGCGTTCGATCGACCGACGCCTACCTCCACGCCGACATCAGCATCAAAGAGAAGGCCCTCGCCCTGACCACACCAGCCTCGGCGCGACCAGGCCGCTACCACCCATCGGACAAGGTCCTCGCGTTCCTCGAAAGTCTGTAACTATGCCGAGCCACCAAGGTCAGATCCCAACGACCGCAAGGCCACCGCCAGTCGCCTCGGCATAGTCGCGGTGTCGGCATAGATCAATGCAAAGAAGATCAACACGCCCGTAGCGGGCGATGGTCTTGGCCAGGATCTTGTCGTCGGCGGCCTCCACGAGCTCGTTCACCAGCTTGGTGGCCAGGGTGTACTTCACCCGGAACCCGGCCTCCGCGGCGGCGGTGCCCAACCCGATCAGCAGGTGGGACTTGCCGGTGCCGGAGTCGCCGATCAGGCACAGCGGTTGCCCCGTGCGGATCCAGCCGCAGCCCGCCAGGGTATGGATGGTGGCCGGGTTGATGTTCGGGTTCGCGTCGAAATCGAAGTCGGCCAGCCACTTGTCCCGGGGGAACCCGGCTGCCTTGACCCGGCGGACGGAGCGGCGGCGGGTCCGGTCGTCGCATTCGGCGAGGAGCAGCTCGGCGAGGAACCCCTGGTAGGTGAGTTGTTCCTTCTCCGCGACGGTGACCATGTCGATGACCAGTCCGCGGACGGTCGGCAGGCGCAGTTGCCGGCAGGCCGTGTCGATCGCCGCGGCGGCCGCCTGCTCGGTCAGGCCTCGGCGGCGGCGGATCGGTTGGGTCATGACACGTTTCCCTTCGAGATATCCGCCACTGGCGGGGTTTTGCGGCGGGTGAGCAGCTCGTCATAGCGGTCGACCGACGGCTGTGGCCGGGCATCCGGTGGCAGCCCGGCGATCACGGCGGTCGGGTCGGCCAGTCGCCGCTCGGTCAGGCTGACCACCCGCCCGGGCTGCTGACCGTCAGCTGTAACGAAAGGCTCGGATTCCGTTACACCCCGACCGGTCTGCTGCTTGCGAGCCTCCACGGCCACCACGTCGGCCAGGCTCGCACCGATGCTCAGGGCGGCGGTCAACCCGGCGACGACATCGGCCGCCGCCATGTGCCGGTGCAACAGCAGCACGTCGATGAGTTCCCGGGTGCCGGCGGCGTCGCCGTGGGCCTTGCGGGCGGCCGCCCAGAACGCCTCGTGCGCACTGGTGAACGCCCCACAGGCGCGGGCCTGCACCAGCGCGGTCGCCCCCGGCAACGCACCGGGCTTGTATTTCAGCACCTCCAGGTAGTGATCCAAATCCAGCACCTGCACGCCCTTGCTGCCCGACCGCTCGTGGGTGGCGATGACCGTCCGGCCGTCCAGCACAATCACCTCACCGGCCCGCAGATGCACCCGCACCCGGCGGCCGATGAACCTGGCCGGCACCGAGTACTGACAATTACGGACCATGATCCTGGCGTGCCGGTCGACCCGTGGGTTCAACGACAGGCCCGGTTCGAACACCTCGACCGGCAACGGCCGCAGCAGCGGTTGTTCGATGGCGAACATCTCCCCGACGGTGCGGACCCGGCCGTTGATCCGCCGATGGTCATCGGCCCGGTCCGCCTTGGCCAGTCGAGTGTTCAACTCCGCCAACGACTTCACCTTCGGCACCGGGACCAGATGATTGCGCCGGAACCTGCCCCCTTCGCCTTCCACGCCACCCTTCTCGTGAGCCCCGCCGATGCCGGGCAGGCAATAGAACCCGTCGAACTGGTAATGCGAACGGAACAACACCCACCGGTCGTTCTCCGTCCGCCGACGGTCGGTGCCGAACAGCACCGCGGTGACCGCGGACTTCAGGTTGTCGTACTTCACCTGCACCGTCGGTACCCCGCCGAACTCGGTGAACGCCGCGATGTGCCCCTCCAGGAACGCCTCCTGCGACTGGGTGGGGAACACCCGATGCACCGACCGGCCGGAAAAGCACAGCCACATCGTGAACAGGTAACACTTCGTCCGACCGGCCGGCAGATCGACGAACAGTTCCGCGAAGTCGACCTCACCCTCCGCGGCGGGCTGATGGGTCTGCGGGACGAAGACCTCCGCCAACGGCCGGCCGACCTCCGCCCAGATCTCCCGCCGCCGCTCCGCGACATACGCCCGCAGCGTCGAATACGAGAACCCGGTGGCCCGGTGCTCATCGACCAACCGGTCCAACACCCGCACCGCGGTATGACGCTGCTTGCGCGGCGCCGTCAGATCCGACCGCAACATCGCATCGATCGCGTCCACGAACGGATCGATCTTCCGGGACTGCCACCTCCGCCGGGCCGGATCCGGTGGCGTCGCGGAGGCCAACGCCTGCCGCACCGTTCTGCGGTGCACCCGATGGCGTTTCGCCAACGCCCGCACCGACAAACCCTCCACCCGGGAATCCCGCCGGATCTGCTCGAACAACATGATCTTGGACCTCACATCTCCTCCTGAAGTCGTCGCATCCGACGACCATCAGGTGGGGCCACTCAAACCCGACAGAAGCTGCCCGGTGAGTCGGCAGGTGGGGCCACTCAAACCTGCGATTCCTGCCTCAGGCGGGGCCACCCAAACCTGACACAACCAGAGGGGCTGCCCTATGTCGAACCGTTCTACATCCAGGCCAGGCGTCCTCGACATCGTTCCCGCAGCTCACCCGGGTGCTGGTCTGGTACGCCGATCGGGTCGGGGTCGGGCAGACCCTCCAGCAGGCGCTGACCAGGGCGACGCAGAGCGCCCCGGTGACGACCCCGGTGGCGGCGCCGGGGGTCCACCGCCGGACCGGTGGCGCACAACGCCACCGGGTCGAACATGGCCGACGGGGCGGTCGGATCCTGCCCGTCGCCGTGCGACGAACCGGCCGGCGGCAATTTCACCGATCGAACGGCCCAGCCTCGGGAGGGACCGCTCTGTAATCCACCCGCGGCGCGGCCTCGGCGCCCGTGGGTAGCGCCGGCCGGCCAGGGCGCCTTGGTCACCGCCGGGTGGGAGCGCGCGGACGCGATCTGCAGCACCAACGCGTCGATCGCCTTCAAATCGCCCTGCCACGACCGCGCCGGTCCGAAACTGGCCGGGGCCTCGCCGCGAGGACAGTCACGGTCGCCGCCGGTGCATCCGAGGAACCGGTCGATGGCTACGACGTGGCTGAGGTCGGTGAGGGGGTCGGGGTCGGTGGGTTGGACGAGACGGGCGGCGGGCACGTGGTCGGGCTCGACGGACCCGGTGGTGACGGGGTCGTGGTACCCGCCGATGCGATGCCGATCCCGGGTGGTGAGGATGTCGGGGGCGCGGCGGTGCTGAGAGCCGGCGAGGTCGCCGTGGCGGTGCAACTCGTGGCGGTGCTCCCCGTCGCTGCGGTGGTGGTCGGCGTTGCGGAGGCTGTTGATGTGGTGCTGGTCGCCGCGGTAGCGGTGGTGGTCGCCGGCGGCGTCGTGGGCGGGGTGGTCGGCGTGGTTGCAGCGCTTGTGCTGGTCGACGTGACGGGCGGTGGCGGAGGGGACTGCGGCGGGCCCGTCGTGG
>Ga0209584_10000584_pt1 | contig 11501 bp, 8 predicted proteins | sample NGEPerD_FD_184507 | JGI IMG/M metagenome (GOLD analysis project Ga0209584, IMG submission 184507) | Arctic peat soil microbial communities from the Barrow Environmental Observatory site, Barrow, Alaska, USA - NGEE PermafrostAB12-D... | ecosystem: Environmental > Terrestrial > Soil > Wetlands >...
CAATACATGATCACCGCTTTGTCCTTTCGGTCCCTGAGCATTTCTGCTGCCAGGGGAAGCTGCTCCCGAAAGGTATCGCTGGGTATTTCGATGGCCCCGTCGAAATGACCCACTTCGTATTCATAATGGTTGCGCATATCGACCACCAGGGTGTCCGGATCAGCCGTGAGCTGGTTAAACGTTTCGGCATTCACATATTGTCCTTTGTTTTCCATGCTGAATGCAGGGTCGCGTATTCCGTCCGCAACAATTTTATCTCGGACCTTTATTTTCAATACCCAGAAAGATTTACCGTCTGTAAAAGCAATGTTTAAGCGCAAACCCTTCAGCGGTTCTATAGTTTCCAGGTATGATTTGAATTCTTCTTCGCGGGAGAGCGGCACACTGACCTGGGCATTTATTCCCTCCCGAGCCAGATAGATCCTGCCAAAAACCTCCAGTTCCGCAAGCTTGAGGTATATTTCATCCCGGAAGAGTTTTGGATCTGCAATGGGAAAATACCGGTAAAAGGAAATGGTCCTTCGGGGAATGGTTTCTTCCAGGAGCTTTTGCTTGAGCTCTTTCTGCGATATCCGGTTATGTAAAATAGCCACTGCGCAAATTTACGAAAGGATTTACGTTTAAAGAAACGGCGTCTATTTCAGGAAACCGTCTTGATTTGGCTAAAAATTTTTTACTTTTAAATGATTTTCAAAGTTGAAACCCGCTCCATGAAATTTGTTCCCTTTCTCATTTCTTCGGCCGTCACCATTCTTTTGATCATAGTATTCAACACCCGATGGGGTCCGGCACCCGCTTTTGGGGAGTTCCTGAGCCCTCAGCATGGATTCTGGCAGAATGCGGAAGCCATTGATAAGGAATATAACCAGGATCTTCAGGTCCCCGGATTAAAGGACCCGGCGGAGATTTACCTCGATGACCGCCTTGTGCCCCATATTTTTGCAGGCAGTGAAGCAGATGCTTATTACCTGCAGGGGTACATACACGCCAGATTCCGGCTCTGGCAGATGGAATTCCAGGCCTATGCCGCCGCCGGACGGATCAGTGAACTAATTGGTCCAAAAGCGCTGGGTTTTGACCGTGAGAAAAGAAGGCTGGGCATGATATATGCTGCCGAGAAGACTATTGCAGAAACTGAAAAAAATCCCGTCTCCAAAGAAGAAGCTGATGCTTATACTGCAGGAGTCAATGCCTATATTACCAGCCTGAAGGAAAGTGATCTGCCCGTGGAATACAAATTACTCGGTTATAAACCCGAATTATGGACCAACCTGAAAACTGCACTCTTCCTGAAATTTATGTCCCTGGATCTTGCCGGCTTCGAAACGGATTTCGAATTTACGAATCTGCGGTCTAAACTCGGATACGCTACTTTCAATAAAATGTTTCCCTTGTCCCAGGATTCCCTTGATCCGATTGTTCCCATGGATACACTGAGCCGGATACCGGGCATATCTGTGAGAGAACCGCAGGGAAGCGATTCAGCTTATCTGGAAAGAAACGATACAGTAACCGTTCAATCCAGTAAACCGGATAAGGACAATGGAAGTAATAATTGGGCTATCAGCGGAATAAAAACCAAAAGCGGCTCACCCATATTATGCAACGATCCGCACCTGGCACTGAACCTGCCTTCCCTCTGGTTCGAAATGCAGATCAGCTGCCCTGGTTTCAATGCGTATGGTGCTACATTTCCGGGAGCCCCGGGTGTAATCATCGGCTTCAATGACAGTTGCGCATTCGGGTTTACAAACGCGATGCGCGATGTCAGGGACTACTATGAAATCCGTTTTAAAGACGACAGCCGGAAGGAGTACTGGTATAACGGCCAGTGGGTTCCCTCTGAATTCCGATATGAACATATCCTTCTGAAAGACACAACAGAATTTATCGATACCGTGGCCTACACTGTTTTCGGTCCGGTGATGTACGACAAAAGTTTTTCCGGCAACCGGAAAACAAACAACAGATATTATGCTGTCCGGTGGAAAGCCCACGATGCCAGCAATGAACTCCTGATTTTTAACGGCCTGGATCATGCGAAAAATTACGCAGATTACCAACAGGCCATTAAATGGCTGCATACTCCCGGCCAGAATGTGGTTTTCGCCTGTAAGAACGGAGATATTGCAATTACCGCAGCAGGCGAATTTCCTGCTAAATGGAAAAGACAGGGTGACTTCGTGATGCCCGGTGAAGACAGCAGTTATGCCTGGCAGGGAATGATCCCCCAGTCCGAGTCTCCTTTCATGTATAATCCTGACCGGGGATTTGTAAGCAGCGCAAATCAATATCCGGTAAACCCGTTGAGCTATCCGTATTATCTGGGTGGTGAATATCATAACTATCGCGGTTTGATGATCAACCGTTACCTGAACCAGATGAATGAAATCGGAATCGAAGACATGATGAAACTACAATTGGATTCCTATAATCCTTTTGCAGCCATGGCCAGACCCATACTAATGAAAAATATCGACTCCGCTTCCCTCAACGCGGATGAATTAAAATATTTCGAATTGCTCAGAGACTGGGACCTGCATTACGATGCGGATGGAAAGGGCGCTTCCCTGTTTAAAATTACCTGGGACAGCCTGAAAGCCATTGTGTGGAATGATGAACTCGGAAAAGCCGGAATGACCGGATTTTTCCCATATAACAGCACCTTACTGGAAGGAATCCTGCGGGACAGTGCCTACGAATTCCTCGACGATATCAACACCCCTGAACGAGAATCCCTTAAAGAGGATATAACCCTCGCGTTCAAACAAGCTGCTCTCGCTTGCAAGAAATTGGACAGTGACGGTCTCCTCACCTGGGGCAAATTAAAAGGCACCCATGTTGAACACCTGGCTAAACTTGATCCCTTCAGCAGGCTGGATATCGACAATAGTGGCGGGGAATTTGCCATAAACGCTGTTAAAAAAGATCATGGGCCCAGTTGGCGCATGATTGTGCAACTCACGAAAACGACTGAAGCATATGGCATCTATCCGGGAGGTCAAAGCGGCAATCCGGGAAGCCCATACTATGATAACTTTATCGATAACTGGGCGAATGGAAAATATTATCCGCTGTGGATGATGTCGAAAGATGAAGAAACAGATAAAAGGGTAAAAGCCATCATCAGGGTGACGAAATCTTAAAAAGGGTTTATGTTGAAATACGTTTTATCTATCCTCGTAACTGCGCTGGTGGCTTTTGTTTCCGGCCTGTATATGCCCTGGTGGGGAATTGCTGTTGCCGCATTCCTGGTCAGTGCCGCCATTCCGCAAAAACCAGCATTCTCTTTCCTTTCCGGATTCCTGGGCGTATTTCTTTTATGGGAAGTGCTTGCCTGGTGGATCGATAGCAAAAACAATGGAATACTCTCACAAAAAATATCGAGCATCATGAGCCTGGGTGGGTCTTCTGTATTACTGATCGTAATTACTTCACTGGTCGGAGCCCTGGTAGCCGGTTTTGGGGCCCTCGCAGGAAGTTATGCGAGAAGATTGATCTATCCGGTTCCGCCACCGGAATCTATCTAAATGGTGAAATATTTTGTTCTTTTCATCGCCGCATTTATCCGCCATGAGGACACAAGTTTTATTTTTCTCTTTTTTCCTGTTCTGTCATGGCGCCTTTGCCGTGAAAATAAGCGGCACCATTACTGATGATAAAGGTGGCATCCTTCCTTACGCATCTGTTTTTGTAAAAGGAAGCTCACAGGGAACGACCAGCAACAACATGGGCCGGTATTTTCTGGACCTGGCGCCCGGCGATTATACCATCGTCTGCCAATATGTTGGATACACCCGTCAGGAAAAAAAAATTACACTCGGCACCGCACCTGTTACCCTGGATTTTCAATTATCCATCCAGCAAACCAGCCTCAAAGAAGTTGAAGTGAAACCGGGTGGTGAAGACCCGGCCTATGAAATCATACGCCATGCGATTAAAAAAAGAAAATCTTATGAGAATCCGCTGGATTCGTTTACCTGCGAAGCGTATATCAAAACGCTGATCCGGAGTCGCAGCCTTCCTTCCCGTATCCTCGGGAAAAAATTTTCCGACGAGGATCGCAAGGACCTGGGAGTGGATTCTGAAGGCAGGGGTATCATCTACCTGTCTGAATCCCTGACGCGCATTGCTTTCAAAAAACCTGACAAAGTAAAGTTGGAGGTCATTTCAGGACGAGAAAGTGGATCGAATGGTTATGGATTTAATTTCCCCACATTTATCAACTTTTATAATAACAACGTCAACATTTTTATTACCCAGCTCAGCCCCAGGGGATATGTGTCCCCCATTGCAGACGGGGCTTTGAACTATTACCGGTATAAATTCCTGGGTTCTTTTATTGAAGATGGAAAGGAGATCAATCAGATCAGGGTCATTCCGAAGCGAAGATTTGAACCCTTGTTTTCCGGAACAATCAACATTACCGAAGGTGACTGGCGGATACACAGCCTGGATCTCATGCTTACCAGAGAATACCAGCTCGAAATTGTGGACAGCTTAACGATTAAACAGATTCATGTTGCCATCACGCCAAAAATCTGGCGAACCCAAAATCAGGTAGTTAATTTTTCATTTAAAAAATTCGGCATCGACGTGAGTGGTAACTTTCTGAACGTGTACAGCAATTATGAACTCGAACCCCGTTTTAGAAAAAAATATTTCAATAACGTAGTGGTCAAATATGATACTGGGGTCACTAAAAAGAGTTTTGCTTACTGGGATTCCCTGCGGCCCGTTCCCCTGGCGCCGGAAGAGATGGAAGATTTTCGAGTTAAAGACAGCACATTCAAAAGCCGCAACGATTCCGCCGCTTTGCAACGAACTGCCGACTCTCTGAGAAAAAAACAAGGACGTATAACAGTCATGAACATACTATTCAACGGAATCAAAAGATCAGACTATGACCCGGAACATCCGGTGAGCATTTTTGTGAATCCGCTGATTCCCGGGATAGAATACAATACCGTTGAAGGCCTGGTATTAAATGGAGAAGCCAGTTTAGTGAAGGAATTCAAAAAAACGGGAAACAGCATCGAGTTTACTCCCCATATACGCTATGGCTTCAGCAACACACGCCTCAATATCTGGGCATCTCTCACCCTCAGTAAAAAAACCGTCATTCAGGATCTGGATGGCGAATCTTCCAGCCGCTCTTCATGGACCTTCAGCGGAGGAAATAAGGTGAACCAGTTCAACCCTGATAATCCGATCGGGCCGGCACTTAACGAATTCTACACTTTATTTTTACGCGATAACTACATGAAAATTTATGAAAATTATTTCGGGTCTGTTTTATACCGGAAACGATTCGACAATGGCTTTAGAATCACCGGTTCTTTAATTTATGAAGACCGGCTCCCGCTGAATAACACCACAGATTATTCCTTCTTTGGAAACAAGGACAAAGCCTTTACACCAAATTATCCATACCTACTGATCAATGAGAACTTTACGCCCAACCAGGCGCTGATTGCCGGGATTGATCTGCAATTCAAGCCAGGCCAGCGTTATATTGAGTTCCCGGATAACCGCCTCGCACTCGGATCAAGATATCCCACGCTCGCCCTCAGTATTCGCTCGGGCATACCCAACCTGCTGGGATCAGACGTACATTATACAAAATGGCAGTTTTCTTTCTGGGATAATATCAATTTTAAACTCAAAGGTGTTTTTAAATACCGGTTTGGGGTGGGTGGTTTTCTCAGCGCTCAATCGGTTTATGTGATGGACTATCAAAGCTTCAACGGGAACCAGACATTTTATGCAAGCCCTTACCTGAATAGTTTTCAGCTTGCTCCCTACTATCAGTACAGCACTACGGCTTCACTGTATGGTCAGGGTCATATAGAACATCATTTTAATGGGATGCTGACCAATAAATTACCGGGATTGAGAAATCTCCAGTGGAACCTGGTGATCGGTTCTAATGCCTTGTACATAAATCAAAACAATAATTATGTGGAAGTATTCGCCGGACTGGAAAACATTTTCAAACTCCTTAGGGTAGACGTGATCGGTTCCTGGCAGAATGGTATTCCGGGCCAGGTAGGCGTTCGGGTCGGTTTTGATGGATTGTTCGGTTCAGCCATCGGCAATGCATTAAAAAATCCGAATGCCAGACCAAGATCCAGGGGATAATCAGATTTAATTCGCTTTGAGGATGGATATCAGTTTTTGTACTTCTTCCATGGAATTAAAACTATGCAGGGTGATCCGCAGCCTTTCTTCGCCCAAAGCCACCGTGGGATAAATAATGGGCCGTGCGTCCAGATTTTGTTCCTGTAGTTTCTGCGCGACAATCCTGACGGACTCATTACCCGGCAGGATAAAACATTGAATGGGCGTATCAGATTTTTTGAACCCCGTTTGATTAAAAGCTTCAATCAAACGGCTGAGGACAATTCTTTCCGCCTTCATCCCGGGAAAAATGGCATAGGCGGCGCGGATGGCCGCTACCGTTACGGGCGGTGGAGACGTGCTGTAAATAAAAGGACGACAGAAATTAATCAAATAATCGCGAAGGGTATTTGATCCTAAAACAACCGCACCGTGACACCCCAGTGCCTTTCCAAAAGTATGCACCCGTGCGAAACAGCGGTGCTGCAAATTTTCTAACTGTACCAATCCCGCTCCCCGCTCGCCAATTACTCCCGTAGCATGGGCTTCATCAACGATCAGATGCGCGTCATATTTTTCACATAATCCGTCTATTTCCCTCAGCGGTGCCCGGTCCCCGTCCATCGAAAAAACAGATTCTGTCACGACAAAACAACTGCCTTTTCGTTTCTGCAGTTTTTCTTCCAGTGAACCCGGGTCATTGTGTGCAAATGAAAAAGATTCCGCGAAAGACTGGCGTATACCATCCCGAATGGATGCATGACTCAGTTTATCGTACAGTATCAAATCGCCTTTCTGTGCAATACAGGACAGGAGCCCGAAATTGGCATCATAACCGGAATTGAAAATCAGCGCAGCCGGAGCCTCATGAAAGCGGGCAATTTGTTCTTCCGTCTCTTCCGTGAGAGCATAATTACCCGTCAACAAACGAGATCCTGTGGAGCCGTGCGGATATTGGCTCCCTGAGAGTGCACGTTCAATCAATCCATTTTTTACAATACCCAGATAGTCATTTGAACAAAAATCAACCTGGTTTCCGGAATGCCGGAGGGAACGCAGGGCTGTTGCTTCTGTCCTTTCACGGAGCTTCCGCGTCAGAAAATGTTCATCCATAATATTATTGACCAAATATCCCTTTAATTCAGACATTTGCAAAACAGATGAAAACGACTAAAAACATCCTGGGCCTTCAATTGGTTACGGACCCCCGATGGGTGAATCTCGCGAATCTTTCGATAGAGGAGATCCTGACAGATCATGCATTTTGCGAACAGAAAGCGGCCACGACCTGCATCAGCCTTGTACAGAAATATTCCGACCGCACTAGGCTGGTGGCTGAACTGGCGCCGATCGTTACGGAAGAATGGGGACATTTCCGGATGGTTCTTGCTGAACTCGAGAAAAGAGGTCTCAAACTCGGCAAACAAAGAAAAGACGAATATGTCAATCACCTGATCGCCTTCCAGCGGAAAGGGGGCGACTTTGAAGAAAGATTCCTGGACCAGCTGCTCACGATGGCAATGATTGAAGCGAGAAGCTGCGAACGATTTAAAAGACTGAGTGAGGGACTACCCGATGAATACCTGCGCAATTTTTACCGGCGGTTTATGGAAAGTGAAGCGGGTCATTACCACCTCTTCATCGGACTGGCGGAAACCTACCTGGGAAAGGAAAAAGTGAAAAAACGCTGGGCTGAATGGTTGGCATTCGAAGCAGGTCTGATGAAAAATATGGAGGTGCGCGGCGACAGAATACACTGACTAGTTGGGAGAGTTGGGGGAGTGTGGGTGAAAAATTTGGCCCCAGACTTTCCCCACTCCCCCGCTCTCAGACTTTCCTATCATTATTTTTTGGCTGAAAAGTGCAGGAGTTCTTCCGAAAAGTTTATAAACGGATATTTGGCTGCCAGGTCAACTGTCTTTGCATATTGTTCTTCAAGAAAACGACGGTGGGCTTTTGTTTCCGGATGAAGCGGCCGGTGTTTGACTGATACCTGAAGTTTTCGGATCTCTTCGGCAATCTGTCTGGACTCCGGCTCTACGTAATGCTCCATAAAATTTTCCAATACATATTTCGTAGCCATATAATTCGGATGAACCAGGTCCTTGTCATAAAACCGGTAATCCCTTAACACATCGATTACGAGTTCGTATGCTGGAAAATAGCATGTGCGGTTAAATTTATTGACCAACTGGTGGGCCACTTCAATCAGCCTGGCTTTGCTCCGGTTATTCTCAATCACACCATCACGGATATGCCGCACAGGACTGATGGTGAATATGATCTGCAATCGGGGATTAAAATCCAATAACCTGTGCAGCGTTTCATCCAGTGCGGCCAACATGTCTTCAATAGGTAAAAGTTTTTTGGCAAACCAGTTCGCCGGTGCCCGGTGACAGTTCGCAACAGGCTTATTTTGCTCTTTCAAAACATAAACAAATGCTGACCCAAGTGTAATAATCAGCCAGTCCGCCTGTTTCAGGAAAACATGGGCAGTCTGCTGTGCGCTGTTTATTTTATGAAGTGTATTTTCCCGGACCGTGTCGGCAAACTGGCCATGATGTTTCCAGCTTTGCCACAATTCGTCATGAAAAAACAGGTCCTCCGGACCATAAGTCTCAGGTTGCAGGTAAGAAATAAGACTATGCGCCACACTCAGGGGATCAAAAAGAATTCCATTCGGATTTTGCAGGGTGTCGAATTTCATCTCTGACAACTGGTTGCCAATATGCTCAGTAAAACAGGAGCCTGTCAGCAGGATTTTCTGTTCGTACCGGATCTTTTCTGCAGGAGCGTCGAACTCTATGGGGATGATGAATGGATCCACTTCAATGATTTAAAAATATTTCACTGGCCAGTTCACTGCTTTTAAGCAAAGCTTCTTCATTCAGTTCCGGCAGAAGGTTTTTTTTCCTGAAATAATCGATCAGGAGCAGGCTGTCCATATTTCCCACCAGGTCGTCGCCAGCCATCGGGCATCCGCCGAAACCGTTTATTGCCCCGTCGAAACGCCGGCATCCCGCATTGTATGCAGCATCAATTTTCTGCAACCTGTTTTCAGGCCGGGAATGCAGGTGTACTCCGGATTCAACAGAAGGAAAATGATCGATCAGCAACCTGGTCAGTGAGTTCACTTGTGCCGGGTCAGCGAGACCAACCGTGTCAGCAAGGGAAATCACTTCAACGCCCATTTTAACCAGCAACCGGATCCACTGAAGAGCGATCTCCGGCGAATATTCATCTCCGTAAGGATTGCCGAATGCCATGGAAATGTATACGACCAGCCGTTTGCCACCCAAGTAGCAAATTTCCTGTATAGCAGTTACAGTCTGTACTGATTCAGTAATGGAGGAATTTGTATTGCGTTGCTGAAACGTTTCGGAGATGGAAAACGGGAATCCGATATCGCTGATGGCTGTATATAATGCGGCATCTTCTGCACCGCGTGTATTGGCAACTATCGCCAGCAGCCTGGTTGTTGAATTTCCTCTTATGATCCTTTCTATTACTTCTTTGGTGTCTGCCATTTGGGGAATGGCCTTGACTGAAACAAAACTGCCGAAATCCAGGCTGTCGAAACCGACCTGCATTAAAGTATTCAGGTATTCAATCTTTTTTTCAGTGGGAATAAAATCAGGCCAGCCCTGCATGGCATCCCGGGGACATTCAATGAGTTTGACCCTGTTTGATTTGATTTCCTCCGCATTCATCCTGCGAAACTAGTCAAATCAGGGTTTTATTGGTCAAAAGGATTTGATACGACTTTCAATTTTTTCCCGCATGAAGTTGAAATACTTTCTCCTGTCCTTTTCACCAACCTGGCTCATCAGGGTCGATTTGCGCATGATATTCTGGAGATGATGATATACATATTCGGTAAAGACCGGATCCTTAGTCATCATTACGCTTAGAACCGAATGATTGATATAAACTATTTTGGAGTTATTTAAGACTGCTAAATTGCAATTATCACCCAGCATGAATTCATTGTAATAGAATTTGTATGGAACGCTGGATGCATTGGGTTTGCCCCCCACTGGAAATTTACAGCCGGCCTCCGCTTGTTTCTCGATATGCTCAACCATATCCAGCATATTTCTATAAATATTGAGCGCATACTCATCCGACGGAAAAACTTTACTCTGTCTGTAATAGTCAACCTGCCGGAGCGTTGCATTCACACTGTCATCATGCCATATTTCTGTCAAAGGAAGCTTATTAAAAGCATCACTCATTTTTGAAATGATTTTAAATACGCTTTCTCTTATGGATTCCATTAAAATGATCTCCTTCCCTTCGATAGGATATTGGAGAATGGTTTTCATCCAGAAAAAAATCTTGAATACCGTCAGATCATGAAACCCAAAACAATGGAAAAGGAACAGGTCTTTTCCATTATAAATAAGTTCCCGGTGTTCAAAGGAATTAAAATGATTCACCAGTTGCAACAGATGCTCCAGGTAGGATTCAATTCCAAAATTATCATTGTTCGTGAGGGGACCGCTGAATAAGTATGATTCGTTATTCAGGTGCAAGAGCTGGTCGAGGGAAACCTTATAATGTGCACATAAGGTTTTGATTTCCTCAAAAGACAAAGGTTTCTCTCCCCTGATCCGCCGGTAAGCACTGTCGTTACTGATGTTTAAAAGATCGGCTACTTCATCCACCAGCGAAAGGTGGGCGGCCAGATTGGCTTTGATGTGCGAAAAAAAAATCTGCTGGACACCAGGTTGGTTCATTGGTTTATTCTTTAGTATTAATTGCCAGATTCCCCACCCATCATTTGCAATTCCTGCGGTGCCTTATAAAAATAGGGGAATTTTCCGCAAAAAATACAGTGAGGCTCCGAATTCCTGCCTGAAATGACGATTACTTACAAATAATCAATTCCTCCAAGTAATACATCATTAGAAATGGGGCCGAACTGACATTAGCTTCATGTTGCAATTCGTCAAATCACAAAAACCTGCTCCAATGATAATTTATCGTATTTTTTGCGCAATCAGGAAACAACTGGATTACATGCCGGTTTTGTTCCTTTTCCTGCTTCCGACCGGTTCATCCGCACAAGACCGGAATCTGGAATTCAACATTATCCATCAGGGCGACCTGAAGGGGACTGTTCACTTGTCAGAGCACTCAGCAGGGAATATCCGGCGCATCAAAGTGGAATCGCTGATCCAGACCCGCTTTCTCTTTAATATCACCGTGAAAACAATTGAAGAAGCCATCTACCGGGAAGGACTGCTTATATCTTCCAGTTTCTATCAAAAAATAAATGATCAGGTGCCGAGTGACCGGGCGATGACCTGGAAGGACGGATCTTATCAATCCGGTGGAAGTCAAAATACCGGCAAACTGCCGCGCTTACCTGTTGAACA
>Ga0209584_10000587_pt1 | contig 11472 bp, 17 predicted proteins | sample NGEPerD_FD_184507 | JGI IMG/M metagenome (GOLD analysis project Ga0209584, IMG submission 184507) | Arctic peat soil microbial communities from the Barrow Environmental Observatory site, Barrow, Alaska, USA - NGEE PermafrostAB12-D... | ecosystem: Environmental > Terrestrial > Soil > Wetlands >...
AATTGATATCGTCCAAGTCAAATCGCGAGCCATCCGGGGAATGTCGGATCAATGCCGCTATTCGTATTCGACGCTTACGGCACGTTGTTCGACGTCCACGCCGCGATCCGGCAATACAGTACCGGTCCGGACGCCGACCGCATGTCGGAAATCTGGCGGGCTAAGCAGCTTGAATATACATGGACGCTGACGCTCGCCGATCACTACGCTGATTTCTGGACGTTGACTGAGCGCGCGCTTGATTTTGCACTCGCGCGCGTTCCATCGGTCGATAAGGCGCTCAAGCCTAAACTGCTCGAGGCCTATTTAGAACTCAATGCATTTCCCGACGCGCGCGCGGCGCTCGGCCGACTCAAACAGCGGGGCCATAAGACCGCGATCCTCTCTAACGGTTCACCCGCCATGCTCACCGGCGCGGTCGATGCAGCGGGGATCGGCAGCAACCTTGACGCCGTGCTCTCGGTCGATGTGATCCGCATGTACAAGCCGCGACCCGAGGTCTATGCCTTGGTGACCGGTCATTTCAAGTGCGTACCTAAGGACGTGACATTCATATCATCCAACCGCTGGGATGTAATGGGCGCGGTCTCGTTTGGCTTCCGCGCGCTCTGGGTCAACCGTGCCAAGATGCCGGACGAATATGCCGATCACATGCCGGCGCAGGCGATCGGCGATTTGAGCGAGTTTGCGCAATTGACCGCCTGAGCAAGCGGCCGAGCCATACTGCGTGATTACCGGCTTGTGCCCGTCACGTGGCTGTGATCGGTCTATTCATAACAAGTTCACTTTCGCCGCCTAGCATTCCTGGGCTCATGGGGAAGTGCGTCTATGATTTCCGTTGTCAACGGGTACGTCTGCAGCAGTTCATGCGACGTTGAAACGGCCAAGACGGGCAAGGACCCCAACGCGCCGCCCGGAACGCCTCCTGGCTCATCCAGCAAGATCGACAAAACCTCCGGCTTCGACAAGCAGCCGGTGACCGTACTCGACGGCGTGCTCACGGATTCTTCAACATCGCGCGCTGTCACGGTCGCGGCCAACACCGAGCATTCCACCGGCTCACAGCCGCCATTGGTGAACCTGCTGGTCTGATTAGCGTTCGGCCGGCGTCCCAAGCCGGCCTCGAATGGTCCGATGCCGGGGCAGGTCACGGGCACTTCCCACGAAACATCACGCGGGCTGAAGGCTGGAACGAGTCAGCCCTCGGCCGCTCCGATACCGCGAATCAATTCGACGCCCCGACTGTAGCGACCAGAACCGGATCCACGCGATAGATGTGTGGGTAAACGCGCAGTAGATTCTGGATCTTCGGTATGTCGTTGATCACGATATACGGATGGTTGGGATGTGCGACCAGAAAATTCTGATGGTAGCTCTCTGCAGCGTAGAAGCCTTGTAGCTGCGCGACTATGGTGGCGATCGTAGCATTGAAGACACCAGCCTTATTGAGCTGAACGATATAGGCCTTGGCGATCTTTGCCTGTTCTTCGTTTTTCGTAAAAATGGACGAGCGATATTGCGTGCCGGTATCCGGCCCTTGCCGATTGAGTTGGGTCGGATTGTGCGCGACCGAGAAATAGATCTGAAGAATGCGGCCATAGGTGATCTGGCGCGGATCGAACGTAACCTGCACGGACTCGGCATGGCCCGTCGTCCCTGAGCTGACAGTCTCATAATGTGCTGTCCGCTTGTCGCCGCCGGCATAGCCGGAAACTGCACTTGTCACGCCCTTCACATGCTGGAAGACACCCTGCACACCCCAGAAGCACCCACCGGCGAGAACAGCGACTTCGGTTGCCGCACTGGACGCGGTTGTCTCGTCAAGTGCCGGGGCAGGGATAAGTCGAGAGACTTCCGCCGCGCGCAGTTCCGAAGGCGAAAGTGAGGACGGCGTTCCCAACACTAGCAGAGTGATGAAAAACAGGAGATGACGGGCCACCGTGGAGGTTCCAGGCGAGCCATACTCATTTTCATTGTTGGTCATGTCTTGTCTCCCGCTTAGCAGATGGTGAAGGCATCACCTGGATCGCGATAGCATCGATCCAATGGGTGGCGCACACTGATGGAATGCTATGGGTTTAACGGTCATCGCAACTCTGTTTCGGCATCCTAACCGGCCAATGCCCGGATTAAGCATACGGCGCGGCCGGGCCCGCAAATGCACGAGCCCGGCCGTAGCCCAGGCTCATTTCTTCATCTCGTCCTTCTTCATCTCGTCTTTCTTCATTTCGTCCTTCTTCATCGTATCCTTCTTCATCTCGTCCTTTTTCATCTCGTCCTTTTTCATCGAATCCTTGGACATGGTGTCTTTGGTCATGCTGTCCTTTTTCATGTCGTCGGCGAAAGCCGCCGGCGCGCCGGCGAGTGAGAGCGACATGAGGCCGGCGGACAGGGCGATAATGATGCGTGAACGGGTCATTGCTGGATCCTCCTGAGGACGTTTGACGATGGCGATATTCATCCCATCGGTCCTAGTTCGAGCGATCCAGGGCGCGGGTTACATCGCTGCGTAAAATATTCGTGGCGAGCAGGCGGCCGCTGAAGGCCCGATTTGCCACGATGACTAGGGCCACCGCGAATACATGCACCGTGAGGTCGGTCGCCGCCGCGTCGTAAGGGTGGAAAAAGTTGAGCAGCGTGGCGGCCGCGGTGGCCGAGGCGAGCCCGGCGATTGCGGCCGTCAATCCCGGCTGCAGCGGGCAGGCGCGCCGCAACATTATGATCAGTAACGCCGACAGCGGCACCGACAATCCCACGATGAAGATGAGGCAATCGCGCGCCTCGTTCAGGTCGGCCGCATGGGTCCCGGGCACGAACCAAACGCGCAGGCAGCCGACGCCGCTCGCGACGATCCATAGTAGCGCCGCCGGCAGCGGCAGCAGCGCCCACGCGCGGCGCGCATCCGGCAGGCTGAGCTGGAAGGCCGCGATGGCGGCCAGGATCACGGTTAGTGCCGATCCGGTCACCGCGAGCCACATATCCGGCGCGGCGGCGAGCCGGCGCCCCAGTGCCGGCAGGTCGGCGATCATGGCGAGGACGATGGCGGTCGCAACCACGACCGCAAGCCATGCGAGCGCCCGGACGCTCGGCGGCCGTAGCCGACGCACCGGCGCCAGATCGGTGGCGAGATCGCGTATCAGGCGCTCGTGCGCAGAGCCACTATTCGAGGATGTATTCATGGCCTTATTCCCTTGGCTCCATTCGACCTCGAAGTGCCTTCAGCGCGCGATGCAGATTGACCTTGAGCGAGCCCTTGGTGCGCCGGGTCAGCACGGCGGCGTCGGCGAGCGAGCGCTCCTCCAGCACAAGATGCTGCACCGCTTCGCGCTGGCGCGTCGGTAAACTCGCGAGCGCGCAGGCGGCGGTGCCGGTCGCATCGGCGTGAGCGAGCCCCTGCGCTGGATCGGCCTCTTGATCAGCATGGCTTTCGAACGCGAGCGGCGCGTGGACCTCGCGTACGTCCTGCCGGCGGGTGCGGCGGAGGAGATCGATTGCCCGCCGGTCGGCGATGACAGACAGCCACGCGGTGAACGACCGGCTGGGGTCGTATGTCTGCCGCGCGCGATGAATGGTCAACAGCACGTCCTGCACCACGTCATCGATGCGGTCGGCCACCACCCCACGCCGTCGCGCGATGCTCTTGATGACTGGTATGCAGTCGCGCAACAGCGCCTGGTAGGCAACGCCATCGCCCGCTTGAGCGGCGGCCATCAAAGCCGACCGGCGCCGGTCCGCGCCGGCATCTTGCGCTTGAACATCATCCATGCGGCGCTCGGGTCGCCTGCTCCACGAAGGGGCCGCCACGATAACACCCACGGCGGCGGGGCGGCAGGGAATGGAGCCCTGTAGCAGTGCCGCGGATTCATAAAGCGCGATCACGTTCTGTTGACTGGCCGCTCGCATGGTCCCGTTTGACGGCGGTTACCTTAAAAGCCGAGGCGGATGCCGCCCCTTAAGTATTTCGACCGAAGATGACCAACGGTTACATCGGCTCAGAAGATCGGCCGTCGACGACCGCGCGGTTGTTACCGGGGCGACCTGCTTGTCCACGACGCTCCGAAACAAGCGCTCCAACGGCGTCCGCTCGCTTGGCGACGTAGAATACCGGAACGCGGTAGGACTAATGCCTGTATGATTATCTGTGACTTTTGAGTGTTAAGGCGAAGTAGGCCAAGCCTCCCGCAACAACGAGGCCAATCCAACTTACCCACATTGGCGCGCTCCAGCCCCCAATCACAACTGGCCAACCCATATAGATTCGCAAGACATGAAGCAGCGCAACAAGTGCGAAAATTGTGCCAGCTATCAGATGGAATAATTTGTCATTCATGGCACTCTCCATTCTATCGAATAATAGAAATAACCGTCTCAGATCATATTCCGGTTCCGCGGGGCGCAGCAATTTAGATGCCATGGGACGAGTTGCAGAGCAGCAAAACAAACCGCTTAGAAACGTATCTGTCAGAATGTCCGCTAATGACCCGTCAGCGACATTAGCCGCCTGCTCAACAACCTTTGTCTGAACTCTCACCCGGTCTCTTCGGATGCGTGCAGCAAGCCTCCGATTGCAAGCCGCGTGATGAGCTCGGTCAGTTCATCAACGAACGGCTCGTCAATAGTGATGCTGAACGGCACTTGCGCGAACAGCTCGCGGTTCCGCACGAAAACGCTGCATTGCCCCATCAGCCAGATGGCTCCGCATAGGGCGGCCCGTTTCTGTGTTCCTGCAGGCAGGAACTGACGAACGATATCGACCGCGGCCGTCAGATAGGAGGGCGAATTCGTCGCTATAAATTTCCGAAAGACCTTGGTCGGATGTGCGCTCTCCCAGGCGAACATACGAATGTAGCGGCTCATCTCGTCGCGGAACAGCAGCGGCCGTAATTGCTGGTACACGAAGCTTCGCAGAGCCTCCTCACGGGAAAGCGACTTGAGATTCTCCGCATCAAATCCCGCATGTTCCGTCAGCTTCGCGAATGCAGTTTTGAGGACTTCGAGGTACAAACCATCCTTACCTTTGAAATGATAATTGATGGCAGCCTGATTGACGCGGGCTTTAGTGACGATATCCCGCACGCTCGCGCCCTTGAAGCCTTTATCGGCAAACAGATCGACGGCGGCCTTGATAATGGAGTTGCGGGTGTATTCAGCCGGACGGGTCATTGGTTTCCAGTTCAAACAGCCGTTTGAACTGAATTCATAATACGTTCTTCGAAGAAATGCAACTTTGGTAGGAGGGACAGTGGCGTGAATTGCGTCATTATTCCGCCTCAAACGGCCGTTTGAATTGTAAACCGTCGTATGAAATCGTTGCTTGAGAGCTTGTGGAACGACGTTGGCTAGTCAGGGGCCTTGCATGCTGAAGCAAACATCGAGGTTCGTCTTAGAAGTGTTGCCTTATCTGCTTTCGGCGCTGATTGCGGCTGTCCTTGTGCCCGGGTTCCTCTATTCGCTGATTACGATCGCTCTACCCGGGGTCTTCTATTCACACGTTCACGAAACGGAGGCGATGGTTATGCCGAACGTCTCCATTCGCGGCGAGAATATTCTCGAATTGATCCGCCAGGACCACGACGCGTTTGCGCCAGACCAGAAGTTACTGAGGGGACTCGCAAAGGTGGCGGAAGACAGTCCAGCAAATCGCTAACGTGAGGAATTCGGCATGCGATTCCAAAATGGAATAACGGATTTGTCTCGCCGAACTCCGTGGTGGGCATTGATTCGAAATTGGCTGATGGCTGTGATCTATCCGTACGGGTCCGAACTGCGCCATGAGTCGTACCGGCCCGAACGACACTACATGCGCGGGCCAGGGCCGAAGTGGCGCGAGAAGCATAATCGATCCGCCTACTGACCAACCCGTTCGTTAGTTTCTGTCGTACAAAACGAGCGCTATTAAATTCTGGTGTTAGGGGAAGGCTCCGATGAATCGATTGTACTCTCTTGGGATTGCTTTGGCAGGCGTGGTCATGAGCGCAATGTCTGCGCAAGCCTCCGATTTGCAGGCGCGATCTAATCAACCATCGTACTACAAGGCGCCTTCGGAACTACCGTTCAGTTGGACCGGCTTCTACGCCGGCATCAATGGCGGCTATGCCTGGGGCCAATCGAGCTGGAGTGACCCGGCGGTTGGAGCAAGTTCGGGAAACTTCAATACCTCCGGTGGTTTAATTGGCGGGCAGTTAGGCTACAACTGGCAGACCGGCGCTCTTGTGCTCGGCATCGAAACTGACGCCGACTGGATGAGCGTCAAAGGCAGCACTGCCGGTGTGGGTGGCGTCTGTGCCGACGGCGGCGGCCAATGCCAGACCCAGCAAAGCTGGGTCGGCACGACGCGCGCACGGGTCGGCTACGCGTTTGATCGCTGGCTGCCTTATGTCACCGGCGGCGTCGCATACGGCAACATCCAGGCGGTGCAACCGACCGGCACGACCACCAACACCAATGTCGGCTGGGCTGCCGGCGGTGGCTTGGAATACGGCATCGACCGTAACTGGAGCGCCAAGTTCGAATATCTACACATTGACCTCGGCACCGCCGCCTTCATGGGCGCGGCGTCCGGCACTTCCACGTTAGCCGTGCCCGTCACCAACGAACTTGTGCGGGTCGGCATCAATTATCATTGGTGATACGCAATCCCCGTCGGTTCTCTCCGTAACCGTCAGGTACCTGCGCTGCTCATAGCCTTTTTTTGAGCTGCTCCGTTAAGAGGTGAAATGAATGGACCCGAAGCTCACCATCCTCTTTTGCCTGATCGGTACCATTATTGGCCTTTCGCACCTCAGCCACGAACGGCTGACAAAAATGAAAAGCAAATTTGAGGGCCAATATTGGTGGGACATCGTTCCGAGACGCCGTAGTCGTCGGAGTCCATGAGGCGAAGCGTGTGATTTCAAGCACCCAGTGCGCTGCCCGCGCTAGTGCTTTGGTTTGTTCATATCCCTGATAAACTCATCGATCTTTCGATCGAATTCCGCCGATGGGGAAATGGGACCTACGCGCTGAATAGCGGCCCTCAGCTGCTCCACTTCCGCCGTAACCAGGTGAGTGGGGAATTCCTCGCCGCGAAGGCGAAGCTCCGCTCCTGCGTCATCCATGTCGCGAATGTGAGGTCCAATCTGCCGTCTCACGAACTGCCGAAATGCTTTTGCCCATTCTTCGTTCAGCTGATCAATTCTCAGCCTTTCAAAGCGTTGGCCACGTGTTAGGTAGTCTCTGGTCTGTTCGAGCAATTCATTTTGGAGCCAAGTCTCGGGCAGAGCCTCAAATCGCTTTGCTAATTTCTCCATCAAGGCTTTCTGTTCGGTCATCAGTTCCGCTGCCATATGAGATTTAACGGGTCTTGAGCCTTGCACACCATCGTGATCTCAAGCGAGGACGTCGAGGTCCTGGTTCCAGCGATGGCCTCGTTTGTGCTTTTCTGAATCAGTGTCGTCATCCAGGTCCCGGCGGTTTTTCCGCGCGTCGTACAGCTTCTTCAAGCGGGTTTGTTGCTGCTGTGCGGTCTTGGTCAACTCATGAGCCTGCATTTCCAACTGGAAGACAGTCGGTGGTGGTTTTGGGGGAGGCGCAAGCGGCATGGGTGGAAGCGACGGCCGCATATGGATTTTCATTGCAACAACCTCCCAACATCCTTCAATTAGCGTAATAAAACACGCTAGGCGGTGTGCGGACAATTACGGTCGAGCAAGAAGCAGGCCAAATTACACTGATGATTTTTCTAATGAATTTGAAATGCGCCCTCGGATCGACGGGTTGTTATTTCCGATAGGAAAAATCTGCCGCCGCATTGTTGCGGTCACTCCCCGATCGCGAGCAATCCATTTGCGGCTGTCGGTTCGCCGATGCATAGCAGGAGCTGGGGATGTCGGTGAGTTGAGGAGGTTGGAGGCCTTTCGGGACCGCCAAGATCATCACATCGGTGGAATGCCAGCTTTGTTGATGATGTCGCCTAATTTCGCGGTTTCCGACGCCATGAACTTGGCGAGCGCCTCCGGGCCCGGCGAGGTTGGCTCGGCGCCCTGTTCAACAAAGCGAGCCTTCAGCGCGGGATCTTTGATCGCGTCGGCTAGCGCCTTATAGAGCTTGTCGATGATCGGCTTCGGCGTGCCGGCGGGCGCCAGCAAGGCCAGCCAAGCGCCGGTCACGTAGTTCTTCACGCCAGCTTCTTCCGACGTCGGCACATCGGGCAGGGCGGTCATGCGCTTGTCGCTGGTAACCGCGAGCGCGCGCGCGTCGCCGGACTTCAATATGCCGAGTACATTCGGCAGCAGCTGGAAGCCAAGTGGGACCTGGCCGGCGAGGAAATCTGGCGTGTATTGCGCGATGTTACGGTAGGGGACGTGAGTTAGCTCGACGCCGGTGATCTGCTCGAAATAGACCGCGGCAATGTGTTGCGAGCTGCCGACACCGACAGTGCCGTAATTGAGTTCCTTGGGATGCGCCTTGGCGTAAGCGATCAATTCGGTCAGAGTCTTCGGTGGCATCTTGGAATTTATGACTATGACATTGGGCAAGACGGCGAAAAGCGAAATCGGCGTCAGTTCCTTCATCGGATTGTAGCCGAGGCTCTTAAACAAGGTGATGTTGGCTGCCAGCGGACCGGACGTGCTCATCAGCAGAGTGTAGCCATCCGGTGTGGCTTTAGTGGCGGCCGCGGTTCCGGTGTTGCCACCGGCGCCTGGCTTGTTTTCTACGACGAAATTTTGGCCCAGCGACTTCGACATTTCGTTCAACATGATTCGGGTGATGACATCGCTTGCACTGCCGCCGGCGAACGGCACGATCACCTGGATTGGCCGGGTCGGGTAGTCTTGCGACTGTGCAGCCGGCGTTGCGGCCATGAAGGCTGCCGCCACAATCGGCAGCAATGTTGTCAGTTTCAATGTACGCATAGTGCTTCCTCCGAATTTGTTTTTCATTGGTTTTCGGTCCCTGTCATACGGAGATAATCGCGAGCAGTTTTTCACGGGCGGCTTCGTCATTCGCGCGGCCACTCATCACGATACGCCCGCGCTCGATGACTGCAAACCGATCGCAAACCGCCAGCGCCTGATGCACATTCTGCTCGACCAGCAGAATCGAGCATCCGGCTTGTTTCATGTCCCTGATGATGGCGAACAGGTCGGCGACAATCATCGGCGCTAGGCCCTCGCTCGGCTCGTCGATCAGCAGCAAGCGCGGCTCTCCGACCATGACACGAGCCATCGCCAGCATCTGCTGTTCGCCGCCGGACAGCGTGGTGCCGGACTGCCGTCCGCGCTCCGACAGGCGTGGAAAGCGCGCATGGACAGCATCCAACGCGGCGCGATTGCTCGCGGCCGAGCGGCCTGGAACCTGCAGGAAGCCGAGCGTGAGATTCTCTTCGACCGTGAGTCCTGGGAAAATCCTTCGGTCTTCCGGCACGAAGCCGATACCGCGGCGTGCGATGCGATCCACGGTCAGGCCGTCAATCCGTTCGCCGTTGAACGCGATCTGGCCGGCGGTCGGTTTGATCCAACCGGCGACCGTCTTGAGCAGCGTCGTCTTACCGACGCCATTGCGGCCGAAAATGCCGAACACCTCGCCATCGCGCACGGTGAGGTCGATGCCCTGGATGATGAGGCTCGGGCCGTAGTGGGTGTGCAGGTTGCGGATGTCGAGCATGGTCAGGCGTGCCCGAAATAGGCAGTCTGCACTGCCGGGTTGCTGCGAACCTCGGCGGGCAGGCCCTCGGCCAGCTTCTGGCCCTGGTGCATCACGATCACATGATCCGACAGGCTCATGACCAGCCCGATATCGTGCTCGATCAGCAGCACGGTTACATCGGAGGCAAGCGACTTGATGAGGGCGGCGGTTTCTTGCGTGTCGCCGTGGCTCATTCCCTGTGTCGGCTCGTCGAGCAGTAAGATTTTCGGCTTGGATGCCAGCGCGACCGCGACTTCAAGCCGCCGCTGCTCGCCGTGCGACAGCGAGCCTGCCGGATAATACGCCTTGCCGGTCAGCGCAAAGCGATGCAGCAACTCGTCGACGCGCGCCGAGGCGATACGGCTGGCACGCACTGGTCGCAAAGCCATCGCCAACGGTTCGAGGATTTGCGCCGCCAGCCGGAGATTTTCCGCCACCGACAGATCGAAGAACAGATTGGTGATCTGGAACGATCGCGTCAGTCCAGCCGCCTGCATGCGGTAGGGCGGGCGTCCCGTATAGTCGAGGCCCTCGATCAGCACCTGACCGCAGCGTGGCCGCAACGCGCCCGAGATCAGATTGAACAGCGTCGATTTCCCGGCGCCGTTCGGTCCGATCACGGCAGTGATGCTATTGCGCACAACCGCGAAGCTGACCACATCGACCGCGCGCAAGCCGCCGAAGCTCACCGAAAGATCGCGAATTTCCAGGATCGGAGCGGTCATGGCTTGCGCTCCCGGGAAAGCCAGCGCTCGATCGCCGGCCGCACGATGCCCATCAATCCTTTCGGCAGGAACACGACCGCGCCCATGAACAACAGGCCAATCACGATCAGGTGGTGCTCGGTGTAGCTGCCGACCACCGACTTCAACACCGTCAGGAGTAAGCCGCCGTAGAGCGCGCCGACCAGCGTGCCGGCGCCGCCGGTGACGACTGTGATGACCGCGTTGCCGGAGGTCGCGAAGAAGAGCAATTCCGGCGAGACGAAACCGCGAAGCATCGGATACAGCGAACCCGACAGCGCCGCGATCATGGCGGCAATGACGTATGCCGCGAGCCGGGCATTCATGGTGCGATAGCCGAGGAAGGGTATGCGGCTTTCGTTGGCGCGCAGCGCGATCAGCAGGCGGCCGAACGGCGTGTCGAGCAGATAGGCCGACAGCGCATAGAAGACGATGACGATTGCCAACACGAACAGGAAGAAGCCAGCTGGCGAGGCGCTCGACAGCGATGCGACGCCGAGATTGATATTGATAACGGGAACACCAATAAGCCCGTCGGAGGCGCCCAGCGCACGCGTATTGTAGACGATCTTGGCGGCGATCTGCGCCATGCCGAAAGTGATGAGTGCGAAATAAACCCCGCGCACGCGCTGCACGATGAAGCCGCCGACCAGTCCGGCGACGATCGAGACCGCTGCGGTTGCGCCGAATGCCACCCAGAACGATGGTGTTACCATCAGCATCAGTGCGGAGACATAGGCGCCAAGTCCGAAGAACAATGCCTGGCCGAGCGACAGCAAGCCAGTATAGCCGAGCAGGATGTCGACCGAGAGAGCCAAGCCCGCAAAAATCAGCGCTTCGGTGGCGAGCCGCAGATAGAACGTATCGTGCATCACCGCGCCCGCCGCTGCGAAGGCCAGCGAGGCTGCCACCAGCAGGCCGACGAGCACATGGCTCGCCCGCATCGATCGGGTAAGGGCGTCAACCATGACCGAGCCGGTTGAACAGGCCCTGCGGCCGCAACATCAGCATCGCCACCATGATCCCGAACACGATCGGGTCGGACCAGACCGGCGAGATATAG
>Ga0209584_10000589_pt1 | contig 11469 bp, 8 predicted proteins | sample NGEPerD_FD_184507 | JGI IMG/M metagenome (GOLD analysis project Ga0209584, IMG submission 184507) | Arctic peat soil microbial communities from the Barrow Environmental Observatory site, Barrow, Alaska, USA - NGEE PermafrostAB12-D... | ecosystem: Environmental > Terrestrial > Soil > Wetlands >...
GGATCGAGGAATTCGTCGGGAGGCTTCCATGTCCGTAAAGTTTTATTCAATCGGTTCGCTGACCGCGCTGATCGCCGCCGCCGCTCTGTCGTGCGGGCCTGCGCAGGCCGAGCCGCTGTTCGCCTTTCTCAACGCGCCGACGCAGAACCAGATCGCCCCGCAATATGCGCCCACCGAGCAGAGCGCGGCGGACGCAGACGTGCAGGCCGATCCGCGCCTGCAGCGGCAGGTCGTCGGCTACGCCAGCAATGAGGCGCCCGGCACCGTCATCATCGATACCCCGCACACGGTGCTCTATTACGTGCTCGGCAACGGCAAGGCGATCCGTTACGGCATTGGCGTCGGCCGCCAGGGCTTCACCTGGGCCGGCGTCAAGCAGGTCGCGCGCAAGGCCGAGTGGCCGGACTGGTATCCGCCGCAGGAAATGATCGCGCGCCAGCCTTATCTGCCGCGCATGGTGGCCGGCGGCCCCGGCAATCCGCTCGGCGCACGCGCCATGTATCTCGGCAGCTCCGAATATCGCATCCACGGCACCAACGATCCGACCACCATCGGCAAGCACGTGTCGAGCGGCTGCATCCGTCTCACCAACGACGACGTGACCGATCTCTACAATCGCGTGCAGGTCGGCGCCAAGGTGATCGTGTTGCCGCAGGCCGCGCCGGTGTATACCGCGCAGGCGCAGCCAGCATCATCGTCTTATGCGCCGGTGAAGCAGAGCCGTGCGCAGCTGACCTGGAACGCGATCCGCTAGTTTCCTCGAACCTCCCCCCAAACTTGCCCGGCCCTCGCGCCGGGCAATTTTTTGTGCGTTGGCGCGAAGCCCCGCCCCGGCTATATCAGTTCGGGCCACACGAGGATCGACATCCATGCGAATAGCGGCAATGGCGGCGGGCGCGGTCGGCGGCTATTTCGGCGCGCGCATGGCTGCGGCCGGGCACGACGTGTTCTTCATCGCGCGCGGCGCCCATCTCGAGGCCATGCGCAAGAACGGCCTGAAGATCGAGAGCGTGCACGGCGACCTGCACCTGCCGAAGCCGAATGTTACCGACGATCCCAAAAGCGTCGGTCCGGTCGACATCGTGCTGTTCGCGGTCAAGCTGTGGGACACCGAAAAGGCCGCCGAGGCCGCGCGCCCGCTGCTCGGCGCCAACACCCGCGTCATCACCTTGCAGAACGGCGTCGACAGCTACGAGCGCATCGCCCCGATCGTGGGCAAGGAGCGCGCCATTGCCGGCGTCACTTACGTCGTCACCGTGATCGACCGCCCCGGCGTCATCAAGCAGGCCAGCCAGTTCCAGAGCATCATCTGCGGCACCATCGACGGCCGCGCGGATGCCAGCCTCACCGCCTTCGTGCAAGCGGCGAAAGCCGCCAACATCAACATCACGCAGTCCGACAATATCGAGCGCGACCGCTGGCACAAATTCATCTTCCTGTCGGGGACTTCGGGCGCGACCTCGCTCACCCGCACGAGCATGGGCCCGATCCTGGCCGACCCCGACACGCGCGCGCTGTTCCGCGCCATCATGGCGGAGACGCTCGCCGTCGGCCGCTCCAAGGGTGTCGCGCTCGACCCCGGCTACGTGGACGAACGCCTGGCGTTTGCCGACAAGAACATGCCGGGCGGCATGAAGGCCTCGATGGCCAACGATCTCGATCGCGGCAACCGGCTGGAGCTGGATTGGCTGGCCGGTCAGGTGTCGCGGCTCGGCAAGGAGCTCAAGGTGCCGACACCGGTCAACGATACCATCTACGCCGCGCTCAAGCTGTACCGCATGGGCAAGCCAAGCTGAGGCACGGCAGCTTTTCGTCCGTAGCTTTCAGCCCTGAATCACGCTAAGTTCGTTGACGGTTCAAGCGTGGGGCTTGACCGAGAGCTGCCCATAAAACGGCGACGTACCGAACTCGCCGTTCCACAATAATGGCAGCGCTGATGCCGTCGGCGGGCACACACTGACATTCCAAATCGAACTGTGTTCGGCGCGGGAACCACCCGTGGGGGAAGATTCATGCTCGGGTTTAATCGCTGGCATCTGGCCAAAGGTTTGGTTGCGGTCCTCTGTGTCGCAGGCATCGTTTCGCTCGCGGTGGCGTATTTCATTCCGGCACCACCATCGACGGTCACCCTTGCGACAGCTTTCAAAGGTTCCACCTTCGCTTATTACGGCCAGCGGTATCGGGACATATTCGCCCGCTCTCACGTCAAGCTGGAATTGCGCGAGACGAATGGGGCCGTAGACAACCTCAAGCTTCTGCAGGATCCGAAATCCGGCGTTGAGATCGCCTTTGTGAATGGTGGCGTTTCGAATGGCAGCCCTCCGCCAGGGCTGCTGTCGATGGGCCTCATGTACAACAACGCCTTTTGGATATTCTATCGGTCGCCTGCGGCGCTGGAACGTCTGTCGCAACTCAAAGGCAAACGTATCGCGGTCGGGCCTGAAGGAAGTGGAACCAGATACTCGGCCGAACAGGTTCTCGGTGCGGCCGGCGTCACGTCCACAACCGCGACATTTTTGCCCTACGGCGGAACAGCGGCCTCAGACGCGCTGAAGGACGGCAAAGTCGATGTCGCGTGGGTCGTGGGCGGGACTGATGCGGTCGTCGTTAAGGCCTTGCTGCACACTTCCGACGTTCGGCTCATGAATTTCCCAATGGCCGACGCCTTCACCAGGATTTTTCCTGGGCTCGTCCGGCTGGTATTGCCGCAGGGCGTGGTTGATATTGAGGGAAACATTCCGCCGAATGACGTGACCCTCCTTGCCACCACAAATCGTTTATTGATCCGTGACGATCTTCATCCGGCAATTGTCCAGCTCTTATTGAAAACGGTAATGGAAGTGCATGGCGGGCAGGATATTTTTCAGCGCGCTGGCGAATTTCCTACGAGCAGCGATGCGGAATATCCCATGGCCGCGAGCGCCGTCGATTATTACAAGAATGGTCCTTCATTCCTGCAGCGGCATTTGCCTTTGTGGCTGACCGTGCACGTGGAAAGAGCGATTGCGGTGCTGGTGACCGCCTTAGCCGTCGGCATCCCGTTGTTCAATTTTGCGCCCAAGCTGTACCAGTGGTTTCTCCACGACCACATGCGCAAATTATACCGCCGCCTCAGGACCGTCGAAGAAGCCCTGCAAAAAGCGCTTACCGTTCCTCAAGTGATCTCTCTCCAAACCCATTTGGATGACATTGATCGGGCGGCGAGAATTCTGCCCCCAACGAAACTCCGATCTGTATTTTGATTTTAACCGGCACATTGAGTCGACGCGCGCGCAGTTCGCCGCGCGTCTCGTTGAGCTGCGAAGCCATACAGTCAAGATTGCTTAGGGGGCATCCATGCTGGGGTTCAATCGCTGGCATCTGTTCAAAGGATTGGCCGCGATTTTCTGCATCGCCGTGCTGGTTTGGCTCGCGCTGGCCTATTTCATTCCTGCGCCGCCGTCCAAATTCACCATCGCCACGGGCGCAAAAAATCAAACCTACGAGGCGATCGCCAAGCGCTATCAGGGCATCCTGGCGCGCTCCCGTATCGAGCTGGATATCCGCCTGACCAATGGCGCGGTGGAGAACCTCGAACTGCTGAACGACGCGGCCTCCGGCATCAAGGTCGCCATCGTGCAGAGCGGCCTGTCGGACAGCGATCACGCGCCGGATTTACTGTCGCTGGGCCGCATCAATTATCAAATCTATTGGCTGTTCCACAGCGCGGATGCTCCGTTGAACGATTTGCGGCAGCTCAAGGGCAAGCGCATCGCCATCGGGCCGGTTGGCAGCGGGCAACGAGCGACCACCGAAAAAATCCTCGGCATCAGCGGTGTCACGCATGACAACTCGGCGCTGTTGAATCTCTCGTCGCAGGGCGCGGCGGACGCGCTGAACGAGGGCAAGATCGATGCCCTGTTTCTGCCCTTTGCCCCGGATGCGCCGGTTCTGCTTTCCTTGCTGAAAAATCCCCGCGTCAAGGCGATGAGCTTTAGCGAGGCGGAGGCACTCACCCGCATTTTTCCGTCGCTCGTCCGGTTGGTATTTCCGCGGGCCGTGCTTGATTTTGAGCGGGTCATTCCAGCCACCGACATGGTCCTCATTGCAAGTCCCAACGTCGTGCTGGTGCGCAAAGACATCCATCCCGCTTTGATCGATCTGCTGGCGCAGACAATTGTGGAAGTGCACGGCAAGCCGGGGATTTATCAACAAGCCGGCGAATTCCCCAGTCAGACCGATCCGGAATTTCCCATGGCGCAGAGCGCGCGCGATTTCTACAAGAACGGCCCCACGTTCCTGAACCGCTATCTGCCGTTCTGGCTGACCAACTACGCGCAACGAACGCTGGCGGTGCTGGCGGCGGTTATTGCGATCGTGCTGCCGATGTTCAGCTACGCGCCGAGGCTCTACCGGTCGCTGGTGGAAAATCGTTTGCGGTCTTTGTATCGCCGGCTGCGGGCGATCGAAGCCAGCTTGCAAAAGGATGCCACCGCCGCGGAGCAGGCGGCGCTCGAAGCCGATCTCGACAGCGTCGATCGCGCGACCAACATTCTTGGGGTGCCGATGCGGCATTCGGAGCTGTTTTTTTCGCTCAAGGTTCACATCGATCTCGTGCGGGCGCGTCTGGCGTCGCGCCGCGCCGAGCTGCACGGCCGGGCGAGCAAGGCCGCTTAGCGCGCTTGCGGTAGCCCGCCCCTTGCGGTCTAAGACTAAACGTCTAAGATTTGTGCGGGGACTTGCAGACTCCCCGCCAGACGGGCGTTGCCGTCCAAGCTCTGCGCAACACTCGCACTGTCGAGAGGATTGCGCATGAATGACGACACCCGCTCAACCCATTCCGACATTTTGCTGCTCTATGCCGCGCGCGGCACGCGCGGATTCGGCGACGGCTTCGCCATCATCATTTTGCCGGCCTATCTGTCGGCGATCGGCTTTAGTCCCGGGCAGATTGGCTTCGTGGCCAGCGCATCACTCTTGGGAACCGCGCTGTTTACCCTCGCCATCGGGTTCTTCGCACCGCGGCACGACTTGCGTAATCTGCTGTTGGGCGGCGCGCTCTTGATGGCCGCCACCGGTCTTGCGTTTTCGAATTTCGATCAGTTCGCGCTCATCGCGATGATTGCTTTTGCCGGCACGATCAATCCGTCGACCGGCGATCTGGGCGTGCTGGTGCCGCTCGAGCATGCCATGCTGGCGCACGGCGTCCCCGACCATGAGCGGACGCATACATTCGCGCGCTACAGCCTGATCGGCGCGCTCTCGATGGCGGCCGGATCCTTGGCGGCGGCGCTGCCGGATTTCATCGTATTGGCCGATTTCGACCGGATCAGCGCCTTCAAGATCATGTTTTATGCCTATGCCGCGCTGGGGCTATTGAGCGCCGCGCTCTACCGGCGTTTACCGCATGTGCGCATGGACGAAGCGCGTCCCAGCGCGCCGCTCGGACCCTCGCGCGGGGTCGTCTACAAGCTGGCGGCGCTGTTCAGCCTCGACGCCTTCGCAGGCGGCTTCGTCGTCCAGTCGCTGCTGGCGCTTTGGCTGTTCGAGCGCTTCGACATGTCGCTCTCGGCCGCGAGCCTGTTCTTTTTCTGGTCGAGCACCTTGAGCGCTTTTTCCTATCCGGTGGCGGCTTGGCTTTCGAAACGCATCGGCCTCATCAACACGATGGTCTATACCCACATCCCCTCCAGCATCTTTCTCATCCTGGCGGCGTTCTCGCCGAATTTGATGCTGGCGCTCGCTTTGCTGTTGGTGCGTTCGGCGCTCTCGCAAATGGACGTACCCACGCGCACGTCTTATGTGATGGCCGTCGTGACGCCGGCCGAGCGCACGGCGGCCGCCAGCGTCACCGCGGTTCCGCGCAGTCTCGCCTCATCGATCAGCCCGGCCATGACCGGTGTGCTGCTGGCCACGCCCTTTGCCGGGCTGCCGCTGATCGTGTGCGGCGTTCTCAAGATCGTCTACGACGTCGCGCTGCTGTATTCATTCCGGCATATGAAGCCGCCGGAGGAAAGGCCGGATTAGCGCCGCTAACGCCTCGCGAAGCGACATTCCGCCAGGCCGGCGTCCGCCACCATCTTGATTATCGGATCGATGATCAGCACCGCCCCCACCCCGCTGATCAGCCGATTGCAACCAAGAGGAAGTTGCAACTGACGCCCATCGGCGCTCCCCCTGCGGCCCTTAGCAGCAGGCCGGTCAATACCAGCCGTATGGCGCCGAACCGCTGTCCGAGCATGCCGGCCGGTCAAGACCGCAAAATGCCCGGTAACATCTAAATACTGATCAGAGCGCCAAATTGCGCGTCATCAATCGCGAAAGAACCGACCAAGAACGGCGCGGTTGCCGCCGCCGGACGTAACTGGGGATGGCTTGATCGGTCCGGTGTTGGGGATAGAAATGGGGCCGACATTAGATTAAAGGTATGTGACGGAATTCGCGAAGCTGGGCGCGGTTAGTAATAAACAAGAAAAGAGCCTGGGAGGATGAGGCTTTGTTCACGCTTGTAAAAAAGCGCGATTTCTACGCCGGCGGTTTGATGACCTTGCTCGGCGCGGCGGTCACGCTCGATTCCATGACCTATTCCCTCGGCACCCTGACCCATATGGGTCCGGGCATGTTCCCCTTGATGCTCGGGCTCACGCTCACCTTTGTCGGCCTGCTGATTTTAGGCGCGGCGATGGCCACCCCGCTCAGCGACGATGAGAACATCCTGCCGAAACACAAGGAATGGCTCGGCTGGGGCTGCATCCTGGCCGGACCGATCTTTTTCATTATTCTGGGCGAGTTTTTCGGCCTGGTCCCGGCAACCTTCTCCTGCGTGTTCGTCTCCGCGATGGGTGACCGCACCGCGACGTGGAAAGGTTCCGCCATCCTCGCGGCCGGCGTAACATTCGTCGGCACGCTGCTGTTCACCTATGTGCTGAAGATCCCATTCCCCATGTTCAGGTTTGGCCACTAAATGTTCGCAACCGCGCTTACCGATCTCTGGTACGGCTTCGGCGTCGCGCTCGAGCCCCACAACGTGATGTGGTGCTTCATCGGCGTGTTCGTCGGTAACATGGTCGGTGTGCTGCCGGGCATGGGTCCGCTCGCGACCATCTCGATCCTGTTGCCGCTCACCTTCGGCATCAAGCCGGTCGGCGCCATCTTGATGCTGGCGGGCGTTTTCTACGGCGCGCAATACGGCGGCGCGATCTGCTCGATCCTGCTCAATCTGCCATGCCATCCACCGCACGCGGTCACCTGTCTCGACGGCTTCCCGCTCACCAAAAAAGGCAGGGGCGGGGCGGCGCTCGGCATCACCATCATCTCGTCGTTCGTCGGCGCCTCGTGGGGCATCACCGAGATGATTTTCCTGTCGCCGATATTGGTGGTGGTGGCGCTCAAATTCGGCCCGGCGGAAATATGCTCGTTGATGTTGCTCGGCCTGCTGGCCGGCTCGACGCTGGCGCGCGGTTCGCCGCTCAAGGGCGTCGCCATGACCATCTGCGGCCTGCTGATCGGCATTGTCGGCAGCGACATCGAAACCGGCACGCCGCGCTTCACCTTCGGCATTCCCAATCTGTTCGACGGCGTCGAAATCGTCGCGCTGGCGCTCGGCCTGTTCGGCATCGCCGAGTTCATGAAGAGCGTCAATCAGCTGTCCGAGGTCGACACCAAATATACCAACGTCAAGCTCAAGGACTTGCGGCCCACGCGCGAGGAATTCCGCCGCTCGATCCCGGCCATGTTCCGCGGCACACTGATCGGCAGCCTGTGCGCGCTCATCCCGGGCACCGGCCCGACCATCGCCTCGTTCATCTCCTACGCCACCGAAAAGAAGATTTCGAAGACGCCCGAACTGTTCGGCACCGGCATGATCGAAGGCGTCGCCTGCCCGGAAGCCTCGACCCACTCCTCGGTGCAGGGCGACTTCATCCCGACCATGAGCCTCGGCATTCCGGGCGACGCGGTGATGGCGCTCATCCTCGGCGCCCTGATGATCCAGGGCATCGTGCCTGGCCCGCAGCTGATCAGCGAACACCCGGATATCTTCTGGGGCCTGATCGCGAGCTTCTGGATCGGCAACATCATCCTGGTGATCCTCAACGTTCCGATGATCGGCCTGTGGGTGAAGCTGCTGACGATCCCCTACAAATATCTCTATCCGAGCGCGATGTTCTTCGTGGCGATCGGCGTCTACAGCACCAACAACGACATGTTCCAGGTCGGCGAGGTCGTCATCATCGGCATCGTCGGCTACATATTGCTGCTGCTCGACTTCCATCCGGCGCCGATCCTGCTCGGCTTCGTGCTCGGGCCGCGCTTCGAAGAGAATTTCCGCCGCGCCATGTTGATTTCACGCGGCGACATCTTGGTGTTCATCAAGCACCCGATCAGCGGGGTCTTCATCTTCATGTGCGTGGCGCTGATCGTCATGCAGATCTATGTGCGGCTGCGCCCGCCGAAGGTGCTCGCCACCGACATCGTCTTGGCGACCGACCGCAAGGCCTCCGAAGCCGCCGAGTAAAGCGCCAGTCCGCATCACCGCGCGGCCGCTTAAGGTCATGCGCCGCAGCCAAAAATGCCCGCCCGCGAACGGCGCGGCCATGAGTTGAAGCCTGGGTCAATGCCACTCGCTCCAGAGGGGAAAAGAGTGGCGAAGGCAAATCTGCCCCGGACCCAAGGGCGGGCGCTTTTAGCGCGATTATTGATTCAAATTAATGAACGGGGTTACGCTAACTGCTGGTTAGAGCCATGGGCGCGCCGGCCTCACGCAATGCGTTGGATCAGCATCCGTTCGTCGCGCGGCTGTTGCAGCTTGTCGATCTGAAAGCCGCCGATCTCAAGGGCCTCGACGACATCATTTACGGCGAACTGGTGATCCGCAAGCGGCGCGACCTCATCGCCGACGGCTATGAATACCGCAAGCTCTGCTTCGTGAAGGACGGCTACGCCGTGCGCTACAAGCTGCTGCGCAACGGCAAGCGCCAAATCCTCAATGTCATCCTGCCCGGCGACGTGGTCGGCCTGCCCGGCAGCTTCTACGAGCGCGCGGTCTACTCGGTCTCCGCCATCAGCGATCTGCGCATGAACGTCTGCTCGCTCGATGCTTACGTGCAGCTTTGCTACCGGCACCCGCAATACGGCCTGGCGCTGACCTGGATCGCCGTGCAGGAGGCGACCACCTATGCCGAGCACGTCATCGACGTCGGCCGGCGCACGCCGATCGAGCGATTGTCGCATTTTCTGCTCGAGCTGCACGACCGCCTCAAAACGGTCGGACGCGCCGAGAAGGCGCGCTTCACGCTGCCGTTCTCGCAGGAGGTGATCGCCGACGTGCTCGGCCTCAGCGTGCCCCATCTCAACCGCATGATGCAGCAGTTGCGCGCCGAAAAGCTGATCGCCGACCGCGAGCGCGTGGTCGAGTTCCTCGACGCCGGCGCCATGCAGACGCTCGCCCATTACCAGCCGCAGGCGCTGGCGCCGATCCCGCCGCCGGCATAGTCGACGTGAGCCGCGGAACCGCTGCGACGTGAACCCGGCTGTTTGCTGCTATGCACCCCGCCACATTGACACCCCTATCCCCGTGCCTACATTAGCCCTGTTCCGAGGGGTGCCCCGGTAGGGCTGAGAAAAACCCTTAGAACCTGATCCGGGTCATGCCGGCGAAGGGACAGGGACTTTTGCCCCCAAGCCGAGTTGCATCCGGGTCCTCGAATTTTGCAGGAGAGGACCATGAACAAGCCCGTCACATCCGCCGATCTCGTGACCCCGAAGGTCACGACAGGTTCGCTGCCGGCTTCGCGCAAGGTCTATGCGCGGCCCGACGCCGCGCCCGAACTGCGCGTGCCGGTGCGCGAGATCACGCTCGAGGCGTCGTCGGGCGAGCCGCCGCTTCCCGTCTACGACACCACCGGCGTCTATTCCGATCCGGACGTGGCGATCGACGTTGAAAAAGGCCTCGCCCGCACCCGCATCGACTGGGTGAAGGCGCGCGGCGGCGTCGAGCAATATGTCGGGCGTCCGATCCAGCCGGTCGACAACGGCAATGTCAGCGGCAAGCACCTGGCGCGCAATTTCCCGAATACGCCGAAGCCCTATCGCGCGCTCGATGGCAAGCCGGTGACGCAATACGAATTCGCCAAAGCGGGAATCGTCACCAAGGAAATGATTTACGTCGCCGAGCGCGAGAATCTCGGCCGCAAGAAACAGTTGGACCGCGCCGAGGCAGCCTTAGCCGACGGCGAACAGTTCGGCGGCGCGTTGCCGGCTTTCGTGACGCCCGAATTCGTGCGCAGCGAAATCGCGCGCGGCCGCGCCATCATCCCGTCCAACATCAACCACGCCGAACTCGAGCCGATGATCATCGGCCGCAATTTCCTGGTGAAGATCAACGCCAATATCGGCAACAGCGCCGTCACTTCTTCCGTGGAAGAAGAAGTCGAGAAGATGGTGTGGGCGATCCGCTGGGGCGCCGACACGGTGATGGACCTCTCGACCGGGCGCAACATCCACAACACGCGCGAATGGATCCTGCGCAATGCGCCGGTGCCGATCGGCACCGTTCCCATTTATCAGGCGCTGGAGAAGGTCGACGGCGACCCCGTCAAGCTCGACTGGGAGGTGTACCGCGACACGCTGATCGAGCAATGCGAACAGGGCGTCGATTATTTCACCATCCACGCCGGCGTGCGGCTGGCCTATGTGCCGCTCACCGCAACCAGAGTCACCGGCATTGTCTCGCGCGGCGGTTCGATCATGGCCAAGTGGTGCCTGTCGCGCCACAAGGAATCGTTCCTGTACGAGCGCTTCGACGAGATCTGCGACATCATGCGCAGATACGACGTCTCCTTCTCCTTGGGCGACGGCTTACGGCCCGGCTCGCAGGCCGACGCCAACGACCGCGCGCAATTCGCCGAGCTGGAGACGCTGGGCGAGCTCACGCAGATCGCCTGGAAGAAAGGCTGCCAGGTCATGATCGAAGGCCCCGGTCACGTGCCGATGCACAAGATCAAGATCAACATGGACAAGCAGCTGAAGGAATGCGGCGAGGCGCCGTTCTACACGCTCGGCCCGCTGACCACCGACATCGCGCCCGGCTACGACCATATCACCAGCGGCATCGGCGCCGCCATGATCGGCTGGTTCGGCTGCGCCATGCTCTGCTACGTGACGCCGAAGGAGCATCTCGGCCTGCCCGACCGCGACGACGTCAAGGACGGCGTCATCACCTACAAGATCGCGGCGCACGCCGCCGACCTCGCCAAGGGCCACCCGGCCGCGCAACTGCGCGACGACGCGCTCTCTCGCGCGCGCTTCGACTTCCGCTGGCAGGACCAGTTCAACCTCGGGCTCGATCCGGAGACCGCGCGCGACTATCACGACGAGACGCTGCCCAAGGAGGCGCACAAGGTGGCGCATTTCTGCTCCATGTGCGGGCCGAAATTCTGCTCGATGAAGATCACGCAGGACGTGCGCGATTACGCGGCGGGGCTCAATGAT
>Ga0209584_10000590_pt1 | contig 11467 bp, 10 predicted proteins | sample NGEPerD_FD_184507 | JGI IMG/M metagenome (GOLD analysis project Ga0209584, IMG submission 184507) | Arctic peat soil microbial communities from the Barrow Environmental Observatory site, Barrow, Alaska, USA - NGEE PermafrostAB12-D... | ecosystem: Environmental > Terrestrial > Soil > Wetlands >...
CCATAGCGGCGGCCGGCGGCGGTCCTGCGGTTGCGCCGGCCCGGGCGCAGGATTTGCCGCGCGGCATGCCGATCATCCGCGACACCGAGATCGAGCAGCTGTTGCGCGACTACGCGGCGCCGATCCTACGCACGGCCGGCCTCTCCCAGCAGGGCGTCAAGGTGGTGGTGCTCAACGACCGTGCCTTCAACGCTTTTGTCATGGACGGCCGCCACATCTTCATCAATGCCGGCGCGCTGTTCGACGCCAAGACGCCGAACGAAATCATCGGCGTGTTCGCGCATGAGACCGGCCACCTTGCCGGCGGCCATTTGCAGCGCCTGCGCGAGCAGCTCGCCACGGCGCAGACCGCATCGATCGTCGCACTGCTGGCCGGCGTCGGCGCCATGGTCGCCGGTGCGCGCTCGGGCAGCGGCAACATCGGCGCGGCGGCGATCATGGCGCCACAGTCGGCGATCCAGCGCTCGCTGCTTGCGTATGTGCGCACCCAGGAAGACCAGGCCGACCATGCCGGCGTGAAATTCCTCAACGCAACCGGCCAGTCGCCCAAAGGCATGCTCGAGCTGTTCTCACGCCTGACCAACGAGTCGCTGTTCAATTCGCGCTACATCGATCCCTATCTGCAGTCCCATCCGATGCCGGCCGAACGCGTCGCCGCGCTCGAAGTACTGGCCAAGACCAGCCCCTATTTCGACCGCCAGGATCCGCCGGAATTGCAGTTACGCCACGACATGATGCGCGCCAAATTGGCCGGCTTCCTGGATCGGCCCGATTCGGTCGCGCGCCGCTATCCGCTCGGCGATCACAGCCTGCCCGCGCGCTACGCCCGCGCGATCTCGACCTATCGTCACGGCGATGCACGCGACGCGGTCGTGCAGATCGACGGCTTGATCCAGACGCAGCCGAATAATCCGTATTTCTATGAGCTCAAGGGCCAGGTGCTGTTGGAAGGCGGCCACCCGGCCGAGGCGATCGCGCCGCTGCGCCACGCGGTAGCACTCGCGCGTGGCGCCCCGCTGATGGATATCATGCTCGGCCAGGCGCTGATCGCCACCAACAATCCCAAGAACGCCGCGGAAGCTGTCCCGCTTCTGAACACGGCGCTCAGTCGCGAACCCGAATCGACCGATGCCTATGCCCAGCTCGCCATGGCCTATGGCCGCAAGGGCGATCTCGCCCAAGCCGATCTCGCCGCCGCGCAGGCCGCCTTCATGCGCGGCGACGTCAAGACGGCGCGCCAGCTCGCGACCCGCGCCAAGACCCGCCTGCCCATAGGCTCGCCCGCCTGGGTGCGCGCCGACGATATCGTCAACGTAAAGCCCACCAACGCCGCAAACAAATGACCACAGCAAGGACAAAACCGATGACATCGAGCCCGCGCATAATCGCCGCCGTTTGTGCTGCGTTGCTGGCTATCGCCGCACCGCAAGCCGTGCGGGCGCAGAATTTCTCAGCCGACCAGCGGGGCGAGATCGAGCGCGTCGTGCACGACTACCTGATCGCGCATCCGGAAGTGCTGCAGGAGGCGATGTCCGAGCTGGAGAAGCGCCAGACCGTGGCGGAAGCCGAGAAGCATAAGGTCGCGGTCAAGGAGCACGCGCAGAAGCTGTTTTCCTCGCCCAACCAGGTCACGCTCGGCAATCCGAACGGCAATGTCACCTTCGTCGAGTTCTTCGATTACAATTGCGGCTACTGCAAACGCGCCATGGACGACATGCTCACGCTCTTGAAGGACGATCCCAAGCTTAAGGTCGTGCTCAAGGAATTCCCGGTGCTCGGGCCGGGCTCGGTGGAAGCCGCCCAAGTCGCCAGCGCCGTGCGCATGCAGGACAAGACCGGCAAGAAATATCTGGAGTTCCACACCAAGCTGCTCGGCGGCCGCGGTCAGGCCGACCGCGCGCGCGCGCTCGCGGTGGCCAAGGAAGTCGGCATGGATATGGGCCGGCTGGAAAAGGACATGGCCGGCCCCGAGGTTAAGGCCGCGCTGCAGGAAGATTTCAAGCTCGCCGAGGCGCTCGGCCTCAACGGCACGCCGAGCTACGTGATCGGCTCCGACGTGGTGGTGGGCGCCATCGGCCTTCCCGGGTTGCAGGAAAAAATCAACACCGCGCGCTGCGGCAAAGCGACCTGCTGACCGCAGCGCAACATTCGCTAAAATCGACAATCGGCCGCCACTCGCCCGGCGGCCGTTTTTGCGTCAGGATTAGTTCTATTCGCTTGCGCATGATCTTTTCCGAAAACCGGTACCCACTTTTCGGGATCATGCGTTAGGGAACCTTGTTCCACACGAGCGGGTTATTGCGCGCATGTATACGGTCGGCATGGAAGAAGAATATTTCGTGTTCGACGCCAAGACGCGCCGGGCGGTGCGCCGCACTGACAAAAATTTTCTCGCCCTCGCCCGCAAAAAACTCGGCGACCGCGTGATGACCGAGATGCTGCAGTCGCAGATCGAGGTGGCGACGCCGCCCTGCGCCACCATGCAGGAGGCACGCGCTCATCTCATTCGTTACCGCAGCACGCTCGGGCAGGCGGCGGCCGAGCACAAGCTCGGCCTCGCCGCCATGGGCACCTTCCCGCTCGCGTTCTGGCCCGAACAGATCGTCACGCCGAAGGCGCGCTACGGCGCGATCATGGACGATCTGCAGATGATCGGATACCGCAACATGCTGTGCGGCATGCACGTGCATGTGGAGGTGCCGGACCTCGACACCCGCATCAATCTGATCATGCGGCTGACGGCCTATCTGCCGCTGCTGCTCGCGCTCTCGACCTCCTCGCCGTTCTGGCAGGGCCACCTCACCGGCCTGTGCGGCTATCGCCTCGCCGCTTACGACGAGCTGCCGCGCACCGGCCTGCCCGAACTGTTCCGCACCAAAGAGGACTATGACGAATTCGTCGCGGCGCTGGTGTGGGCCAAGATCGTTCCCGACGCCAGTTACATCTGGTGGGCGTTGCGGCCGTCGCTGGGAAACCCGACCGTCGAATTGCGTATCGCCGACAGCTGCACGCGGCTTGATGATGCGGTTGCCATTGCCGCCTTGTTCCGCTGCCTGGTGCGCGCGCTCGATCGCGACCGCGCGCTCAATGCGGGCTTCGACCGCGTCGGGCGTGCCATCACGCAAGAGAACAAGTGGCACGCCCAGCGCTACGGCATCGCCGCCACCTTCGTCGATCCGTTTTCCCGCTCGCCGCTCACGCTCAAACAATGGCTCGACCAGGTGTTCGATTTCATCGCCGAGGACATCGACGCGCTCGGCTGCGCGGCGGAGATCAGGCGCCTGCACCGGATCATCGCCGACGGCACCAGCGCCGACCGCCAGATCGACCTGTTTACGAAAGCCAAGGCCGGCGGCCGCAGAAGGCTATCGGCGATCAAGGACGTGATCGACTGGGCGGCGCGCGAAACCCAGACTTTCGGCGCCAAATCGCCTTAACGCTGAGCGCCGTCCGGGCTTCCCCTTCCCGCCCGGGCAACCTATAAAGTGGCGAAGTTTCACGCCCATCGATCGCGAAAACGTAGCGTCAGCCGCCGGGAAGCCATGCCGAAGACCCTTTACGTCCTCAACGGACCGAACATGAACCTGCTCGGCACCCGCGAGCCGGAAAAATACGGCCGCGCCACGCTGGCCGACGTCGAGAAGCTGTGCCGCTCGACCGGCAAGCGCTTCGGCCTCGACATCGTGTTCCGGCAGTCGAACGTCGAGGGCGAGTTGGTCAATTGGATCCAGGAAGCGCAGGCCAAGAAAGCCGCCGGCCTCATTATCAATCCGGCCGGCTACACCACCACCTCGATCGCCATTCTCGACGCGCTGCTGGCGCTGAAAATGCCGATCGTGGAAATCCACGTCACCAATATCCACGCGCGCGAAAAATTCCGGCAGAATTCCTACGTCTCCAAAGCGGCCAAGGCGGTGATCTGCGGATTCGGCGCCAACGGCTACGCGCTGGCGATCACCGGGCTGGCCGGCATGGTCGGCGCCAAAGCGAAGAAGTAGCGCATGATCCCGAAAAGTGGAAACCGGTTTTCGGATAAGATCATGCGCAAAGAAAGAATCTAACGGAACCGTTCGATGGCAAAAGCGCCGAAAGCCCCGATCGTCGACCGCGATTTGATCCGCGAGTTGACTAAACTTCTGGAAGAAACGGGCCTGACCGAAATCGAGATCGAGCAGGACGGCCAGCGCGTGCGCGTCGCGCGCAACGCCGCGGCGCCCGCTCCCGCCGCGCCGCGCGCGGCGGCGGCGCCCGCTCCACAGCCGATTGCGGCGCCGCTTGATCCGTCGAAACATCCGGGCGTGGTGATCTCGCCCATGGTCGGCACCGCCTATGCCGCGCCCGAGCCCGGCGCCAAGCCTTTCATCGAGATCGGCACCCAGGTGAAAGCCGGCGACACGCTGCTGGTGGTGGAAGCGATGAAGACCATGAACCAGATTCCGGCCCCGCGCGCCGGCACCGTGATCCAGATTCTGTTCGAGGACGGCCAGCCGGTCGAGTTCGGCGAGCCGTTGGTCATCATCGAATGACGGCGCCAATGACCGCGCGTTGGCCGGACCAGTTCGATGTTCGATAAAATTCTGATCGCCAATCGCGGCGAGATCGCCATGCGGGTGATCCGAGCCTGCAAGGAACTCGGCATTCTGACCGTGGCGGTGCATTCCACCGCCGACGCCGACGCCATGCATGTGCGCTTCGCCGACGAGAGCGTGTGCATCGGCCCGCCGGCTGCCAAGGACAGCTATCTCAACATCCCGGCGATCCTGTCGGCTTGCGAGATCACCGGCGCCGACGCGGTGCATCCCGGCTACGGCTTCCTGTCGGAGAACGCCCGCTTTGCCGAAATTCTCACCGAACACGACGTGCAATTCATCGGCCCCAAGGCCGAACACATCCGCCTGATGGGCGACAAGATCGCGGCCAAGCGCACCGCCCAGAAGCTCGGCATTCCGGTGGTGCCGGGCTCGGACGGCGGCGTTACGTCCGATGTCGAAGCCGGCAAGATCGCGGACGGCATCGGCTATCCGGTTCTGATCAAGGCGGCCGCCGGCGGCGGCGGGCGCGGCATGAAGGTCGTGCGCACGGCGGTCGAGCTCTCAACCGCATTGGCGACCGCGCGCGCGGAAGCCAAGGCGGCCTTCGGCGACGATGCGGTCTATCTGGAAAAATATCTGGAGAAGCCGCGCCACATCGAAATCCAGGTGCTGGGCGACGGCAAGGGCAACGCCATCCATCTCGGCGAGCGCGAATGCTCGCTGCAACGCCGCCACCAGAAGGTGCTGGAGGAGAGCCCCTCGCCCGCGCTCAACACGCAGGCGCGCGACGTTATCGGCGAAACGGTGGCCAAGGCGATGCGCGAGATCGGCTATCTCGGCGTCGGCACCGTCGAGTTCCTGTACGAGGACGGCAAATTCTATTTCATCGAGATGAACACGCGCATCCAGGTCGAGCATCCGGTGACCGAGATGATCACCGACATCGACCTGATCTTCGAGCAGATCCGCGCCGCCGTCGGCAACGACTTCACGCTCAAGCAGAGCGACATCAAGTTCGACGGCCACGCCATCGAGTGCCGCATCAATGCCGAGAACCCGGTATCGTTCCGCCCCTCGCCCGGCAAGATTCTGCACTACCATGCGCCCGGCGGCCTCGGCGTGCGCATCGATTCAGCGGTCTACCAGGGCTACACGATTCCGCCCTACTACGATTCCCTGGTCGGCAAGCTGATCGTGCACGGCAAGACCCGCACCGAGGCGCTGATGCGGCTTAAACGCGCACTCGACGAGGTGGTGGTGGACGGCATCGAGACCACGCTGCCGCTGTTCCGCGCGCTGGTGCGCGAGAAGGACATCATCGACGGCAACTACCACATCCACTGGCTCGAGCAGTTCCTGAGCCAAGGCGGGATGGAGGGCTGACCGTTCCTAATAGCGGCCGCTTATCGTCATATTATACTTGATTATATTCTCGCTCTGAACAAAGCCGGCAGAACCGGGCGATTGGGTTGGCGCCTTGATCTAACGCAATGCGCGTATGCGCCTTTAGACTACAAGCGCATCAACGAATCTGCGGATGCTGGGACCCTTGATGAGGGGCGAGCCAGCCCCTGGTCTGTGGTGTCGGTCTTCGCGGGTAAAAAAATGCCCAAGGAGATGTCCGATGACGATGCCTAGCGAACAACACGACTACATCACCGGCAGCGTAGCGGGAATACTGACATTGTTGATCATCGTGGCTGGGTTGGCCTTCGCGGCTGCGTGGTTCTCTGGATTTTGATCGCTCTTTCAAGGCGCAGCCCCGGTAACGACGTCAGCGTTTCATTGGTCGCGCCGTTTTTGCGCTTGAAGAAAATTGCGTTTTATAAATTTGCCTGTAGGAACATTTGCAAACCTCAAATCGAGGTCGAGGTCAGCCGCTCCAACAGCCGGCACAAATCGGCCGGGCTATAGGGCTTCTTTACGAAGATTGAGCGCGACACTGGCGGTGCCAGCACGGAGGGCGAATAGCGCCCGGAACAATAGACGATCGGCAATTCGGGGCGCTGCGCGCGCACCTCTCGCGCCAGCATCGAGCCATCCATGCGTCCGGCGAGATTGATGTCGGTGAACAGCACATCGACCGCCGCCCCCGACTTGAGATAGCGCAGGGCCTCCTCGCCGTCCTCCACCGCGTGCACGGCAAAGCCGTTCTCGCACAAGACCTCGGCGACGAGCTGGCTGATCAGAACCTCATCTTCGACCACGAGGACGCTGGTAAGCCGCGCCGGCATGTCGCCACATCCCCTCTCGTTCCGGTTCCCCATCGGCCCGGAGACTGCAAAGCCTCAACGCATGGCGGCGACTTGTGTTCAATCTTTCGCCAGTTTTGGCAGGTCATGGTCATTGACCGGTTAAAATCTGCGCTCCCCAGCCGGCCCGCCGGCGCCTAGAATAGACGGAACGCCACCGAATCCTGGCCCGCATGGCTAACCGCGAAAACTCAACGATCGAGATCACGCCGGAGGTGCTGCTCAAGGCCTATGCCTGCGGCATCTTCCCGATGGCGGAAAGCGCGGACGACCCGGCGCTCTATTGGATCGAGCCGGACATGCGCGGCATCATCCCGCTCGAAGGTTTCCACCTGCCGGCGCGGTTGGCGCGCACCGTGCGCGCGAGCCCGTTTACGGTCTGGGTGGATCGCGATTTCGACGCGGTGATCGACGGCTGCGCCGAGGCCAAACCCGACCGCGCCCGCACCTGGATTAACAGCCGCATCAGAAAAATCTATCGCAGCCTGTTCGAGCACGGACATTGCCACACCGTCGAGGTCTATGAGGGGGCGACCTTGGTGGGCGGGCTTTATGGCGTCTCGCTGGGGCGCGCCTTCTTCGGCGAGAGCATGTTCCACCGCGCGCGCGATGCCTCCAAGATCGCGCTGGTGCATCTGATCGCGCGCCTGCGCGCCGGCGGCTACCGGCTGCTAGACACCCAATACGTCACCGAACACCTGAAGACCTTCGGCGCCGTCGAGGTGGGCAAGCGGCGCTATCACCGGCTGCTGGAGGACGCGCTTATCGGCGATGCCGATTTCGGCGCACTCGCGCTCGATCGCCCGCTCAGCGGCGCGGAGGCGCTGGCGCGTCTGCAAAATAATTCTTAGAGCGTGCGCACGATCTTATCCGACCTTCCTTCGACCGCCGAAGCGGGCTTCGCGAAGGCGGGAAACCGGTTGCCATCCCCGATCAAGTCGAGGACAAGCTTTTCGGGATCGTGCGCTAGCGCAACGGCGGCAAAGATCCCGGCTGCTGCGGGCGTTGCGGCGGCGCGCGCCGCGGCGGTGGCAGGCGCGCCGGCTGCGTGGGTTGCGGCGCCGGCGGGGCTTCCGCCACGTTCGGATTCTGCCCGCCTTTGCAGTCGGTGATCCACACGTCGTAGATCGGATGCTCAACCGCGTGCAGGCCGGGACTGGCCGCGAACATCCAGCCGGTGAAGATGCGCTTGATCTCGCCCTGCAGCGTCACCTCGTCGACTTCCACGAAGGCGTCGGTGTTCGGCGTCTCGGTCGGCGGACGCGAATAGCACACGCGCGGCGTCACCTGCAGCGCGCCGAACTGCACGGTCTCGTTGATGGCGACGTCGAACGAAATGATGCGGCCGGTGATCTTGTCGAGGCCGGAAAACACCGCGGTCGGATTGGTGATGCGCTGCGGCGGCGGCTCGACTACGACCTGGTCGCCGGGCTGCGGCGCGGTATCGGCCGGCTGCGGCGGCGCGCCGCGCGGCTGCCGCACGCCGGGCGGCAGGCCGGGCAGCGCCTGCACCGGACCGGGTGCGCCTTGCGGCGCGGCCTGCGGCGAAGGCGCGGTGCCCGGCGGCGGCGCCAAGGGCTGCGACTGGATGGTGCCGCCGCCGGGCCGGCTCGATGGCGGCAGGCTCATCGGCGCCGGCAGCGGCTGCGCCGGCGGCTGATCGGAGCGGACGGCGCCCGGCGGACGCTGGTTTGGGTAGTAAGGCGGCGGCTGCGGGGCATTGGACGGCGGCGCGCTCGGCACGTCGGCCGGCGGCCGCGGCGGCTCGTCGCGGAAGATCGAGCCTGGCTGCGCGGAAGCCGGCATCACCGCCATGAACAGCACGGCAATCGCAAGAAGGCAGATCATAAAACGGGATCGCGCCATCAGCCGATTTTTCCGCTGGGGGGACGGCGCGGTTAAGCCGTCGCCCACGCCAGCGCCCGGTTAACACGGCGAATACGGCGGCGAAAGGGCGGGGTCCGGCTGGCAGTTATTAGCCCCTGCTGTCGGGGTTCCAGGCCTTGTAGTCGCCGGTCGCTTTGGGACGGCGGTTGGCGGCCAGCGTCGATCCGGGCGGCCGATAGGCGCCCGCCGTGCCGGTCATATTGGGCCGGTGCGGTTTCTGCCAGGCATGCGGCTTATAGGACTCTTGCGTGGGCGGGGTATCGACCGTGTGGTGCATCCAGCCGTGCCAGGACGGCGGTATGGTCGAGGCTTCCGTATAGCCGTTATAGATCACCCAGCGCCGCTCGAAGCCGAGGCCGCGATCGATCTTGCCGCCGCGTGTGCGGTAGTAGCGGTTGCCGAATTCGTCCTCGCCGACCGCTTCGCCGTACATCCAGGTCCAGAACTGGGTCCCGAAGGTCTGCGAATTCCACCAGGTGAACAGCTTGACCAGGAAAATTTTCATCGCCGCTGCATGTTTACTTGGGCTGAGGACGCGGGCGTTCTGCCACCTCGCCGCCCGCATGTCCAGCGCGCCCGCCGCTGCGGGCGCGAGCAGCGCTTACCTTGCAAAGCCGATTTCCGAGCACGCTTATGTTGCAGTGCATGTTGCGTTTTTCCAGGATGCGCGGCTATTGTGCCTAGGAATTCATCAGCCTGGGTTTGAGTCGCCTTGGTTTGGCGCCCGAAGCTGAAATTCGCGATGACAGTGCCGGTAAAAGGGCGGGCCTCTCCGAGGTCCGCCTTTTTCGTTGGAAAAAAACAAACGGTCGGCGGCGGACCATGGCGTTTTGCGCCCGAAAATTGAATTCACAGGCTTGGGTTACGCCCCCACCCTCCGCCAATGCCCGCGCGTGGACGCTAAGGCACTGATCTGATTTTGAGAATCACCGACTCTCCGAGGTCGATCGGGTGACTTTTCCCAGCCTTATCCCCGGCCGCGCCAGACCCCGTTTTTTGCTGCGGATAAACGCCAAGCCGCGATTTTGCGTCATTTTTCCGTCATCCGGGGAGGCATAAAAACCTACCCCGCCTGGGCGATAAAAATGCTTTCCGCGACCCCCGGATCGCTCAATACTGACACTGGTTTTACGGCGGGTTATCCCCGAAGTTAGCCGCTTAACCACAAGACTTAGTGTTTGATTCAGATTTGATCACTATCTGTTGTTGACGGCGGGTACGAGTCCCCCTAGCTTTGGTGCGTTCGGTGCAGTTGCGTTTTCGGTTCCCTCCGAGCTTCCAAACGACGCCGAGTCGCAGGTCGCGCCCACGCCGGAAACGGTGTTTTTGGGACAGGGGACTGCTGCCCGCCGGGTTCAAAAAGCCGGGATTAGCCGGTGCCGGAACCGAGTTCCGGACCTAACTAAAGTGAGTAACGGGTGGTCGAGCAGCGTGCCGAGCAAAACAGGCGGAAAAACAGGCGGACATGACAGGGTTCGTCAGGGATAATTGGGCGGTCGCCAGCCGCCCGGCATATTAGGGGCTAGAGACACAATGCGGATCGAACGGCGCTACACCAAGGACGGACAATCGGCCTACGCGGAGATCGCGTTCCGGCTCACGACCAGCGAGATCCGCAACCCGGACGGCTCGGTGGTGTTCAAGCTCGACAATGTCGAAGTCCCTGAATTCTGGTCACAAGTTGCCTCCGACGTGCTGGCGCAAAAATATTTCCGCAAGGCCGGGGTGCCCGCACGTCTGAAGAGAGTCGAGGAGAACACCGTCCCATCATTCTTGTGGCGGTCGGTGGCCGACGAAGAACAACTTGTTCTTCTGCCAGAGAAAGAGCGCTTCATCGGCGAACAGACCTCCAAGCAGGTGTTCGACCGGCTGGCGGGCACCTGGACCTATTGGGGCTGGAAGGGCGGCTATTTCGACAGCGAGCTGGACGCCCAGGCCTTCTTCGACGAGCTGCGCTACATGCTGGCGACGCAGATGTGCGCGCCCAATTCGCCGCAGTGGTTCAACACCGGCCTGCATTGGGCCTACGGCATCGACGGGCCGAGCCAGGGCCACTACTACGTCGATTTCCAGAGCGGCAAGCTGACCAAATCCAAATCGTCCTACGAGCATCCGCAGCCGCACGCCTGCTTCATCCAGGGCATCAGCGACGACCTGGTCAACGAAGGCGGCATTATGGATTTGTGGGTGCGCGAGGCGCGCCTGTTCAAATACGGCTCCGGCACCGGCTCGAATTTCTCTTCATTGCGCGGCGAAGGCGAGAAGCTGTCGGGCGGCGGCAAGTCGTCCGGCCTGATGAGCTTCCTCAAGATCGGCGACCGCGCGGCGGGCGCCATCAAGTCGGGCGGCACCACGCGGCGCGCGGCGAAAATGGTGGTGGTCGACGTCGATCATCCCGACATCGAGCAATATATCGACTGGAAGGTGAAGGAAGAGCAGAAGGTGGCGGCGCTGGTCACCGGCTCCAGGATCAACCAGAAGCACCTCAAGGCCGTGCTCAAGGCCTGCGTGAACTGCGAGGGAAGCGGCGACGACTGCTTCAGCCCTGAGAAGAATCCCGCGCTCAAGCGCGAGATCAAGCTGGCGCGTAAAGCCTACGTGCCGGACAATTTCATCAAGCGTGTCATCCAGTTCGCCAAGCAGGGCTACACCGACATCGATTTCCCGATCTACGACACCGATTGGGACTCGGAAGCCTATCTCACCGTCTCCGGGCAGAACTCGAACAATTCGGTGCGCGTCACCGACGAGTTCATGAAAGCGGTGCATGCCGACGCCAACTGGGACCTGTTCTGG
>Ga0209584_10000592_pt1 | contig 11458 bp, 12 predicted proteins | sample NGEPerD_FD_184507 | JGI IMG/M metagenome (GOLD analysis project Ga0209584, IMG submission 184507) | Arctic peat soil microbial communities from the Barrow Environmental Observatory site, Barrow, Alaska, USA - NGEE PermafrostAB12-D... | ecosystem: Environmental > Terrestrial > Soil > Wetlands >...
CCCTGGACCGCTGCCCTGGGTCGCGCAGCTCCTCCCCCTGACCCAGGTGGTGGACCTGATGTGGCTCGGCCTGACCGGCACCATCCGAGACGGCCCCGGCGACGGGGAGTCTTTCAGCGGATTCGTTCCGGCACTCCTGGTCCTGGGAGCCTGGGTCGCCGCCGGCCTGCTGGCGCGTCGCTTCATGCGGTGGGAGCCACGAAAGTGAATGCGCTGCGTGACAGGCTGGTCACGTGACCGTTTCCCGGTGGTGGAACCAGCGCAGCAGCCCGCAACGCCTCGACATGTACGTCCGGTGGACGCTGTACGTCTCGTCCGCCACCGTCCCGATTCTGCTGTTACCCGGGGCGCTGCTGGTGGCGATGAGCATGCCGGACGGAAACCCGGCGGCCGTGGCCGCATTGGTTCTTGTCGCCCTCGCCCAGTTCGTCGCCTGCCTCGCGTTGCTCCGCGCCGGGCTGAGCACACTGCTCGGCGGCCCACCCCCGGACCAGCGGCTGGTGGCGGCCGCGGTCGTCCTGACCGCCACGGCCGTTCCCATCGCAACCTGGACCATTCCCATCCCGCCGACAGTCAGCGGCATCTCGTTTCTCGTGCTGATCGCAGGGGGAAACCTGACCACCGCGTTGACCCCGGTCCTGAGCCGCCGCGGCGTGTACGCCGGGATCGGGCTCGGTGCCGTCGCCACCATCGCCTGGTGCGCCATCATCGTCGGCGACGACTGGCCATCCCTGCTCACGCAAGGGGTTCTGTACACGTTGCTGGTCGGGCTCGCCGTCGTCTTTTACCGCGTGTCGGAATGGATGCTGGTCCTCGTCTGGGAGCTCGACGCCGCCCGCACGGTGCAGGCCCGACTGGCGGTCGCGGAGGAACGCCTGCGGTTCGCCCGGGACTTCCACGACGTCCTCGGCCGGAACCTCACACTGATCGCGGTCACCAGCGACCTCGCCGCGGGGCTCGCCCGCCGCGGCGACCCCGAAGCCGTCGACAAAATGCTGCAGGTCCGCAGCCTCGCCCACGAATCCGCCCGCGAAGTACGGGAGGTCGTCACCGGGTACCGGGCCGCGGACCTGGACACCGAACTCGCCGGCGCCCGATCGGTGCTCCGCGCGGCCGGGATCACCACCCGGGTCATCGGCGACAACACCTGCGTCCCCGGGGACGCCCAGACCGCCTTCGCCTGGGTGCTGCGGGAGGCCACCACCAACGTCATCCGGCACAGCAACGCCACCACCTGCACCATCGAACTCGGCATCGACCCCCGCGCCGAGGCCGGATCAGTGGACACCGCGATCCTGCGTATTCACAACGACGGCGCCCCGCCCCCCGACCCGTTCCACGCACCGGGGCACGGCCTGGCCGGGCTCCGGGAACGGGTCATGGCCTTGGGCGGCCACCTCGCAGCCGGGCCGGAACCCGCCGGTCGGTTCACCGTCGAGGCACGACTACCCGCCACCAACAGCACCACCCCTGCCGCGGCCCTGGACCCAGCCCCGTGATCCGGCTGCTGCTCGCCGATGACGAGCACCTCATCCGCACCGCGTTGGCGGCCCTGCTCGGCCTGGAGGATGACCTGGACGTGGTCGCGCAGGCCGCGTCCGGCCCCGAGGCCGTCGCGATGGCCCGCAGGCACCGCCCTGACGTCGCGGTCCTTGACCTGCAGATGCCCGGCCTCGACGGTATCGCCGTCGCCGAACAACTCCACACCCAGCTACCCGCATGCGCCACGTTGATCGTCACCAGCCACGGCCGGCCAGGGCACCTCAAACGCGCGTTGGCAGCCGGCGTCGGCGGGTTCCTGCCCAAGACCGTCTCCGGGCAGGTCCTTGCCGACGTCGTCCGTACCGTTCATGCCGGCGGACGGTACGTCGACCCCCAACTCGCCGCCGAAGCCATCAGCACCGGCGACAACCCGCTCACCAGCCGGGAGACCGACGTCCTGGAACTCGCCGCCAACGGCACCCCCATCGAAGACATCGCCCGACAGGCAGCACTGTCCCCCGGCACCGTCCGCAACTACCTCTCCTCCGCCGCCACCAAACTCGGCGCCGCCAACCGGCACGAAGCCGCCCAACGCGCCCGCACACACGGCTGGATCTGATCGGGTGACCAACTCGCCCTGCGCCCGAGACTCAGCATTGCGTCTCGCGGCGATCACGACGAGTCCGCAGTGCCGCGCTCTCCGGATTCTCGTTCAGGTTGAGAATGCGATGACGATGTCGCGGATGGTTGTCACAACGAGCGCCGGATCGCTGATCTGTGGAATGAAGGAAACCTTGGACGTGGTGATGTGCCGACCCCGCGGGGAACAGCGCGGCCAACTGCAGTTGCCGGGTCACATAGGTGGCGGCCTGTGCGGGTGATGTTGTCAGCCCGGCCGTGATCTTGCTGCTGACCACCGTCAGGGGCACGTCCGGAAAGGGAGTGGCCTGCGCGATCTCGGTCGCGGTCTGCGTGAGGAACCGCTCCTCGAAATTCCGTCGAGACGACCCGGACGGCAGGCCCATAGATGCCCGCGCAACCGATCGCGGTATGAACCGGAGAACCCGTTCCAGCACATCGTCATCGGGGTGGTTCGACGCGAGTAGGACAACCCCGGCCACCTCCTGCGGGAACCTCCGCGCGTAAAGATTCACATACTGCGATTATCTTGGGCCCTCGGCGTGGGTGTAGGCGTTGACCTGCAGTTCTGTGTGCTGGACGGTGTCCACGAGTCAGCATATTGGCCGCTACTCGAGGATGCTGGGTGAGGAAGTCTTGGCGTGCCAGCATGGCCACGCCATCCACTGTGATCGTTGACAAGTTCCTTAGCTGACGGGTTCGACTTCCCCCGGCCGCCAGGTTTTGTCGAACCAGGGGTCGAGCGGCCCGTAGAGCCGGAAGTAGGCGAACCAGCTCTTGTTCGGGACGGTTTCGATCCAGCCATGCTGCCGGGGGTCGTCGAAGCCGCCGGTGACCTGCCGCGGTGCTGTTCGACTCCGGCGTCCGATCGGGCACGGACGTGATCAAGGTGCTCGCGATGGGCGCGACGGCGGTTCGCGTCGGCCGCCCGTACGTCTATGCGGCCGCGCTCGGTGGTGCGGACGCGATCGAGCACTGCCTCCGCTCGATCCTCGCCGAAGCGGACCTGCTGATGGCGGTCGACGGCTTCACCAGCCTGGCCGAGCTCCGCGAGGCCGGACTCATCCGCGCCGACTGACCCCGCAGGCGTCGACCGTCAGTCTCACCCGGTACGCGCAGATCCGGCGGCTGCCACGGCGTGCGCCTGTTCTGCAGGCGCGGACTCTCGCCGCGTCCGGGTCAGGGCGGCAGCTGCTGCGGTCAGGCACAGGGCCAGCAGGGCCGCGGTGGCCACGTTGGACCGCACCGGCGCAAGGGTTGCCAGCGTCGTGCGGACCGGGTACAACCACCAGGCGGCTGCGCCGATCAGCGCTGCCAGGAGCACGGCGGCGCGCAGCGACCAGCCGAGGAGATGGGGGCGAGCCACCCCCCGCCATGCCCAGGTTCGGCGCCGTCCCCGTTTGCCCCGCAGCAGGACCAAGTTTCCAGCCAGCGCCGCTACGCCGCACAGTGCACCGATGACGAGCATCACCGTGAACACGAACTCGAGATCGTAGGCAAGCATCTGGGCTGTCCTGGGTGGCCCCACCCCGAGTGAGTCGGCCCATATGTCGGTGGTGAAGCCGATGAGGCCGCTGTTGTCGCTGTTTGTCAGAACCACGATGCCCTCCGCGCTGGCGGGAAGCGTGGTGAACTGGGAGAGCCAACCGGTGTTCTTGCCGCCGTGCCCAGCGGCTTTGGTGCCATCGGAGAGCGTTTCGAGCTCGTAGGCCAACGATGTCGGCATCCCTTGCGGGAGTGAGATGGGCGCGAAGAGCGCTGCCACGCCCGCTGGAGTCAGGACACCACGACCGGGAGCCTCGCCGGAGGGGCCGGTCATACCGGCCACGACAAAGAGCGCCAGGTCATTGGCCGAGCTGTACAGGCCCCCGGAAGCCTGCTCGGCGAGCAGGTACGGCGAGGTCGGCCGCTGGCCCTGGGTATGCCCGGTCGCGGTCACCGCTGCTAGCGCCGGCTGCTCGACGAAGCTGCTGTGAGTCATCCCCAGCTTGTCGAGGACCTCGCGCCGCATGTACAAGGCGAACGGTTCACCGACGACTTCCTCGACCGCTAGCTGGAGGAGGGTGTAACCGCCGTTGGAGTAGCTGAACTGGCTGCCCGGCTCGGCGATGATCCGGACGTCGTCAGATTCTCGCTCGCCCGGCTGGCCGCTGCCGCCGTTCAGGGCCTGCTCCAGGGACGGCACCGGCCGCGTGGTCACCGGCGAGTAGTCCTGGTTGTTCAGTCCTGCGGTGTGGCTGAGCAGCCGACGGATGGTCACCCCGTCGGAGTCGAATCCGGAGGCTGGCAGATGCCACCGAGTCAGGTAGGACTCCACGGGCGCGTCCAGGTCCATGTGCCCCTGCTCGACCAGCCGCATCACACCCCATGCCGTGACCGACTTGCTGACGGACCCGACCCGGAAGACGGTGTCCCCGGTGACCGGGACTCCGGTAGTGCTGTCCGTCGTCCCGTACCCCTTGGACCAAGTGACGGCGCCACCGCGGATCTGGACAACCGCAACGCCGGGGACCTCGAACGTGCTCAGCCACTGGCTGTCCTCGAGCCTGTTCGCCAGGTCGGCCGGCTGGCCGTTGGCGGCGTGGACGGGGGCCGACAGCCCCGCCAGCACTGCTACCGCGACAATGACAGCGCCGAGTGCCCGGGCCCACCTCCGCGACGACCCTGATTCAGGCGTGCGAACTCGTTGCTGAGGCATGTCGTCTCATCTCACGCGGGGCCAGCCCTGCGTATATGGAACGCCAAATAGCTGGGTTGCCAAGGGTCTGGCTGCTTGAACTCCGCCGGCGAAGACAGCGGTCTGAGACGAGGATCCTTCCGCACGTCGTGACCTTGGGTGTTCATTGTGCGCCCTGCCCAGCCTGCGCGCCATGCCCGCCGGGTTGACTCCGACGACATAGGTACAGGGCCCTATGAGCGGTTGCGGCCGATTCCCAGAACTACGGCGATCCCGAGGGCTGACCGCGCGGCTCGTACGCGATCCGCCAGAGCCCCACCGCGCGCCACAGCTCGCGGCGCGGCAGACCTCCGACGCCTCGATCGGCCTGGTGATGGCCTGCACCCAGGCGGCCACCGAACTGGCCTGGGCGCATTCGGTCGGGCAACGCTGGCATGTCTACGACGAGTTCTGGCGGATCGCCACGTTCGGGAAACTCGTTGCGCGCCTTGACGGTGGCCGCCGGACCTCCCGGAAGACCGGCGCCGCGGACATGATCGTTTCGCACCGCGGAACCGACAGGATGCGCGGCGACGAGCAGGCCAGGCGGGCACCGAAGTCGCCGGCCGCCGCGAGGTAGTCCAGCACGCGGGCCGCGGCCGGCGGTCGGAGTAGCCGAGCATGCTCAGCGCCACATAGAGCAGGGTCCGCGGACCCTGGGAGCGATTGCGAACCGCCAGGGCGGAGAGGAAATCATCGAGTTCGGGAAACCGTCGGTGTTCATCAAACCCGCTGCCACGCCGCCGGTTTCCGCCAGCTCGGCCGCGTAGTCCTCGTCGTGGCGGCGGAGCCAGGCCACCGCGTCACCGCGCACCACGGCGCCCCGACCGCCTGCCCACCTGCGGTGCCCGCACCCGACCGGCCGACACCCCCGACGGATGGGTGTGCCTGGACCCGGCGTGTGTGTGGTCGTAGCCATGGTGGCGGGTTCACCTGGCGTCACCAGTGGTCGCGCCGCGCTGGCCCGGACTGCGAGCGTCGCTTCAGCCTTCCCGGTTGAACGGTGGTGGTCCGAGGATGACGATGCCGCCGTTGGTCTTGGCCGCCGCTTGCACGACGGCGAAGTCGACTGTTCGGGGGACCGGGTTGTCGATGGTGATCGGTGTGCTGGCGTCCCAGTAGAACGCCTGGCAGCAGCCCGGTGTGTGCAGGCACAGCAGGCGGGCCATCGCCGACACCACGAGAAACGCATGCGGAACACCCCGCGGCGCCACGGCCACCCCACCAGCAGCGATCCGGTGATCGGCGCCGTCCATGTGCATGACGATCTCGCCTTCGAGGATGATCATCGTTTCGTCGGAGTCCGGGTGAGTGTGCAGCGGCGTCGCTTTCCCGCGGTCCATGCTGTCCTCGAACAACAGGAACGCACCGTTCGTTTCCTCTGCAGTCGCCTTCCAGGTGTGCACACCGCCGCCGTAGAACCAGCGGCGTTCACCGTCGACGGCGCCCCGGATGATCGGGACTGGGGTGCTGGTGGTGGTCATAGCAACACTCTCCTTATGAGACTGCAATCTCATGATGAGAGTCTCGTATCATCAAGTGTGTGTCAATCCCCTACGAAGCCAACGGGCGTGTCAACCAGAAGCAACGAACCCGCGCCGAGTTGATCCGGGCAGCCCAGGACCTCGTCGCCGCAGGCACCACCCCCACCGTGGAGCAGGTGGCCACCGCGGCCGGTGTCTCCCGCGCCGTGGGGTACCGGTACTTCCCGAATCAACACGCCCTGCTCGCCGCAGCGCACCCGGAAACCGCCAGGGCATCGCTGCTACCCCCCAATCCGCCGACAGACCCGGCCGAGCGGTTGGCCCACGTCGTCAGAGAATTCACCAGCCTCATCACACGCACCGAACCGCAACAGCGCACCATGCTGCGGCTATCACTGAACGCGGACAACGCTTCCCGAGCGACGTTGCCGCTGAGGCAGGGCCGCGCGATCGCCTGGATCAGCGAAGCCCTGGCCCCACTCCGCGGTCAACTCACCGACCAGCAGCTCCACCACCTCGCCCTGGCCATCCGCAGCGCCATCGGCATCGAAGCCCTCACCTGGCAGATCGACGTCGCGCACCTCGATCGCGACGAATCCGTCGCCCTCATGTCCTGGACCGCGCAAGCCCTCCTCCACGCGGCCACCACCTGGAAACCGCCCGACCTGCACCACCCGGCCGACCGGTAAACGCACCCACCCTTAACTCGCATAACGCCCAGTTATGCGAGTTGGCGGCCTCTCATTGTTGTCCCGCAAGCGGATCGGCTGGCGGGACGGACGTGCAAACCGCTGCCTCAATCCAGGCCGGACTTGACCGACGACGAAGTGGCTGCGCTCGAGGCCTGCACGCCGCGATACGACTTCCAGGACATCTCCGATGATGCTGAACTGGCCCGCATCTCCGCAAGAGTCGGCATCAAACCAGCCGACGTCTGACCAGCGCCGGGTGCGACGGCGACCCGGCTACGACCCGTCCCCACGTGCAAGGCCGGACACCGTGAACGGCTGCGTGCTGGTCCCGAAATCGGCGTTTACTACCAGGTAGCGGTCTTCGGCGCGCGCCACCGTGGAGGGACCCCGAAGCGTCGAATCGGGACGTACGTCGACCAGACGTGCCTTCGAGTGCCCGCGACTCAACGCGAGGAAGTTCAACCGAGCCGGAGCCCCGGTCACGACAACAAGGCGACCCCGGTCCATGATCATGCCGTCGCCGCCCACGAGTGCTGGTGCATCGACAGGGGTGATCCGCCGGTCATTCGTCGCATGTGAATCGAACGTGATCCGGAAGAGCTGCCCGGTCACGGACGACACGACCACGAGCTCCCTGCCGCCACCGAACGCCACGATCCCGTTGAGGTTGAAGTCGCCGGCCGTGTAGGGGATTTCGGGGCACACGCTGATCGGGTCAACAACTCCACTGCCCGCCGCGACCTGCGACGCTGTGACGTGCCACAGTGTGGGCCGGAATGAGTCGGTCACGTAGACGTCGCCGTCGCCGGTGACAACGAGGTCGTTGAGGAACCCTCCCGGGCCGGTAGCGAATGTCGCGGTCGGCGACCCGGTCTTGATGTCGTAGACGGAGATCAGGCCGGTCGCTCCGCCGGCGACGTACAGCTTGCCCCGGAAGACCTTCATCCCGACTGCCGAGCGGCCGTCGGTCTCGGCCGGGGTGATGAACGGCGTGATGGTGTCGTCGGTCAGCTTGCCCCGGTAGATGGTGCCGTCACCGGTGGCTCCAACGAAGAACGTGTCGGTCCTCGAGTCCCAGGCAACGCCCTCGGGGTTGCCGTGGGTCGACGGGTCGAGGGTGTAGACCTTTGTCGGGGTCACGCCGTGGTCGTCGGAGTGAGAGCCGGCAGAGGCGGCCGGGCTCAAGCCAATCTGACTGGCCACCACCAGGGTGGCGGTGACGAGCACGGCCACCACCGTGCGCCGCGAAGTTCTCACTGCTGCCTCCTCGTCAACTTGAAGTGCCGACTTGCAGTTCCTTTACGGGCAGGACGCCGACGTACGTCTCAATCTCCCGACCGCAACGAAGGCAACGTTCGGGCCCGGGCGAGTCGACGACCTGGGTCACCCTCACATATGGAGCCGAGCAGCGCCACCCGTCGCTGCCGGGCAGCGCCAGGCGCCTTCGCGGCGATCCGGGACGAGCACGGTCATCGGGTCTGTTGATCGAGTACCGCGTCGAAGGTTCGCGAAGGAAGCACCTTTGACAGCGCCACGGCGAGGCGCGCCTAGGATGCCCGTCCGGGAAGGTCGACGTCTTGCCATTCGGAGGCCAAGTACTTCTCCTCGGCGGAGACCGGTCGAGAGAGCCACGAAGACGCCTTCCAGGCGGTCTGCCTTGAACTGGACCAAGAGTGCTGAGGCTTCCGCCGGCGTGAGGGCCCGTCGTTCGAAACGCGGCCGGTGGCGGACCGAACCGCCGTTGCGACATTGCGGGGTACTAATTGGGGGGACTATAGGTCCACGCGTTCCGCATCCGCAAGAGCGTTGCGCACCACGCTGCGGATCTTGATCACTGAATCTTTGCCAGCGGCGTCGTCGACGCGATCGGCAGGCCGAGCTGCCGGTGCACGTACCCGATCAACCAAGCTGGGTACTGCAACCTGGGCTGGTACAGGTTCACTACATCCGGTCGATGCACTCCACCTCGAAAACAACGCGCTCGGCGAGGGCATCGGCCACGGTGCGCGCCACCGTCATGACAGGCTGCGGTCCGGGATCAGGCGGCCACCAGGCCAACCAATGCCACAGGGCAGTCATATACCCACACCGGCGACGCCGTCACGGGTGATCCTGCCCGACCGGAGCCCCGAACACCCTCAGCCGAAAACGGCACCCCTCGTCGGGCTGGGCGAGGCCCCGTTGGTGCTACAAGTGATCTGCATTCACGAGCACACATCAGCCGAGCCGCCGCCGCTGATCGTGTGGTCATCACGGAGTGCGGGGGCACCACCCGCGTCTCACGACGGTCTTCATCGGCGGGCCTCGCGGCTGGTCACCAAACACCGATGTGGCCGCCGAAATCCCTTCTTGTGACTGCCACTCGCTGTAACCGGAGATCAGCGGTGTCGCGACATCCCGGCCCGAGCGGTGGTTGCGGTCCCGGCTCGGACGAGCGGCTGCACTGACCCGCTCACCGCTCGCCTCCGGCTCGGTCCGGCACCACGAAGCCGGTCTCGTATGCCAGCACGACGGCCTGGACCCGGTCTCGTAGGCCGAGCTTGGTCAGTACGCGGCCGACGTGGGTCTTGACCGTGCTGTCCTCGACCACCAACTCCCTGGCGATCTCCTGGTTGGACGACCCGGCCGCCATCAGCCGCAGCACATCCAGTTCGCGATTGGTGAGGTGGCGGAGCTGTTCGGGGACGCCGGCCGCCGGTTGTAGTGCTCGGGTGAACCGGCGGATCAGCCGGCGGGTCACCGACGGGTCGATCAGTGCGTCGCCGACCGCGACGCAGCGGACCGCGGCGAGCAACTGCTCGGCCGGCGCGTCTTTGAGCAGGAACCCGCTGGCCCCCGAGCGCAGTGCTTCGTAGACGTATTCGTCGGAGTCGAAGGTGGTGAGAATCAGCACCCGGCAGGAGGTTCGGGCCAGCACGAGGCGAGTGGCCTGCAAACCGTCGATCCTGGGCATCCGGACGTCCATCAGCACCACGTCGGGCCGCAGCGCGACGGCCTGCTCGACTGCCTCGGCGCCGTCGGCGGCCTCGCCGACCACGTCGATCCCGTCCGCACCGAGGATGACCCGAAACCCGGTTCGCACCAGGCGTTGATCGTCGGCGATCAACACTCGGACCCCGGCCGGCTCCGACGCAATGTTGCTCACCCGCTGAGCGTAGGCCCGCCGGATACACGGCACCGGATCCTCCGCTGTGAGGACCCGGCACCCGGAGATCCGCCCGCAGGAGGACGTTCCGCGCCCGGCCGCGCGGTCACACTACTTCCCGTCGGCTCGACCAACCACCACCGGGAGGAACCCCATGACCGCCTCATCCGTCACGACATCCCAGGCATCAAAGGACATTTCGACCCAACCGGGGCTGATGAATCGGCTTCGCTACATTGGCATCACCGGCATCATCGCCGCGGTGGTGTTCAGCGTGGCGGGCTGGGTACTCGTGATGGAGGAGGGGAACAACGGCAGCGTGGCAGCCGCCATCGGGATCCTGTTCATGACGGCCCCCGTGGTGCTGGCCCGCCGGCAACCGATTCTCGCCGTCAGCATCGTGGCCCTGGCGGCGATCGTCAACGGGCTGCTGTGGGATGACATCATCAGGTGCGGAGCGGCCATACCGGCGCTGCTGTACGTCGCCTTCGCGGTCGGCTCCCGGTCCCGGATCGGCGGCCGTAGCTGGGGATGGCCATTCCTCGGCCTCGCGATTGCCCTGGTTTCGGTTGCGGCGCAACGCCTATGGGATCCGGTGCTGGATGACTCGGGCCTGATCTTCGCCGGAGTACTGGTGCTGGTCGCTTGGGGTGCCGGGCTCGGCTGGGCGGCGATCGAGCCGCGGGTCCGGCAACGGTCAGCTGCGGCTTGAATGACGGGTCGCCTGACTTATCCGTAACGGGCGCGCACATCGGGCAGGGCGGTGCGGCGGTCGGGCGGGTCGACCGACGGATCCCTCTTGCCCCCGCGCCCGGTTCCGGACCACGATCAAGCTTGACAAGGGAGCTCAGACCGTGACCGAAATTGATTCGAACACGCGATCGGCGAATGCAGCGGCAGCTACCTCGCGTCCGCTGAACCACTGGGCCGGCGGAATTCGAGCGTTCGTCACCGCCGTCGGCTTCGGTAACCTCCTGGTCGCCGTCGTGGCCGGAGTGGTCGGGGCGTCGCTGGTGACCGAACCGGAGAACGGTGGAGGAGTCGCCGCCGCCATCGTTGTGCAGGCCGTGACCCTGCCGGTGCTGCTGGCCCGGGTGGCGCCGGCCTGGGCCGCCGGTGCCCAGGCCGCCGGTGTCCTGCTCAACGAGGTCGTCATCGGCCCGATGATCCGCTGCGGGGTCATCTTCCCGGTGATGTTCGTGATCGTCTACCAACTGGGCGCCGCGGACCCCGCGAAGCATCGCATCAGCCGGTGGCTCGGGATCGGCGCGTGCGTCGCGACGACGGCGATGGAACTGGC
>Ga0209584_10000593_pt1 | contig 11427 bp, 14 predicted proteins | sample NGEPerD_FD_184507 | JGI IMG/M metagenome (GOLD analysis project Ga0209584, IMG submission 184507) | Arctic peat soil microbial communities from the Barrow Environmental Observatory site, Barrow, Alaska, USA - NGEE PermafrostAB12-D... | ecosystem: Environmental > Terrestrial > Soil > Wetlands >...
CGTCGGCGCCGACGGTCGGCGCCGACGTGCCGGTCTGCCTCGAATCCCACGCGTGTATCATGCGCGGCGTTGGCGAAGAGCTCTCGGCCGCGCTCGATCTGCCGCCGCTTGCGGCGCTGCTGGTCAATCCGGGCGTGCCATTGGCCACCCGCGACGTGTTCGCCCGGTTTGCCGGCAATCAAGACGGCAAGACATCGCTCGCCGGCGTGCCGCGCGAACGCGGCGCATTGATCGAATGGCTCGGCGCGCACGGCAACGATCTCACGCCAAACGCAATCGCTTGCGTGCCGGTCATCGCCGACGTGCTGAGCGCTTTAAGCGCCTTGCCGGGCGCCCGGCTCGCCCGCATGTCGGGGTCGGGGCCGACCTGCTTTGCGTTATTCGCGTCTTCCGGCGAGGCCACCGCGGCGGCGCAACGGCTCAAGAGCGAGCGCAAGGACTGGTGGGTTTATCCCACCACGCTCGGTTCGGTGGGAGAACGCCCTTGAAAATGCCCGCTTTGCAGGGAACCGTTGTCAGCTTGGCGATTAGCGAGTAGGCAGCGTCGCGCAGCAGGAGATGGAAATGAAATTCAGGCGGATCATGGTTGCCGTCGCGGCCTTCGTCGCGGCTTTGGGCGTCATCGCAGCCGATCCGGCTCTCGCGCGCGCCAAGCACAAGGCGTACCGCCATTGCGCTCCCCAGCCGCGCGAATATTCCTGGAGCGGCTGGTTGTTCAACCCGGCGCCGCAGCCGAACGGTTGCGCGCCGCCGGTTTATGCCTATGGCAGGTATGTCGGCCAGGATCCCGATCCCTATATTCGCCTCCAGTTGCAGCGCGACCCCGCGACGGGTTACTCGCCTTTTTAGCCACTCGGCGCGCGATGCGCGGCGGCGTTAACCTTCGTCCCGATTTGTTGTTGGCGATCCGGAAATCTGCTAGTGGCACGGCCAGGGTGGTGGTGCGTTCATGTCGTTGATTGCCGACCGTAAGTATTATGAGGTTATTGCTCGCGGCAGCATGACCGAACGGCTGCTGATCGCCGCCCGCGACGGCATTTATAAGGACTTTATGGCGCGCATGCGCCCGGCGCCGACGGATCGCGTGCTCGACGTCGGCGTTTCCGATGTGATCAACGCCGGCGCCAATGTCCTGGAGCGGAAATATCCGTATCGTCACAATATCACTGCATGCGGATTGAGCGACGGCCGCGATTTCCAGCATGCCTATCCCGGCGTGCGATACGTGCGCATCGAGCCGAATCTGCCTCTGCCGTTCGTCGACAACAGCTTTGAAATCGCGACGTCGAACGCGGTGCTTGAGCATGTCGGCAGTTTCGACCATCAGGCTCTCTTCGTGCGCGAACTTTGCCGGGTGGCGCAGCGGGTCTTCATCAGCGTTCCGAATCGGTTCTTCCCGGTCGAGCATCACACCGCTTTGCCGGTCGCCCATTATGGCGACGGGTTGTTCCGCATGGCCTGCCGGGTCGCCGGTAAGTCCAAATGGGCGCAGGAGGAAAACCTTATCCTGATGACGCGCAAGCGGCTGTGGCGGCTCGCGGCACCGATCGAAAAGAGCACGGCGGTGGGCTATACCGGGCTGCACCTCGGACCGTTCTCGTCCAACCTGTATCTTGCCTTCCATTAGATCGCCGGCGGGTGAAGCGCAGGAGCGCGATTTGCGCGCGCTCGCTGTCCAATGCGCGCTCGCCGTCTAGTGCGCGCGCGCGATGCAGAAGGCGACGGCTTCTTCCAGCGCCGTTTTGATCGCGGACGGCGGCACCAGCGCCAGCGCGTCGGTGGCGATGGCGCCGTAGTGGCGCGCGCGCCCGACCGTATCCTCGATGGCGTGGTGCTTGGCCATGAGCGTCATCGCGGCGTCGAGATCGCCGTCGCGGATTTCGCCCTCGCCGAGCGTGCGGTTCCAGAACGCGCGCTCGCTTTCGGTGCCGCGCCGGAACGATAGCACCACCGGCAAGGTGATCTTGCCCTCGCGGAAGTCGTCGCCCACATTCTTGCCGAGCTTGGCCGACTTGCCGCCATAGTCGAGCGCGTCGTCGATCAGCTGGAAGGCGATGCCGAGGTTCATGCCGAACGAACGGCAGGCGGCGAGCTCGGCCTTGTCCTTGACCGCCAGCGCCGGGCCCACCTCGCAGGCGGCGGCGAACAGTTCCGCGGTCTTGGCGCGGATCACCGCCATGTATTCGTCCTCGTTGGTGGCGGTGTTCTTGGCGGCGCCGAGCTGCATCACCTCGCCTTCCGCGATCACCGCGGCAGCCGAGGACAGGATATCGAGGGCGTGCAGATTGCCGACCTCGACCATCATCTTGAAGGCCTGGCCGAGCAGGAAATCGCCCACCAATACGCTCGCCTCGTTACCCCAGAGCATGCGGGCGGCGAGCTTGCCGCGGCGCATGTCGCTTTCGTCGACCACGTCGTCATGCAGCAGCGTCGCCGTATGCATGAATTCGACCGCGGCGGCGAACTTGATATGGCCGTCGCCGGTGTAGCCGGCGAGCTTGGCCATGGCCAGCGTGAGCATCGGCCGCAACCGTTTGCCGCCCGAGGAGATCAGGTGGTTGGCGACTTCCGGGATCATGGCGACATCCGATCCGGTCCGCGCCAGGATCGTCGTATTGACGCGCTCCATATCCGGTGCCACCAGATCGGCTAATCGCGTGAGCGAGGCGCCTTGCGGGCTTTCAAAGGGGACGACGACGGCCAAAAGGGTTACTCCGGGAATTGAAGAACTAAGCGAGCATAGAAATGCTGTGTTAACGGGGCAAGTGCGTTAGGTTATCGGATTACCGCAAATTGACGCAGCGGGTAGGCAAGGGGGCTCCGATTGGCGAAACGAACTGCAACCTCGGCCGCGCCTAAGGCGGGCCGCTTCGACCAGTACACGATCGCCGTGCTGGTGCCTTGCTACAACGAGGAGGTGGCAATCGCGAAAGTTGTAAAGGACTTCCGCGCCGCCCTGCCCACCGCCACGATCTTCGTATTCGACAACAATTCGACGGACAATACCGCCGCAGCGGCGCGCGCCGCCGGTGCCGAGGTTTACCAGGAAAAGCGACAGGGCAAAGGCTACGTGGTGCGGCGCATGTTCACCGACGTGGAGGCCGACATCTACGTGCTGGTGGACGGCGACGCCACCTACGACGCACCGAGTGCCGCCGCCATGATCGAGCGGCTGCTCGAGGGCCGGCTCGACATGGTGGTCGCCAACCGCGTCGACCGTGAGCAAGCGGCCTATCGCGCCGGCCACCGCGCCGGTAACTGGCTTCTCACCAGTTTTGTGGCGTCCGTGTTCGGCCCCACCTTCAACGACATGCTGTCGGGCTATCGGGTGTTCTCGCGCCGGTTCGTGAAATCCTTTCCGGTGCTGTCCGGCGGCTTCGAGATAGAGACCGAGCTCACCATCCACGCGCTGGAACTGGGGCTGGCGGTAGCGGAGATCGACACGCCCTATTACGCGCGGCCGAAGGGCTCGGCCTCCAAGCTCAACACCTGGAGCGACGGCTTCCGCATCCTGCGCACCATCGTCAAGCTCTATCGCGCCGAGCGTCCGATGCCGTTCTTCACCGGCATCGGTCTGGCACTGACGATTGCGTCCGTTGGATTCGCGACCCCGGTTGTCGTCACCTACCTGGAAACCGGTCTGGTGCCGCGGCTGCCGACCGCCGTGCTCGCAACCGGATTGATGATCCTGGCGTTTTTATCCGCCGCCATCGGGCTGGTGCTCGACACGGTGACGCGCGGGCGCCGTGAGATGAAGCTGCTCGCTTATCTGACGCACCGGGCGCCGGGCGAGGAGCGCCGGCGCGGCTGAATTCCGGCGCTCGGTTGCCGGCTCTGTACATCCCAAAAGACTAATGCCAGAACGGCTCGGTTTGGCGCTGTTTTGCGTGAGGTCCAATGCGATTTCTGTGCGTGGTGGGGACGCGGCCCGAGGCGATCAAGTTGGCGCCGGTAATCCTGGAGCTCGCACGCCATTCGCAAGTGACGACGCTGTGTTCCGGCCAGCACACCGCGCTGGCGGAGGAGCCGCTCGCCTGGTTCGGGATCGAGCCGGACGATCGCATCGCGATCGATCCGGAATCGCGCACGCTGGCGGTTCTCACCGGCGCCATGTTCGCTCCCCTCGAGCGCATGATCGGCAAGCACAAGCCGGATGTGATCGTGGCGCAGGGCGATACCACGACCGTTTTGGTGACGGCGTTGACCGCGTTTTATCTCGGCATCCCGTTCGCGCATGTCGAGGCCGGCTTGCGCACCGGCAATCTTCAGGCGCCGTTTCCCGAGGAGTTCAACCGGGTCGCGGCCGGCCGGCTTGCGAGCTGGCACTTTTGCCCGACGCAGCGTGCGGTCGACAACCTGCGCGCGGAAGGCGTCGACCCGGCGCGGATATATCTCACCGGCAATACCGGTATCGATGCTCTGCGTCTGACGCTGGCGCGCATAGGCAAGCCGCCTGCGGGCGGCCGCGGTCTGCGCCGCATTCTGTTGACGGCGCATCGGCGGGAGAATCAGGGTCAGCGCATGGAGGCGATCTGCCGGGCCGTGGCGGCGATCGTGGGTGAATTTGCCGACGTCGAATTTGTCATTCCGGTGCATCCGAACCCGGCGGTCGCGTCCAGTTTCGATCTGCTCAAAAATCATGAGCGCGTCCATTTATCGCCGCCGCTCAAATATCAGCAGCTGGTTTCGGAAATGGCGCAAGCTTTTTTGATTTTGACCGACTCCGGCGGCATCCAGGAAGAGGCGCCTTTCATCCGCAAACCGGTTCTGGTGCTGCGTGAGGTGACCGAGCGCCCGGAGGCTGTGGAAATGGGCGTGGCATCGCTGGTGGGCACCGATACGGCAAGTTTAGTCGCCGCGGTGAGGCGCCTGCTCACCGACCAAGCGAGCTATGCCAGGATGGCGAGCGGCGGTTCTCCCTACGGAGACGGTTACGCCGCGCAACGCATTGCCGAAGCCTTCGGCCTGGTGAAAGGTTCGGCGTGCGCGGGCCAATAAATATTTCATTATCGCCGCAGGATCGGAGTTCGTCGCGATGACGACCCTTGGCCGCATCTATCTCGGCCTGCCCGCCTATAACGAGGAGATCGCGCTGCCGCGGCTGCTCCTGCGCATCGAAAGCCTGGTGAAATCGTCGCAATTGGCGATCACGGTCGTGGTCTATAACGACGGCAGCACGGACCAGACCGGGACAATCGCGGCGCAATGGCAACAGCGCATGCCGCTGGTGCTGCTGGATTGTCCGCAGAACAAGGGCCTGGGCGTCGGGCTGCGCGCCTTGATCGATTATGCCGTCGCGACCGGCAAGCCCGACGACATTCTTGTCATCATGGATTGCGACGACACGCACGATCCCGCCCAAATCCCCGAGATGCTGGCGGCCATGGCGAAGGGCGCCGGCGTGGTAATCGCGTCGCGCTTCCAAAGCGGGGCAACTGTGCGCGGCGTGCCTGCGTTGCGCCGGCTGACGGCGCTGGGCGCGGTTATCCTGTTTAAATTGATCCACCCGGTGCGCGACGTTTGGGATTACACCTGCGGCTATCGTGCATACCGCATCGGACTCTTGCAGGACGCGGCCAAACGCTTTCGCGGACGCTTGATCGAGGAATCCGGTTTCGCCTGCATGGTGGAAGCGCTGCTCAAGCTCAACGCTTTGGGCGCCCGTTGCGCGGAAGTCGCCCTGCACTTGCGCTACGATCTAAAGCCGACCGCGAGCAAGATGGCCGTGAGCAGCAACATACGCCGGCTCTTGGCTCTTCTCATTCGCTGGCGTTGGCGTGGGTTCGACGCCGCTTAAGCCGCGGCGCGGACTGCTACTTCTCCAGCCGCAGCAGACGCCATTCGTCGTCCTGCCCGAACGGCATCACCACGCGAAGATTGTTACCCCGCGCCGCGATCAGTACATTCGCCTGATCGGGCTCGACCGCGATCCACGCGGGTCCCAAAACCGTCTTCAGTGCGGCCATGTCCTTGGTGACGATCGGCCTCGGCACCAATACAAATATATTCAGGCTGACACTGTCGGTGCGATAGATCGGCGCCGGCGCGGCCGCGACCTGCTCGGTAATCCGCGCTGCGTCGATTTGCGCCGCCCGAAACTGTCTTGGCATCAGTGGCGCCGCGATGGCGGAATAGATAAAGGCATAAACAAGAAGGCCAAGCGTTACCAAAAGTCCCGGAGCGACCGACAGAGGCCATCGTTTCGCGAGTGCGTCGTAGCCGAGTGCCCCGAACACGCACAAAGGTAAGATCGAGGGAAAGAAATACCGCGTCGTCGATCCGCTGGGCCAGAACAGGACGACGACCGCCGCCGCGCTCGCGTAGCAGACCATGGCCTTGAGGAACCCGGCAGGAAGCCGATCTCTCGCGCCAAATCCCCAAGCGACAAAGAACGCAATTGCGAACAGTGCGGCCGGCAATGTCTCGCTGATCAGGTTGAGTATTCCGGCAATCGGATTATCCAGAGGTGCGGCCGGCGACAGGCGCATGAAGCCCGCCCACTGAGCTTCGTCACCCGGCGAATACACATAGCCGTACCAAGCAGCCAATGGGATGACGCAGATAATCCCCGCAAGGACGAAACCCGGAATTTGTTTCCAAGAGCGCGTGATCAGAATGAACAAGCCAATTCCCAATGCGAAATAGCTGACCGGCTGCGGTCCCTTCATGAGGCCGGCAAGCGCCAAGACGCCGCCGATCGCCGCCCACCGGCCCATGTTGATGCGGCCGCCGTCATAGCTGCTCCACCAAACGACGAAGGCGACGAAAAGCAGGACGGCGAGCGGCATGTCGGCGGTCGGCATGACGTAGGCGCGTATGACGATCGGGCACGCCAAAAACAACGCGACCCCGAGCAGTGCGGCCGGAATGCTGGCCGAGACGCGCCGCAATACCGCATAGATCAGCAAGCAGCCGGCCAGCAGGAAGAGGATGACGGGAATGCGGGCCGTAAACTGGTTGACGCTGCCAAAGGGCGCGCTCACCGCCGCGATGATCCACGACAGCGAGGTTGGGCGTTCGACGAAGCGGGTGTTGTACAAATGCGGCGTAATCCAATAGCCATCTTCAACTGCGCTCCTCGCCACCGTGAGGGCAACCCCTTCATCGGAATGAAAGCCGCGCCAAATGACCAATGGCGCGGTCAGAACCCCGCAAGTCACGACGATAACAGCGGTTGGATTCCATCGTGTCGCGAAGGCATTCCATATTGCGACGAGTCGCTCGGCGACTTTCGATGCCGCGGCGAAAATGGGGGATGCGCCAATGTCTTGGATTCTCATCGCGAGCACGGATTGTAAGTTGATTGAGCGGCGGGAAAGCACCTTATAATCGAATGCTTGTCCGGGCAAACTTGGCTGCGATGACGCTGATTTATAGCGCGTAGTGTTGTAAGGAATGGAAGGAACAGGGGGCGGATTGCCGTGCGCGAACTCGTTCGCACCAATGACATGGTTCTGGTCTCGGCAGTGGTTGCCCTGCTTGAGGGCGCCGGCATTCGTCCCATGGTGCTCGATCAGAACATGAGCGTGCTGGAAGGCTCGCTCGGCGTGTTGCCGCGGCGGATTCTGGTGTCCGAAGGGCACGAGCGTACGGCGCGGCAGATCCTGCAAGACGCCGGGCTCGGCAAGGAGTTGCGTCCCGATGCGGACTGACGTCCTCGAAACCAGCGAAGATGCGGTGCTCGGCGGCAGGCTGCGCTTGCGCCAGCCGCTGCGCGGCCACCGCGTCGGCCACGATGCGATTTTGCTGGCCGCCGCAACCGGTGGCCGCGCCAGCGAGCATGCGGTAGACCTCGGCGCCGGCGTCGGCGCCGCCGGCCTGGCGCTGGCGGCGCGGGTGGCGGGTCTCAAGGTGACGCTGGTCGAGATCGATGCGGCTCTTTGCGCGCTCGCCGCCGACAATACGCGGCTCAACAAATTGGACAACCGGGTGAACGTGCTGGCCTGTGACGCCGAAGACGTCGATGCGCTCGCGGCCGCCGGGATTGCGTCCGGCAGCGCCGATCGCGTGCTGATGAACCCGCCGTTCCACGATGCGACCCGGCAGAACCTGTCGCCCGATCCGCGCCGGCGCCTCGCGCATGCGGCGGCGCCCGGCCTGTTGCGGCGCTGGGTCGCGAATGCCGCGCACCTCCTCAAGCCGCAAGGTGTGCTGACCTTGATCTGGCGCGCCGATGCGCTGGCCGAGGTGCAGAGCGCGCTGACGGCTGAGTTCGGCGGCGTCGCCGTGCTGCCGGTTTATCCGCACCCCGATGCGCCCGCGATTCGCGTGCTGGCGCGCGCGGTGAAATCGGGCGGCGGCGCGGGCGTGACTTATCCCGGCATCATCCTGAACAACCAGGACGGCAAGCCGACCGCGGCTGCGGAGGCCGTCCTGCGTGGTGCGGGAACTCTGAGTATTACTGAAACGTAAACGCGGGCTCTTGTGCCTAGGATTTGCGCCGCCCCGGCATGAATTCGCGCCAACGCCGGATGACGAGCTGGCGCCGCATGCGCTCCAGATTCTCGTCGTTGAGATGCGAAAGCCCAATAACACTGCTGATTAGCAGGAACAGAATGGTGAGCTTGGGATCCATCAATCAGCCTCGTTCAATAGCCGTCATTTGCCGACGCGTAGTGCAATGCAAAAAGCATTCCAAAGTTAAATAATAGGCAATTTAGGGCATTTCATGGTCAGGAATGCGATTATTGCTGCATTGCACCTAAAGAGAGGCCGCCCGCGGCCGGTCGCCGGCAGGCTTTGACTTGGGTTCCAATGATGCCTAACTGCCCGGAATGGCGCCCGCCGCGACCCAACCGATGCCCGACATCCTCAAGCGCACGCTCGAGCTTCTGCGCAAGCTGGTGCCGGCGCGCTTCCGCGCCGACATCCCGGTGGTGCCGGTGGTGCGGCTATCCGGCGTCATCGGCGTGGTCACGCCGTTGCGACCCGGGCTGATGCTGTCCTCGACCGCCCGCTCGCTGGAGCGCGCTTTCTCGATCCGCAACGCGCGCGCCGTGGCGCTGATCGTCAATTCGCCGGGCGGCTCGCCCGCGCAGTCGCATCTGATCTTCCGCCGCATCCGGCAGTTGGCCGCGGAAAAGAAGCTGCCGGTCATCGCCTTTGTCGAGGATGTCGGCGCCTCCGGCGGCTACATGCTGGCCTGCGCCGGCGACGAGATTATTTGCGATCAATTTTCCATCGTCGGCTCGATCGGCGTGGTCGGCGGCTCGTTCGGCTTCCCCAAGCTCATGGAAAAACTCGGCGTCGAGCGCCGGCTGTACACCGCCGGCGAGCGCAAAGTTATGCTCGATCCGTTCCTGCCGGAGAAACCGGAAGACCTGAAACGCATCAAGGCGATCCAGAAAGACATCCACGAGCACTTCATTGCTCTGGTCAGAGAACGCCGTGGGAGCAAGCTGAAGGGCAGCGAGAAGACCTTGTTCTCGGGCGAGTTCTGGACCGCGCAGATGGCGGTTGAGCTGGGACTGGCCGACCGCATCGGCGACCTGCGCGCGACTTTGCGCGAGCGCTATGGCGAGAAAGTGCGTACGCCGCTGATTTCCGAGGGCCGCGGTTTATTCGGCCGCCGGATTCCGGGCCTCGGCTCGCTCGAAGCCCTCATGCGCCAGCCCGGCCTGGCCGCCGACTTGCTGTCGGCGCTGGAGACGCGCGCGCTATGGTCGCGCTATGGCCTGTAGCGCACGGCTTATTGCACCGGTTTATTGCCGAACAGCTTCGCCACCGCCGCGACCTGCGCCTTTTGTTGCGCGATTGATTCAGCGAATTCCGCCGCGTTGCCGGGGCTGACGATCTGCGCGGTTGAGTTCATTTTCTGCACGATCTCGGGATCGCTGGCGACCGTTTTGATGTCGTCGGCGATGCGCTTGCGCACGTCATCCGCTATTCCCGGCGGACCGAACAGGCCCACCAGTCCGTCGAAATCGAGCGAGGGATAGCCGGCTTCGACCGCCGTCGGAACGTCGGGCAGCGCGGGCGCGCGCTCGTGATTGGTGACGGCCAGCACCTTCACTTTGCCGGCCAGCACCTGCGGTCGCACGATGGCGTAAGCCGGCATGTAGGCCTGGATGCGCCCTTCCGCGAGGTCTGTGACGGCCGCGACCGGATTCTTGTACGGCACCTTCGCCATGGTCAGGCCGACGGTATGCAGAAATCCGGCGAATACGAAATCGGTGAAGCCGGTGGCTGTGGTCCAGTTCAATTGACCCGGCTTGGCGCGCGCCAGCGCCTCCAATTCTTTCAGGGAATTGACGTTGAGCGAGGTCGGGACGCTGACCGCGATCACGGTCTTGGAGATGCGCGCGATCGGAACCAGGTCATTCGGGTCGTAGGGCAGCTTGTCGTGGAAGTAGGGATGCGCGGTGAATGAGCTCACCGGCGTCACTAACAACACATGATCGTCATGGGCGCCAAGGAAGGCGGTGATGGCGACCATGCCGTCGCCGCCCGGGCGGTTTTCGACCACGACCGATTGGCCCCAGCGCGCCGACAGCTTGTCGGCGAACAGCCGTGCGCCGATATCGACGCCGCTGCCGGGTCCAAGCGTCACGATGAAGCGCACCGGCCGGTTCGGCCACGACTGCGCGGCCGCTTCTGCCGGGATAAGCGTCGGTAGGACCAGTGCGGCGGCGACCAGTACCGATAATGCCCACCTGGGTTTTACGGAAATTGCCATTGGCGTCCTCCATCCGCTGCGCGGGCCATTCCATGGCGATGGCCGTTTTCCGGCTCCTTAGTGAATAACCCCGCGCCAGCATAGTTCATTGTTGATTGGTCGTGCAGCCGATCGTCGGCCCCGAAAATGCCATGTTCGCGGCCGAGTTTTCTAATTAGATACTTGTTCGGAGACGCCGATGCCCCCGTTTTTGCTCTCGCCGCTGCTGAAATGGTCGCTCGCCGCACTGGGCGGCGCCATGGTCGTGCACTGGGTGGCGAAGGAAGCGCGCCGGATCAATGAGGAGCTCGACCAGGCCAAGCGCGCGAAGGTGCGCATTTCCGATATGGAAAACCGGCCGACCCTGCGGCGCGATCCGACGACCGGCGAATACCGCCTCTAATCTTAGCGATTTCGCTAATGGATTGGCCGCATCAGCGGCGGGATATGCGCGGGTTACCGGCGACCATGGCGCCGAAAAACAGCACCGAAAACACCAGACCAAAGAGTTGAAATTCGAACATTGCCGCCTCCAGCGGTGTAACCCGAGAGTGTTCTTCTCGTTGGTCGCAGGGCTATCAGGATTGGTTCAAAACCCCGTAAATTACCGCCGCCTTGACCCCCTTTTGACCCGCCGATAGGGTCGCAATCCATTCCCGTGCTTAAAAATCAGTAATTTTCCGATGGCTGAAGCGAATCTTCGCGCCAGTGACCGCTCGCGCCCAGACAATCTGGACCCGTCGCGCTCGTTCCAGGGGCTCATCCTGGCGCTG
>Ga0209584_10000600_pt1 | contig 11378 bp, 10 predicted proteins | sample NGEPerD_FD_184507 | JGI IMG/M metagenome (GOLD analysis project Ga0209584, IMG submission 184507) | Arctic peat soil microbial communities from the Barrow Environmental Observatory site, Barrow, Alaska, USA - NGEE PermafrostAB12-D... | ecosystem: Environmental > Terrestrial > Soil > Wetlands >...
GGTTGAAGCGCCGCTTGAACAGGGTCATGGGCAGCACGCCCACCAGCTCGCCGCCTTCCCACCCCGTCAGCACCCTCGGCGACGTCCACGGAGCCGCGACGTGCCGTTACCAGGGCATCACGAGGGTCGGTGCGGTGCGGGGCCGTTCGCCCGCGACCACGAGCCGGTCCCACTGGGGAAGGAGTTCCCCCAGCTCGTCGAGATCGGAGTGGACCTCGACGTCTAGCACACCGCACCTCGACGGCGGAGCCGACCGGCTGCCCGGACGACCAGGGAGGGTTCCGCCGCGGAACCCGAGGTTCCGAGAGGCCCGCACTGACCGGCCCGGCCCGGCCCCCGGCCCTACAATGGACCCATGTACTTCGGGCACGGTTCGTGGGTCGTCCTCGTGGTCTTCGGTGCCATGTTCGCCATGCGGGCCCTCTCTTCGCAACGGCGCCGGGGGGCCGGCCGCGGGGCACCGGCCTCGAGGAGCGCCTTTACCGGCAACCGCCCCCGGGGCAGCGCGGGAGGGCCGGCGTCCGGGTCGCCGGCTCCCGGAGACACGACGTTCACCGGCATCGCTCCGGGCTGGCTCACGGACCCCTTCTGCAGGCACGAACAGCGGTACTGGTCGGGGAGCGAATGGACCGAGCACGTGACCGACGGTGGCGTCCCCGGCGCCGACCCACCGACGCCTCGCTAGCCTCGACCCTGCAGTCGACCGCCGGCGCACCGCATCTCTCGCAGTTGGGGCTAGCCGTTGCGCGAACGCGCACGCAGTTGGGCGCGCTGACACCCTTGGCGGGCACGGTCCTGAACCGCCCCGCGGGCGCAGTGGCGACGATCACCGGCAACGCCTGCAGGCTCCCGAGGCAGGAGCCGAACCGTCCAGGACCTGCGCCCTGGCAGACTTCTCCCGTGCCAATGGAGAATGCGTGCGTGGATGAGTCAAAGGGATCGGGTCGGACGTCCCACCGGCCGGCGAGGTTCTGACCGTGCCCGACCCGGTCCGACCTTCCGTCCGTCGCGGCCGAGGAAGTGCCCTGGCTTGGGACTATACCTTCGAGGCGATCGTGTTCGACTGGGACGGCACCGCCGTTCCGGATCGCCAGGCCGATGCCTCCAACGTGCGGGAGCGCATCGAGGAGATCTGCGCCGCGGGTGTCCACGTGATCGTCGTGACGGGAACCCACGTCGGCAACGTCGACGGCCAGTTGCGGGCCCGGCCGCACGGGAGAGGGCAGCTGTACCTGTGCTGCAATCGGGGGTCGGAGGTCTTCGCGGTGACCAGTGAGGGACCAGAGCTCGTGTTCCGGCGCACGGCCAGCGTTGCAGAGGACCGCTCCTTGGATCTGGCAGCCGAGGTCACCGTCAAACGCCTCCGGGAGCGCGGTGTCGAGGCGGAAGTGGTTTCCGAGCGGTTCAACCGGCGCAGGATCGATCTCATCCCCGTCCCTGCGTGGGCCGATCCGAAGAAGGCCGAGATCGGCGCCCTGGGTAAGGCGGTGGCCGGGCGGCTCGTATCGGCAGGGATGTCCGGTCTGGCCGAGGTCGTGGAACTAGCGGCCGACGTTTCCCGGGGTGTCGGTCTGGCCGACCCCCGGATCACCAGCGACGTGAAGCACGTGGAGATCGGGTTGACGGACAAGTCCGATTCGGCACGGTGGGCGGCGCAGTGGTTGGCCCAACGGGGGATCAACGGCGGCCTGGTGCTGATCGGGGGCGACGAGTTCGGGCCCATCGGCGGCGTGGCAGGCAGTGACTCGATGATGATGGTGGAGGAGTTCGCCCGCGGAGTGGTCGTGTCGTTCGGGGTCGAGCCTGAGGGCGTCCCCGCCGGAGTGGTGCACCGGGGAAGCGGACCGGACGGGTTCCTCGAGCTGCTCGACGGGCAGCTGGCTCGGCGATCGGCTCGCCGGGTGCCGGCCATCGACCTCGATCCGACCTGGGTCGTCCCGTTGGCCTCGACACGTGCCATGGAGCAGGTCGCCGAGTCGCTCGGCACGCTCGGCAACGGTTTCGCCGGCACCCGTAGCTCCTGGGAGGAGGACGACCGGGTCGGAAGCCCCCTCTTCCTGGTGAATGGTATCTATACCAACGAGGGCCAGCTTCTCCCGGGACCGCTCTGGACCTGTCTCGACCGGCCCGGCATCACCCGTCGGTACACGGAGAAGCGCCTGCTCGATCTGCGCGGTGGCACGCTCGTCCGTCTCGGCAACGAGCGCCTCGGCGGTCGCTCCCTGCGATTCGTCTCCATGGCCATGCCGCACGCCATGGCACTGCGGGCCGAAGCTCCCGAGTCCCATCTCGAGCCTGGCGACCCACTTCGACCACCGAGGGAGGACGTGCACTTCGTGTGCGAGCACCAGGGTCGGAGGTGGGGCGCCAGGACGGCGGCGGGTGCCAAGCAGGCGGCGGGTGCCGGCATCGCGGTGGCGGCCCGCGATCGCGTGGAGACGGTGGCGGGGCGTCGAACGGTCGAGCGCCTGGCCACCTGGGCTGCCGACCCCATGGCGGCGGCGGACCTCGACGACGCCTACCGCGAGCTTGCCGACGTGGAAGCGCTCGGCTTCGACGGACTGCTGGCCGACCACCGAGAGGCGTGGGCGCACCGGTGGGCGGACGCCGACGTGGTGATCGAGGGGGACCCCGATGCGGAGCTGGCCGCCCGCTTCGCCGTCTTCCACCTGCTGTCGGAGGTGGCGGATACCGGTGAGGCTGCGGTCGGCGCCCGCGGATTGACGGGTGCCGGCTACGCAGGCCACGTCTTCTGGGATGCGGACGTGTTCGTCCTCCCCGTTCTGGCGGCGATCCGGCCCGAAGCGGCGCGGGCGATGCTCGAGTACCGGATCCGGCGCCTCCCGGCGGCGCGTGCCCACGCCCGGGCCCACGGCCGAGAGGGCGCACGCTTCCCTTGGGAGTCGGCGGCCGACGGGACCGACGTGACGCCACGGCTGCTCCGGAGGAGCAGTGGGGAGGTCATTCCGATCGCCACCGGCGCCCACGAGGAGCACATCGTGGCCGACGTGGCCTGGGCGGCGGCGCACTACGCGGACTGGACCGGCGATGCCGCATTCCTCGAGGGGCCGGGCCACGGGTTGCTGGTCGAGTCCGCCCGGTACTGGGCCAGCCGCATCCGGGTCGATGCCGACGGCCACGGACACCTCTACGGAGTCGAGGGCCCCGACGAGTACCACTCGGTCGTCGACGACAACGCGTACACCAACGTCATGGCCCGCTGGAACCTGCGTCGGGGTGCCGACCTCCTGAGCGGATCCGGCGACACGGACGAGGCGGATGCATGGCGTGCACTCGCCGACGGCCTGGTGGACGGGTGGAGCCCCGAGCAGGGCATCTATGAGCAGTTCGCCGGCTACTTCGCCCTGGAGCCGCTCGTCATGTCCGCGGTCGCCCCGCCGCCGACCCTCGCCGACGCCGTGCTGGGTTCGCAGCGCGTGGCCGGCTCCCAGATCATCAAGCAGGCCGACGTGCTCATGCTCCACCATCTCCTCCCCGAGGAGATGAAGGATGGGTCGCTCACGGCGTGCCTCGCCTTCTACGAACCCCGGACCTCCCACGGCAGCTCGCTGTCACCGGCCGTCTCCGCATCGCTTCTGGCCCGGGCCGGAGACCCGGAGCGGGCACTCGCGATGTTCCGCCTGGCCGCTCGCCTCGACTTCGACGACCTCACCGGGACGACGGCGTTGGGACTGCACATGGCCACATTCGGAGGGGTATGGCAGGCCCTCGCTTTCGGCTTCCTCGGACTGGGCGCCCAAGGGGGCGTCCTCTCCATCGACCCCTGCCTCCCGCAGACATGGACCGCGCTCGGTCTCACCTTTCGTTTCGCCGGCCGGCGCGTCAGCGTGCGCGCCGAGCACGACCTGGTCACGGTCACCAGCGACGCCCCTCTCCTCGTGCGGGTCGGGGGACACGGGCCGAAGCGGTGTGAGCCCGGCGCCAGCACGATCCCGGTGGACCCGTCCACCGCCGGCCGGAGCCGGCGGTGAGGATGGCCCGCCGACAACAGTAAAGCAGCCGCTTGACCGATCGCCGAGCCGTCCTGTGCTCAAGTAAGTGCTTGACCCAACTGCCTCCCTCGATCGGGTGTTCCAGGCGCTCACGGATTCGAACCGAAGGGCCATGGTGGAGCAGCTGAGCGTGGGGCCGGCCACGGTCAGCGAGCTCGCCAGACCGCTCGCCATCTCGCTTGCGGCGGTGGTCCAACACGTACAGGTACTGGAGGCGTGCGGGCTCGTCCGCACGGAGAAGAAGGGCCGGACCCGTACGTGCCGAATCGAGCCGGCGACCCTGGCAGGGGCCGAGCGGTGGATTGCCGAACGGCGCAGCGCACGGGAGCGCCATCTCGACCGGCTCGGCGAGTGCCTCGCCGAACACCGTGGAGAACCAGAGCAGAGAAGTTGATCATGACCGAACGGTCTGTGGCCCACGCGACATTCGTCATCGAACGCACCTACGACGCTCCTCCCTCGCGGGTGTTCGAAGCGTTCGCGTCCAGAGAGGCCGGCGGCCGCTGGTTCATCGGTCCCGACGACTGGCTGCGGTCCGACCACGAGCTCGACTTCCGGGTGGGGGGCCGCGAACACGTCAGTGGCGGCCCGCCGGGCGGCTCGGTCCACTCGTTCGACGCGCAGTTCCGGGACATCGTGGCGGATCAGCGCATCGTGACGATCTACGAGATGCACATGGACGACGTGCGGATCTCGGTGTCGGTGGCGAGGATCGATCTGTTGGACAAGCTCGGAGCCGAACTGCGCTGACAGGGCCTGAGGGCCGCACTTGGAACGGGACCGCCGATCCGCATAGGGTCGCTGGTCATGGCCACGTGGACCACAGAGGACATCCCCCGGCTGGCCGACCGCACCGCCGTGGTGACGGGGGCGAACAGCGGCCTGGGCTTCGAGACGGCCCTGGCACTGGCCGGAGCCGGGGCCCGCGTCGTCCTGGCCTGCCGCGACCAGGCCAAGGGAGGCGACGCACTCGAGCGCATCCGCCGGAAGGTGCCCGACGCCGACGTGCAGCTCGGTCGGCTCGACCTCGCCGATCTGGGGTCGGTGCGGTCGTTCGCCACCGAGTTCGCGAGCGGGCACGACGGCCTGGACATCCTGGTCAACAACGCCGGGGTGATGGCCATCCCCCGCCGCGAGACCGCCGACGGCTTCGAGATGCAGTTCGGGACCAACCACCTGGGCCACTTCGCCCTCACCGGCCTGCTGCTGGACAGCCTGGTCGCGCGGCCGGGTGCGCGGGTCGTCACGGTCAGCAGCATGGTGGCCAAAATGGGTCGTATCAGGTTCGACGATCTCCAGGGTGCGCGCCGTTACGGCAAATGGACTGCCTACGCCCAGGCCAAGCTGGCCAACCAGCTGTTCACGGTCGAGCTCGGCCGACGGGTGACCAGCCGATCCCTGGACCTTGTCAGCGCGGCCGCCCACCCGGGCTATGCCGCCACCAACCTCCAGACGGTCGGGCCCAGGATGAGTGGCTCCGGTCTCCTGGAGAGGCTCAGCGCCCTGGGGAACTCGGTGTTCGCCCAGACCGCTGCCGCAGGGGCGCTCCCGAGCCTCTACGCCGCCACGTCACCCGACGCCCTCGGCGGCCGGTTCTACGGCCCCGACGGTCTGTTCGGCATGCACGGGCACCCGACGTCGGTTCCGTTCGAGCGGGCGGCCCGAGACCCCGACACCGCCCGGCGACTGTGGGAGGTTTCCGAGGAACTCACCGGCGTCGGGTTCGGCGACCTCGACGGGCGGAGCTGAGAGCGCCCACCGGGCAGATCGCCGCCATCGAAGGACGAGCGCGCCCTGGCGCCAACGCCGCCCTGGCCCCGAGCCGGCGTACTCGGTAGAGTCGACTTGGCCGTCGCGACTGGGGAGGGACCGCATGCCTGACCAACTGGTTGCCCTGACCACCGGGGCCAATTCGGGCATCGGACTTGCCACCGTCCTGGAGCTTTCCCGTCGCGGTGTGCGTTCGGTGGGGACGGTGCGTTCTCGCTCGAAGGCCCGAGCCGTCACGGAAGCAGCCGCCGAAGCGGGCGTCGAGGTGGAGACGGCGATCATGGACGTCACCGACGCCGCCTCCTGCGAGCGGGTCGTCCGCAGGTACCGGCCGACGGTGGTCGTCAACAATGCCGGGTTCTCGATTACCGGGGCGGTCGAGGACATCGGCGACGAGGAACTGCGCACCGCGCTCGAGACGATGGTCATCGGACCGGTGCGCCTGGCCCGACTGGCGCTCCCTCACATGCGCGAGGTCCATTACGGCCGCATCGTCAACGTATCCTCCATCTACGGGCGCACGTCGACTCCGCTGACCGGGTGGTACCAGGCCTGCAAGCACGCGCTCGAGGGTGTATCGGATGCCCTGCGGACCGAGGTCGCCGCCGACGGCGTCAAGGTCGTACTCGTCGAGCCGGGGCTCTTCCGCACCGGCATCTGGCAGGAGGCCGACGACGAGCTGAGTGGCAGAGCCGAGTCGCGTTTCGCTTCGTCCTACGAACGGTTGCTGGCCGTCACCCGGCTCGCGGGGCCGATCATGGGCGAGCCCTCCCATGTCGCCGATGTCATTGCCGGCGCCGTCACGTCGCGCAATCCGCGATCGAGATACCTCGTGGGCTACGACGCCCAGGCATTCGCCGCGCTGCAGTCGATCGTGCCCACGCGGATCAAGGATGGTGTGACCCGCTTCATCCTGGGCCTCTGATCGGTGAGCGCGGGCGGGGTGATCGCCCGCTCCGCGTCGTGGGCCTCTCGGGAGGGCAACTGGTAGCGTGCGGTTTCCTGATCGAGGGTTGCCAGGGTGAATTCGAGTGCCGCCAGGGGCGGATGGGGGCCTGCATGTTCAAGGTGATCGTTGTGGGCACGGACGGCTCGGACCGGGCGGCGGTCGCCGTCAGGCACGCGTTCGAACTGGCCCGGACGTCCGGAGCCAAGGTCTACGGCGTCCACGTCGTGCGCCCGGCGATGATGCTGGGTACCGAGCAGATCGATGCGGCCGCGGTGGCGGCAGTGAACGCCGGCCGGCATGAGGAAAGCGAGCGCATCGGCAAGCAGCTGCGTTCCGAGGCCGAGATGTTCGGGGTCGGAGTCGAGGTGCTGACGTTCGATGGTGACCCCGCGGATGCGCTGGTCAAGGTGGCCGAGACGGAGAACGCCGACCTCGTGGTCGTCGGCAACCGGGGCATGGCCGGGCTCAAGCGCTTCGCGCTGGGGAGCGTCCCGAACAAGGTGTCGCACCACTGCCCCTGCGGCCTGCTGATCGTCGACACGGATCGGGCCTCGGCGACTTGAGGCAACCTCCGGTCGCGGGCGGGGCAACGTGGGCCGACCTGTGACCGCCGCAGCAGCGAGAGGGGAGGGCGCGTTGCCCCATGTGCAGATCCAGTTCGCGATCGACGACGCCGGAGTGGCCGACGCAATCGTCGACCTGCTCTTGGCCGAGCGGCTGGTGGCCTGCGGGCAGCGCACGGGCCCGGTGGTCAGTCAGTACTGGTGGAAGGGTTCACGTGAGCACGCGGAGGAGTGGCTGGTGCTGCTCAAGACGCGATCCGAGCTCGCTCCGCAGGTGGTCGACGCAATCCGTAGCCGACATACCTACGAAACACCGGAAGTCGTCGTTCTCGAGCTCGTCGGAGGTGCGCCCGACTACTTCGAGTGGATCGATGACGTCACCACGGGGGGCCCTCGGTGAACTGGTTCGGCCCGCTCTCGGGGCGTCGGTCCCGCCTTGTCCCGGCTGCTGCCGGTGGGTAACAAAGAACCGGCAGATGACCGGCGGATTCTGCATTGCGGCCGTACGTGTCGCACGCTGTAACGTGCTCCTGAAAGGAGCTACGGCAATGACCGAACCGGATCGCCTTCTGATTCCGACACCCAGTCCGCGGGACCCTGCGAGCGGGCTGTTCCGGTGGTCAGGCGGCGCCATCCGTACGGAGGTCCCGTCTGGCCCTGCCGTAGGGGAGAGCACCCTGGGCGCGAGCGGACCCGAAAGCAGCGGACGTACGGATCCTGCCTCCGGAGGCCGTCTGTCTCAATTGGTGGGGCGGCAAGGTTATCCACCGGCCGGGCCGCCGCGGTCGAGCGCCACCGAGCCCGACGTCGAGGTGGCGCTGTTGGATCGCGTCGGTGTCATCGTGGCGGTGAACGCCGCATGGGATGCGTTCTGCAACGCCAACGGGGGCGACCCGACCCGGATGGGCATCGGTTCGTCGTATCTGGAGGCCTGCGCAGCCGCCGTCGGCGACCCGGTCGCCGACCAGGTCGCCGGGGCCATTCGCACGGCCGTGCAGGGCGACCTCCCTGCGCCGATGAGAGTCGAGGTCCCCTGCCACAGCCCGGACACGTCACGCTGGTTCGACACGTTGATCTCCTCCCGCCTCGACGACGAAGGTCGTTGCCTCGGCGCAACCGTCACACTTTCGCTTGCCGGTTCGGTGGCCGTGGCTTCTGGCTCCCGCAACGGCTCCCGGTCAGACGAGCTCCCGCCGCTCGGCGAAGTCTGGTCGGGTACCGGAGTGCGCACATCCGGGCCGTCGGTGGCGGCGTTCTACCCCGACCACTCCGAGCGCCTCGGTGACGGGTTCGCCCTGATGTGCCTGGAGCTGGTTCCGCAAGGGATCCTCGTCAGCGACGACGACGGGCTGATTGTCCGGGCCAACCGCCAGGCCGAGGAGCTCTTCGGGTTCGGCGGGGACGAGCTGGTGGGCATGCCCGTGGAATGGCTGCTGCCGAAGGCGGTGCCCCCGGGCGGCGGCGAGCTGCTCACCGGGTCCGCCAGTCGCCGGTCGTCCCCATCGGCCCGCTTCGGACTCGACGTCATCGGCATCCATGCCGACGGCTCCCGGCTGCCGGTGCAGATCAGCCTGGGTCTGGTTGCCTTGAGCCGGGGCACGGGTACCGTCGTCCTGATCAGGGAAGAGCGCCGTTCCCGGGACCAGGGCATGGCGAAGCAGGTGGAGGCGCTGACCGACGGGATGGTACGCGTCACCGACGACCTCGACGAGGTGATCCGCAACCTGTTCGCCTGCGGGCTGACCGTCGCCAGCATTCTCGGGAGCTCGCACGCGGAGGATCGCATGGCAGGACGGCTCCACGACGTACTGGGCAACCTGGACGGTGCGGTCAGGGACATCCGTCGGACCATCTTCACGCACCTCCCGGGCGATCAGACCCTGGACGATCAGTTCGACTGACCGTCTCCGACGGTGCCTGGCCAGGACGATTCCCACCTTCAGGTCGGCCAGCTCGGAGACGGCGATGTGCCCGTAGCCCGACAGGAGCGGTGGTCAACAGGTCGCCACGACGTGGGGACCTGTTGACCAGGATGCCGCGGCGCAGGCCGACGGTGTGGGCGAGATGGTCGCTCAGATGCCGGCAGGGAGTTGGCGACCGGCGGCGTAGGTGAGCCAGCGCCCGGCGTCGAAATCGTAGAGCTTGCAGGCCCGCGAGTTGGTCACGAAGTCCCGGAAGCGCATCGGCCGGTCGATCACCGAACCCGGGAAGGCGGCCTCGATGGCGGCGGCGGCCTCCTCGAGGTGGTACATCGGCACGCGCATATCCACATGGTGGGGCACGTGGACCATGATCCAGCTCGTAGGCATGCACCATGGTAATCACCGCACCGGTGGGTTGCTGGCCGGTTCGCCAGAGCCGTCCTACCGAGGCTCATTCGCCCGCGAGGTCCCGGTGTCTGAAGGCGACAGCGCCCACGGCGGCGGAGATCACGCCGGTCGCCACCATGACGCCCCCCGTCGTCCAATTCGGAGACACGGCGGGAGCGGAGGCCATCTGGTGGAAGACCGACGTGTCGAACGCCCAGTGGTTGAGCGCGCCGATGCCGCCGACGATCTCGACCAGCAGCGACCAGCTCAGGACGCCGTAGACGACGACCGAGGTGGCCCGAGGCCAGACGCCCAAGGTCAGCGCGCCGATCCCGAGGATGCAGATGGCCGGCGGGACGATGTTCAGCCCGGCGCCCACCACCGGGGTGAAGCCCACCCCCGCGTGCTGGCTCGCCGCTCCGAGCCAGGTGCACACGCCGGCGACCACCCCGGCCGCCACCAGTATGAGGGCCGCGACCAGCAGCCTCCCGCCGAACCATGATGGTCGGGAGACGGGGCGGACCAGGAGGTGGTCGAGACGCCCCCCGGCCTCCTCGGTGCGCGCCGCCGTGACCTGACCGGCGGCGACGAAGGCGACGAGCACGGCCAGGATGAGGAAGACCAGGCCGAGATAGGCATCGGCATCGGCGCCGGGCGCCCCTAGTCGTGTGAGCACCTGCCCGACGGAGGAGCGGGAGATTCCGGCAGCACCCAGGCCTTTGACCACGACCCCGTAGAGCAGTGCCGAGAGGGCGATTGCCACTCCCCACCCGATGACGGTGGGGCGGGTCAGACGAATCGCCAATCCGACGGGCCCGGAGAGCAGCCCGAGGCGTGGCCGGGCGCTCGACCGGTCGGGCAGCGTGCTGGCCCCGACGTCCCGGTTCCCGGCGAGGTGCACGGCCACCACCGCCAGCATGGCGGTCAAGGCGACGATCGGCAGGAGGGCCAGCGGGCGGGGCCCGGTGAGAGGTTGGAGCTCCTCGACCCATCCCAGCGGGGACGCCCACCTCAGCCAGTGGAGGTCGACAGCGGAGTCGGCCACCATGCGGACGGCATAGCTGACGCCGAGGGCCACTGCGGCCCAGGCGGCGGCCTGACGGCGGGTCGCGGCGAGCTGGCTGGTCAGGGCTCCGACCGCCACGAACATGGCTGCACTCGACACGAGGGCGACGGCGAAGAACAGGGCTGGCCCCGCGGGGATGCCGACCTTCCCCGATAGCCCGGTGACGACGGTGATAATGGCGGTGATCGCCCACAGAGTGGCGACGCCCCCGGCCAGGCCGACGAGCGCCTGGGTGGTGGCACCCCGCCGGGTGGTCCGGCCCGCGAGGAGGAGCTCCCACCGCCCGGAGTCCTCCTCGCCGCGGAGCAGCCTGGTGCTGGTGAGCAGCCCCCAGACGGCGCCGAGGATCATCAGCGTCATGGAGACCTTGTACACGGTGAAGCCGGCGACCGTCTGGAGCTCGGGGGCGGGACCGAACAGTGCGGTCGTCGCACTGTTCGACCCGAATGCCGCCGCCAGGCGGTCCCGTTGCGCCTGGGTCTTGTACAACGAGAGATAGCTGAAGGCCGAGGACGCCACGAAGATCCCGAATACGTACCCCCACAGGGCCCCCGACCGCACCGCCCTCCGTGCCGTCAATCGGGCGACCATCGCACCGGGTGACCGGCCGGCAGGCATCGGCCCGCCCGGCGCGGCCTCAGCCTGCACGTACGGCCATGCCCCGGTGCGCCCCGTGCCCACCCCAGGGGGAGGGGGCGGGCGCCTCAC
>Ga0209584_10000601_pt1 | contig 11369 bp, 9 predicted proteins | sample NGEPerD_FD_184507 | JGI IMG/M metagenome (GOLD analysis project Ga0209584, IMG submission 184507) | Arctic peat soil microbial communities from the Barrow Environmental Observatory site, Barrow, Alaska, USA - NGEE PermafrostAB12-D... | ecosystem: Environmental > Terrestrial > Soil > Wetlands >...
AGGGCCAGTACCGAGGCAATGCCGGCTTGGGCCAAGCCAAGCGTCAGTTGCGTGTGGAAGAGCGATTTAAGCACCCAGCACCTCCGCCGGTTTTCCATATTGAATGAGGCGACCTGCTTCCAGAAGTGCAACCCGGTCGCACATGCGCCGCGCCTGGTCGCGATCGTGTGTCACCATCACGCAGGTCAATGAAGTTTCCTTCACTAGGCTGCAAATCAATTGTTCGATGCCCATCTTTGCTTGCTCATCGAGGGCCGACGTCGGCTCATCGAGCAGCAGGATCTCGGGACGATTGGCCAGCGCTCGCGCCAGCGAAACCCGTTGCTGCTCGCCGCCGGAGAGGTTGGTGACCTCGCGTCCGGAAAAATCGGGCAGGCCGACGCGCTCCAGCAGGCGAGCTATGTCTTCATCGGCTAGCACCTCGCTGCGTTGCAGAGGCCCAAAGCGAACGTTGCCAGCCACATTGCCAGGAAAGAGGAAGGGGCGCTGGGTCACCATGCCGACGCGGCGACGTAGTTCGCGAGGGGAGAACTGGCGGTAATCCTGGTCATTAAGGAACACGGTGCCGGTGGTCGGCTCGTCGAGGCGGTTCAGCAGCCGCAGAAACGAACTCTTCCCCGAGCCGCTGGCCCCCACGATACCCAGCATCTCGCCGTGGTGCACTTCCAGGGAAATGTCGGTGACAATAGAGACGTCTCCCACCCGGCGTCCTAAGTGCTCGGTGCGCAGCACCACCGCGCCGGTCGCCGTCGTTTGTGTGGTGCTCATCGCTGCAAGTGTCCGTAGTAGATCTTGGTGTCGTACTCGAGAGTAACGTGGCCGTTCTCGGCATGGGACGAAAAGAGACGCGGCAGTTCGCGCATCATCGCTTCGTGCTTTTCGCCTGCCTTGGGTACATACGACGAGGACAGCAATCGGCCGCGCAGGCCGTCGAAGTCAAGCTCCTGCCGGTTGCGTTGTTCGATCAAGTTCACTTCATCGGGAGCGAAGAAGCGTTGCAAGGCATCGTAGCTGGCCAGGTATTTGTGCGCGACCTGTTCGTAATCGGTGGAATGGCGCCGCACGAAATCTTCGTAAGCGCGCAGGAACGGTTTGGACATCGTGTCGCGATCATGCCATACCAGGACCGTCCAGCCCGCTGGCCTCAGAATTCGCGCGAACTCCACGCGCGTATCGTCAGGCTGGAACCAGTGGAACGCCTGCCCGGCTATGACGAAGTCGGCGCTCGCGTCAGCCAGGCCAGTGGCTTCGGCGGTGCACTCTACCATGCTGAAGTTGGGATATGTTGCTAGATAGTTCTCGCCGGCGATGCGCATTTCGCGATTGGGTTCGACTCCCACGACGCGATTGCCGTTCTCCAGGAATATCTTTGCCAGCAGGCCGGTGCCACAGCCGACGTCCGTTATGGTGTGTTCTGGACGCAGGCCACAGACTCGCCGTAGCGCTTGCACCACGTCTTGCGAATAGTGGGGACGGTACTTTATATAGTCGTCCACCCGATCGGAGAAACGCGCTTTGGGATCGTGAGCCGCTTCAGCCATGGGTGTATCTTAACTTGACCGATGAAACTTGAGCGCTCTGCAAAACCGCCGCTGGTGAATGCCGTTTGTGGCGCTGTCCGTAAGATTCCGCGTGGGCGGGTGAGCACCTATGGCGCAATCGCTGCAGCCGCTGGTTATCCGCGCTGCGCCCGGCACGTGGGACGAGTTCTAAAGCGGGTGAGTGGCTTGCCCTGGCAGCGAGTCTTGGGTTCGGGAGGCCGGATTTCGCTGCGCGGCGAGCTGGCCCTGGAGCAGCGCTTCTTGCTCGAATCGGAGGGTGTGCGCTTCCGAGGCAGGCGGGTGGACATGCAAAACTTTGAGCATCGGTTTGGCAAGGCCAGCTGCAAATCCCCCGGCTCCCGAAACGCCAAACTACCGCGAGAGTAGCAGTCAAAACAGCGCTTTCGAGTGGACACTTGCGTCGCCATGCCTTAAATTAGTGACAGCTTTACAATATCCCTACAACCCATGAGTACTTCCGCCCCAGTTAAGATATCCGTCGTCGCCATGACCCTCCTGTTGGCGATGCCACTTTCGGCGCAACGCTATCAGGGTCGTGACCATCACGTCTTTCATCCACTTGTCCAGACTAAGCACCAGAGTGCTGGGTCCGCAGGCAGCGCAGCGCAAACGCGGGCGTCCTCCACCGGCAACTCGTCCGCCTCGCGCGGCCGTGACGCAAATTCAAGTGCCTCGCGTAACGACACAACGCATACATCGATGCCGTCCAGTACGGACTCGGTTCATCCTCGTTAAGTCGCACACTCAATAATTCAAGCGGAAGTTACCAAACAGACCACCCGCGCCATCGAGCGCAGCTTGCGGTATTGGGGACTGGTGCGACCTGATCGACGAATATCGAGAAATCCGTGGCGATGATTTGCTGTCCCGTATAATCCTTCAGTTTTCCGGCGGAACCTGCAGCGCGGTAGCGGCTTGGATTCCATCCGCAATCTCCGGAAGGATTCCAAGTTTGCGGTAGATGGGGCGTATCAGGGCGCGAATCTGGGGAAGCTTGCCGATGAACCACAAACCTCCCGCGACACAACAGAAGCCTCCAATGGCCAGCGTGTAGGGCGCTCCGATGCGATTCGCTACGATGCCGGCGAACAGACTACCGAACGGCGCCATCCCTTGGAATGCCACGGAATAAAAACCCATCACTCGGCCGCGTTTGTCCTCATCCACAATGGTCTGCAAAACCGTGTTGCTCGCGGCCATCTGCTGCATCATCCCAAAGCCGGTTACTACCATCAGCAGCAGCGAGAGCCAAAGCAGGTGGGAGAAAGAGAAGGCGATGAGCGCACCGCCGAAGACACAGGCCATCGTCGGGATAACACGCCCCAGGCCGAGTACCGACTTGCGCGTCGCCAACCAAGCGGCGCTGACCAGCGCCCCGACACCGGAAGCACCCATGAGGAATCCCAAGGTGTGCGCTCCGCCGTGCAGCACTCGCGCGGCGAACAGCGGCATCAGTACCGTGTACGGCATGCCAACCAGGCTGACTAGCCCGAGCAGCAAGAGAATCGAACGGATCGGCACGAACCGCGCAACGTAGCGCCAGCCTTCGCTAAACTCCTGCCACACGGGTTGCCGCGGCTTGATCTCCTGTTTGCGGGTGATGACCATGGCGAGCAGGGAAGCGATCACCGCGAGATAGCTGAACCCGTCGATCAAGAAGCAGTAACCCTCGCCCGCCAGAGCGATTACAGCGCCGGCGATGGAGGGCCCAATCAGGCGCGACGCATTTACCATGGATGAATTGAGTGCGATGGCGTTGGACAGGTCTTCCCGGTCCTCGACCATTTGTATGACGAAGGCCTGCCGGGCCGGCATGTCGAAGGCGTTGATCGCGCCCTGAAACAGACTGAGCAGAATGATGTCAGTCACGGTGATGTGGTGACTCAAGGCCAGCACGGCTAAACTGAACGACTGCAACATTGACAGCGTTTGGGTGACTACCAGGACGCGGTGGCGGTTCCAGCGATCTACCCAGACCCCGGCAAACGGTCCCAGCACGAACACCGGGATCTGTCCCGAAAATCCCACCAAGCCGAGCAAGAAAGCCGAGTTGGTCAGCCGGTACACCAGCCAAGCGGTCGCAATACGCGTCATCCAGGTGCCGATCAAAGACACCGTCTGCCCGGAGAAAAACAGCGCGTAGTTGCGGTGCCGAAGGGCGCGGATGGCGAACCTCCAATCGGACCCGGAGGTGTTGTGTGCGGGCTGTAGCGACTTGTTGGGCATGCAATCGTTCGGGTCTGCTATTGCGAGAGATATTGATCGAGAAAGGACAGGCTCAAGGTCCAGGATAGTTGCGCGGCGCGCGGATTGTAACTGGAACGCTGATCGCAAAAGAAGCCGTGCTCCGCATCGGAAAAGGTGACCTCTAGCCACGGCTTTGGAGAAGCCTGCATTCCCTCGGAAACCTGCTGCCGCTGCTCAGACCCGATGTGCTGGTCCTGCCCGCCCCAGAAGAAAAGCATTGGCGCGGAACTTTTTCCGGCGAGGGCCAACGTATCGCCGGTTGCGGCGCCGTAATAAGAGATGGCAGCTTTCAGGGGTACAATGGCGTTCGCAAGAAACGAAACCCGGCCACCCATGCAGTAGCCGACGCAGGCGATGCGATCGCCGAAGCGCCCCAGCAGAAATCGATGCGAGGCGCGCACGTCGCTCTGCAGTCCCGGTGTCGTTGTTTGTTTCGCAATAGGCAGCGCGCTGGCTATATCGTCGTACCTGCCTTCGAACCCAGGCGCAATGCGGTGATACAGCTCGGGAGCCAGGGCAGCGTAGCCGAGCTTCGCAAATCGCTCCGTGACGTCGCGGATGTGCGAGTTCACGCCGAAGGCCTCCTGAAAGACCATCAGGCCGGCTTTTGGCGTTCCATTCTCTGGCAATGCAAACCAGGCGCGCATGGTTGTTCCGTCTTCAACATGTAGTTCGATATACTGCGAAACGATCTCTGGCATTGGTTCTGACTCCTCATTCAGTATCTAAAGATTACATAAGATGCCCCGGGAGCATTTTCCGCTACGCGTGTCGGGAGACCTGCTTGTACGGCGCTGCTCCCTGCGAATCCAGTTGCTCCGGTCGCAGCCGTATTCAGTAACCGGAAATTAACATTTGCTCCGGGGCCGCCGTTATAAAATCAGTGGCTATGCAAGATAAGCCTCTGCAAATAGAAAAGGTCTCGGACCCAGATGAGACCGCTGTGGTGCTCCGGATCCACGGCCCACTTTTGTTGGGGAACTTTTTTCCGCTTCAAACCGAGGTTAGGGCAGACTCTTCCAACCTGCTAATCATTGACGTGGCCGACATGCCATACATCGATTCCGCGGGCATCGGTTGCCTGGTGGGCGCCCACGTTTCGAGAGAAAACTCCGGCCGCAAGCTAGTTATCGTAGGCGCCAATGAACGGCTGCTTACCTCATTGAAGGTTACCAAGGTCGACCAACTCTTCACCTTTGCCCCCACGGTGGAACAGGCCCGCGCGCAAGCCAGCGGCGCCTAATCCCCGCACGATTTTCCGCCAAACGTGCTTGCATTTGGCGCCAGGTCGCGAGAATTCCCGTTCAATGCAAATGGTCCGAACCAGAGACGGTAGAGCGGCGCTTTAGCGCCGCGTTCGTGGTGCAATCTCGATTTTCAGGCTTCAACCCACTGCAGATGCAGTGGGTTGAAGCCTGGGCTAGGGGAAAGCGCGGCAAACGCGGGCCTGAAGGCCCGCTCTACCGCCCCAGCCCCTCGGTCGGTTCGCGAATTTTCGCAAGCGGGTGCTAGAGCACTTAGTTCCAAGCTCTGATAAACTCTTGCGCGGCATGTGGGCTCGACGTCCATCGCTCCGTCGCGAGCGTCCCTGACATCACGGATAGCGCGGAATTCTGGCGGCGGCACTCGGCATGAGGAGGTTGTTTATGTCTACCGCAGTAAGTACGGCGCAGATGCACAGTCGTGTTCAGGAGTTCGTCAGCAGGCCGCGCAAGATGTTCATCGATGGAAAATGGGTGGAGGCGGCCTCCGGGAAAACCTTCCCCACCTATAACCCCGCTACTGGAGAAGTTTTGGCGCAGATTGCCGAAGGCGATCGCGAGGACATTGATCGCGCGGTGAAAGCGGCGCGCAAGGCCTTCGAGAGCGGCCCCTGGCCTGAGATGACGGCCTCACAGCGTGGCCGCCTGATATGGAAGCTGGGTGACTTGATCGAAGAGCACCTGGAAGAATTCGCACAGCTCGAAAGTTTGGATAACGGCAAGCCGCTATCGGTCGCGCGTGTCGCCGATGTGCCGCTGGCGGCCGATCTGTTTCGCTACATGGCAGGTTGGGCCACCAAGATCGAGGGCAACACGATCCCGATTTCGGCGTCGTCGAAGCACGTGAAGTACTTTGCGTATACCCGGCGCGAGCCCGTCGGAGTGGTGGGACAGATTATCCCCTGGAATTTCCCGCTGTTGATGGCGGCGTGGAAGCTTGGTCCGGCGCTGGCGACAGGCTGCACCGTGGTGTTGAAGCCGGCAGAGCAGACTCCGCTGAGCGCCCTGTTGTTGGCGGAGCTAATTGCAGAGGCGGGTTTTCCAGACGGTGTGGTGAACGTGGTGCCGGGTTATGGCGAGACGGCAGGAGCTGCGTTGGCGTCGCATCCTGAAGTGGATAAAATCGCCTTCACCGGTTCCACCGAAGTCGGCAAGTTGATTTTGCACGCGGCCGCCGGCAATCTGAAGAAGGTTTCCCTCGAGCTCGGCGGCAAGTCGCCCAACCTAGTCTTCGCGGACGCCGACATGAAGGCGACTATTCCTGGAGCGGCGGGTGCCATCTTCTTCAACCACGGTCAATGCTGCTGCGCGGGGTCGCGGCTGTACGTCGAGCAGAGCATCTTCGACCACGTGGTGCATGGCGTGGCCGAGCAGGCCAAGAAGATCAAACTAGGACCCGGTTTCGATCCCGAAACCTCAATGGGGCCGCTGGTCTCCGAGGAGCAGATGAATCGCGTTTGCAGCTATCTGGAGAGCGGGCTGCACGAAGGCGCCGAAGCGGTGGTGGGCGGACACAAGCGGCCGGGCGCGGGATATTTTGTAGAGCCGACAGTGATGGTAAAGACCAAGCCCGACATGAAGGTGGTTCGCGAGGAGATCTTTGGGCCGGTGGTTTGCGCCATGCCTTTCCGCGATGTGGACAAACTGATTGCCGAAGCCAACCAGAGCGAATACGGCCTGGCGGCGGCGGTGTGGACCCGCGATATCAGCAAGGCCCACCGGATTGCCGAGAAGCTGCGCGCCGGTACCGTATGGATCAACTGCTACAACGTGTTCGACGCAGCCCTGCCGTTTGGCGGATACAAACAATCAGGCTGGGGCCGCGAGATGGGCCACGAATCGTTGGAGCTCTACACCGAAGTCAAAGCGGTTTGCGCCGCGATCTAGGCTGCCCTAATCGCCGCTTGTCACCTGGCTGGGTGCCCCACTCATTCCTGGTTTTGGAATGAGTGGGAACGGATTACTTCGATGTAGGAGTTTTCGATAGCATCAACTCTGTGGTTCCACACATTCGAAAGTCGCGAATGTGTGGGGCACCCGGCGATAGGTACAATTACACACGATGAATAAAGCTCAAACGCAAGAGGGTTTCCAAACGGCGGTAGCCGATTTTATCGATGTGTGTCCTCACTGTAGCACCAAGGCGCATCTCAAGCTTCTGTTTGCGGAAAGTTATCAAGCCAACAATCGGGACCTAATTTATTACGCTCTCTTTCGCTGTGTACCGTGCAAAAAACTAACACTACAAACATTTCGCTTCAGTCAAAACGAATACGATCCCAACGAAAACCTGTCAGCGGTAGGTTGGCAGCAAAAATTTCCAGGGGACGAAATAACATACGCGAGCAAATTTGAGGGAACCGTGCCGCGCGAAGTACTCGAGGATTTCGCGGAGGGAGTCATTTCTTTGCATAACAAGTGCCCCCGCGCCGCAACAGCAATGTTTCGCCGATCTTTACACTCGGCCTTACTCGAACGCGGATCCAACACCAAGCAAGATCTCGTCGACCAGATTAAGAATGCTAGCTTCCTAACTCAAGATATTAAAGACTGGGCTCATAATATCCGCATATTTGGCAACTGGGGTGCTCATCCGCAAGACGATAACCTCCGAGAGGCCGATGAGCCAATTGCGAAGGAAACGCAGGCCTTTCTTGAAGAGTGTTTTAATTATGTGTACGTTATGCCCAATAGAGTTGCCAAAGCTCGTGCCGCTAAACAGCAGAAGAAAGATGCCGAGTAAGTGAACTTGCGAGGATTCATTGTGCTGTCCCACACATTCGAAAGTCGCGAATGTGTGGGGCACCCGACCTAATCGCCGGCGGTCACTTCACTGAAGCTCTCGACCGCGACCCGTGCGGCCGCGATGTTTGTCAGCGGCTGCTCGCTATGGCGCGGATGCATGGTGATGACGTCCGCGGTGTGCCGTAGCTTGTCGGCTATCCAGTTGCGACGCTCGACGAACGTCTCCGGCTCATAGGTGATGCCGTTAGCCAAGCGTTTGTCTTCGCGCTTCGAAGTCCATAACAATATCGGCCCAACCACGACGCGTACCATGCGGGTGAACGTTCCAAAGGCGCTTTCGATTTCGCGCCGCAGTTCGCGAATCCGCTTCGATATGGTGGGATTGGTCGCACTAAGCCGCTTCTCCATGGCCCAAAGTGCCGCATTGTAAGTCGTGCGCAACTTCCTGGCTTCCGCAGCGAAGCGACGGCGCACTCGCAGGTCGGGATCGTTGTGATAGCGCTTCCATCCCTGGAAGGTAGTCTCGCAAATGCGAAACAAGCTGGGTCCGTTGCGCTCGAAGTCATGCCGGAAGGCCCAATCGAGAAACACCTTCGACTCGTCGCGCGAAATAGCGGCGTGCTTGTAGTTGAATTTGAACTGGCCGTGAATGTCAGCGAGGTCCACGTCGTCGAGCATGCGGCCCTCTTGCTGCATCTGGGCGAACAGCGGAGTGCCCGGTACCGGCGTGTACAGCATGAACTGGTGGAAATCCGTTCCGTGCGAGACCGCGTATTCGATCTCCTCATGAATGTTCTCGGGCGTGTGGTGTTCGAGGCCGACAATCGTTGAACCCAGTATCTTGATACCGTGCCGGCGTAGCTCCGCCGCGAGCGCCCGGGTATCGGAATTCTTCAGTTTGGCGTAGCTGGAGTTCGGCGATTCGAGTCCCACCCAGATCCACGAAACGCCCAGTTGCACCAGTTCTTCCATGGTGTACTTGCGGACGGCATTCACCGACGAGAAAACATAGAGCGCCCAGCTCTTGCCGGCTTCCTTCATGCGCGCCAGGAGTTGCATGGCGCGGGGACGATTCAACAGGAAGTTTTCGTCCATCATGAAGAAAGAACTCACGCCCAGTGAAGTCTCCATCTGTTGCATGACTTCGAAGAGCTGATCTCCGGTTTCGTAGAAGTGAATGCTCTTGCCTTTGCCGCCGAAGAAGGAAGAAGTAGTGCAGAAGTTGCACCCCAGCGGGCATCCGACCGACGGAATGATGGTGGCTGCGGTATCGCATTTATTGTCCGGCACCCGCATCCCCAGGATGCGAAAGCCAAAGCCAGAGACGATTTCCGGGTGGACAATCGCGGCTTCGGGATCTTCGCCCAGATAGCGCCGCATCCAGGAGATGCCCTCGCCGCGAACGATGTAATCGGCATCAATTAACGTCTCCAGTCCGGGGATGGCAGCGACGTGTCCGCCCACGACGATGATGGAGTTGGGGGATAGCCGGCGGACTTGGCGGCACATCTCGCGCACCTTGCCGAAATTCGGAATAATTCCAGAAATCCCAACGATGTCGTATTCGGAGGAGGTAAGTTCGCGCTGGAAGTCTTCGAGGGTCGGGAAGTCGAGCAGCGTACTGGGCGCGGAGATGTTCCGCTGGATCATCATCAGTCCCCAGGAGCGGTGGAACATGCGCAGAGAGAAGCTGCCTTGCTCGCGCGTGACCTGGTTGTGATACAGCTCCATGGGATTGATGGAACGGCTGCCGAATTCGTCGTCCTGGGCATACGGGCCAAACACGGAGCTCAGCAGCACTCGGGCTTGAGTCCCTTTGGTGTGTGGAGTAATCCAAACAGAGTTCGATGTTGAAACCATGACTTCATCGTAGGGAACCGCTGGCATCGATTCTGTGATATGTGTGACACTCTGGTTGAAATGACAAAACTATTACATTTGCCGATCATCTTGGGAAACGAGACTGACACACGGAAATGGGGCTGATCGGAAGCAGGGAACATCGAGATATCAATCCGTGGTTGATTGCGATCGCGGTCATGTCCAGCACATTCATGGAGGTGCTGGACACGACCGTGGTCAACGTTTCGCTGCCGCACATCGCGGGCAGCTTGTCCGCCAGCAATGACGAAGCCACCTGGACCCTCACGTCGTACCTGGTCGCCAACGCCATCGTCCTTCCCATGACTGGCTGGCTGGCGGGGCGCTTCGGCAGAAAACGGCTGCTGATGCTGTCGGTGACCGGATTCACGGTTGCGTCATTTCTGTGTGGGCTGGCCCCTACCCTGCCGTTCCTGATTGTGTGCCGCGTAATTCAGGGCGCTTGCGGCGGCGGACTACAACCGCTTTCGCAGGCCATCCTGTTGGAATCGTTTCCGCCCGAGAAGCGCGGCCAGGCAATGGCATTCTGGGCCCTCGGTATCGTGGTGGCGCCCATGCTCGGCCCGGTGGCCGGAGGCTGGCTGACCGATAACTACAGTTGGCGCTGGGTGTTTTACATCAATATCCCCATCGGTGTTATCGCAATCATCCTGACCCAGATTTTCATCTTCGATCCGCCTTATCTGCGGCGCGAAAAAACTGGCATCGACTATTGGGGAATCGGGCTGCTGACGCTAGGCATCGGAAGCCTTCAGATCATGCTCGACAAGGGACAGGAAGATGACTGGTTCGGTTCGCGCTTCATTGTCACGCTCGCCATACTCGCGGTGGGAGGACTGACCGCGCTGATCGTTCGCGAACTGAAAGCCGAGCATCCGGTGTTGGATCTTACGGTGTTCAAGTATCGCTCGTTCGCCATCGGCACATTCCTGATGACGCTGATTGGGTTTGTGCTGTACGGCAGCACAGTGTTATTGCCGCTGCTGATGCAGGTACTGCTCGGCTACACGGCGACGCACGCCGGGGTCACCAACCTGCCGCGCGGCCTGGCCTCTTTCTTGATCATGCCGATCGTCGGCCGCCTGATCGGAAAATTCGATCAGCGAAAGTTGCTTGGGATCGGCCTTGTAGCCTCCGCCTATGCCATGTGGGAGCTTTCCCGGTTCAGCCTGGACGTGGCTTCGGTGAATTTCTGGTGGCCGCTCATGATTCAAGGTGCGGCGCTCGGTTTTGTGTTCGTGCCGCTCACTACCATTGCCAATGGCGCGATTCCAAATGAGCGCATGGGAAATGCCACTAGCCTCTTCAATCTCATGCGGAACATCGGAGCCAGCATCGGAATCGCCATGGTCGAAACCGTGCAGTTCCGCAACCAGCAGAAGCACATCAACACCCTGGGCGCGCATGTTTATTCACAGAGCGGCGCTACCCAGCAGACGTTCGAGAGCATGAAAGCGTTATTCATGAGCCAAGGGTCAAGTGCCTCGACCGCGACACATCAGGCCTATCTGGCGATGTGGGGAATGGTGGAGCGGCAGGCGGCAATGCTTTCTTATAACGACACGTTTTTCTTTATGGCCTTGATGTTCGTTGCCATGATTCCGTTCCTGTTCCTGCTGAAGAAGCCGAAGCTAGGAAAAGCAGGAGCGGCGATGATGCACTGATTTCCGGG
>Ga0209584_10000605_pt1 | contig 11343 bp, 11 predicted proteins | sample NGEPerD_FD_184507 | JGI IMG/M metagenome (GOLD analysis project Ga0209584, IMG submission 184507) | Arctic peat soil microbial communities from the Barrow Environmental Observatory site, Barrow, Alaska, USA - NGEE PermafrostAB12-D... | ecosystem: Environmental > Terrestrial > Soil > Wetlands >...
CGCAACGCCGCGGCCAGCAGATGACTGGTCGTCGTCTTACCGTTCGTGCCCGACACCACGACAATCCGGCGGCCGACGGCGAGTCCGGACAACGCCCCCGGATCCAGCAACAGGGTGACCCGGCCGCCGATGATCGAACCGGCACCCACTCCCACGCGACGCGACACCCGGCTCGCGACCAGCCCGGCCCGCACTGCCGTACGCGCCCACGCTCGACCCCGCCCGGCTCGCCATCGCCGCACCGCGCCCGATCGTCGTCGACGGTCGCCACCACGGCCGGTTGCGCGGGCCCTCGCGGGTCGGCGCCGATAGCGGGTCGTCCCACGGGTCAGCGGTGGTCTCGAATGCCGCGCCGCGACAATCCGGCGGGTCGAGGACGTCGGTGCTGCAGTGATCGATGTCCACGTCATCGTTGAAGCCGCGGTCGCTCACCCGGTCCCCGCCCGGACCGTCGGTCGCCGAACAGGTTGGTCCGGGTGAGGACTCCGCGCTCGGCGGGCGGCGCCCGGCGAGTTGAACTCGTCAACTACCAGCATTCGGCCAGGGCCTCGGGACCCGCAGGGGCAGCAGAGCAGCCGGGCCAGCAGTCGTGTGCGAGGGAGCAGACGGTCAATCGCAGGTTCTCCTTGGGCTGACCAAACCACCTTTCGGTGACGAACAGTCAGAATCCTCTCACGAAAGAATGAAACGGACGGCGCTCGGTCCACCCGACCGGGCAAATCCGGCGGCCTGTCCGCAGCCCAAAGTGGCCGCAGCGCATCACTGGGCGAAGTTCCCGGTGACCGTCGTGAAATGAGTCGTTATCGCTGGGATCGGGTAGTTGGCCGACGGTTTCCTGTGTTGTCCTGGCATCGATCAACTCGATCGCCGCTGTAGTTGAGCGAATCGACTGGTGTGGTGATCATGCCGCGCGGCCGTCGAACCGTTTTGCCTTCTTGTGTCGGGCAGCGGTCTGGCGCGCCGTGAAGAGCTCGGGGCTGCGGCTGTGGCAACGTCGTCGAGATGACCACGCCGGGTGCGGAGCCGGGTCGATCCGGGACCGGTCGCTCTCGTGTGGGCGGTCAGAACCCGGCGGCGGTCCAGCGGCGGGTTGACCGGCCGGTCGGTAGGTCAACGCTGTGGGACGGCGGTGCCGAACCCGGCGCCGCGGAGCGGGCCCGGCAACCGACCGGCCGGCAACGTTCGGACACCCGGTCTGGCAGCGGAGCCCCGCGGCCGTCGGGCTCACATTCGGCCGGCCGCGACGGTCGTGTCGCCGCGGCCGGCGAAGGGCGTACGGGAACTCCTGTCCGTCCCCGTTCGGCGTCGGGTTCGGCGTCGGGTTCGGCTGATCCCGGCGGCCGTACGCCGCCGCGCCGGCGTCCGCGGCCAGGCCGGGGCCGCCCGCCGTTCGGGTGGCGGTTGATCGCGGTCCCTGTGCTGGTGTTGCTGACGGTGATCGTCGTCTTCCAGGTGGCCGGCTCGCCATCGGATCCGCCGACGGTCACCGGCGCACAGAGTGGACCAGGGGCCACATTCACTACGGCTGCGCCCACCGCGCCGATGAATGGCAGCGAAGCGGCCATCGCGTCTGCCATCGGTGCGGGAGCGTTGCCGGCGGGCCCGGACTTCGCCTCGACCGGCCCGGGTACCTGGCACACCGTTGCGGGTACTACCCCGGCCCGGGGGACCGGAGGTCGGGCCTACACCTACACCGTCGAGGTCGAGGACGGCCTTCAGTCGGCGGACGCCGACCAGGCGTTCGCCGCGGCGGTCGATGCGACGTTGGCAGATCCGCGGTCCTGGGTCGGCGGTGGGCAGGTGACCCTGCAGCGGGTGGACTCTGGCGACCCCAGCTTCCGCATCTCGCTGACCAGCCAGATGACCGTTCGTTCACCCGAGTTGTGCGGGTGGGACGTTCCGCTGGAGGCCTCCTGTTTCAACAAGCAAGCCGGGCGGGTGCTGATCAACGACGCGCGGTGGAGTCGCGGCGCGGTGGCCTACGGCACGGACATCGACTCCTACCGCTCGTACGCGGTGAACCACGAGGTCGGCCACGCGTTGGGCTTTTCCCACCAGCCCTGCCCGCAGACCGGCGGCCCGGCACCGGTGATGATGCAGCAATCGTGGAGCACGGCCAACGACGATCTGACTGTGCTCAACCCACAACTCATCCCGGCCGACGGCAAGGTCTGCCTCCCGAACCCCTACCCGTTCCCCGACGCCGCACCGGTGCCGGCCTCCGCGGCATCGGCGCCGGACGGCTGAGCATCCCCTCGTGGTGTCCCCTCCTGCGGTCGGCCGTTCCCCCGCACTGTCGCCCACGAAACGGCGGGCCGAGGCTCGCCCGGGGGCCGGCGATGGCCGATGACCGAGGTTTGCACCCCGGGCGAATCGGCACTCACATCCATGAGCGCCACGGGCTGGCGGCGGCCCGGGGTCGGGGCCCAGTCGGGCGGGGCGTGGACCGACAGCAGGCGTCCAACAACGGGATCCATCGGCTGCACCCGGGGTGCAGCGGCAACCGCTGGGCAACCTGCGCCCAGCGGCGGGCGTGGACGCATATCGCCTGGACATCGCAGCCGAACGTGTCACCGCAGCCCGGCATCGACCGGGACCGTTCTCTGCGGTCATCAAAGCCGTCCCGGTACGGCCTGGGGAGCGTGAACGGCCGAACCCCCGGCGATGGGCGCGGCGCGGACGGTGGCGACGCCCACGGTGACAAGATGCCGTTTTGTCCGTTACGTTGCGCATTGGGGCCCGTCACAATGGTTTTCGGAACGTCAGATACCGCGCCAGTCAGGGTTGGGTCGATGCCACTGGTGGTGCGGCCGCGGTGTGGCACGTGCGGTCCGCCGGGTAGCGGCGTCCTCGCGATGAGTTCCCCGCATTCCTGGCAGGGCGTGACTCCGGATTCCGCCGTTGGCAACGTCGGCATCTTCGGAGTGGCGGCGGGCGCGGCCAGTGGGCGCTTGATGTTCGGTCGGATGGAATCACCAACCGGGACGAGGTGCATCACCGTGCTGCCCAATGCTCGCCAGCGCCGTCGGCGGTGTGGAACGCTCGCTGTTGTAACAGCCCTGCTCGTTGCGCTGGCCGGGTGCGGCACCGGCGGATTATCGGCTTCCACGCCGACGCCGACCCCGGCCGCCGCCGGTCAGGTCGGTACCGCCCAACCACCGGCCTCCAACGGTGCGCCCGCGACCACGTCGCCGGCGGCGCCCGTCGCACCGGTGGCGGCGGTGAGCGCATCACCCGGTTTCGGCGCCACCGGGATCGCACCGTCGCAGCCGGTCACCGTCACCGTGGCGCGGGGCGTGATCGACACGCTGACGATGACCGGCCCGGACGGCGCTCCGGTGGCCGGGACGGTCTCCCCGGACCGGACGACGTGGACGTTGGGGCAGAATCTGGCGTTCGGCGCGGCCTACACGGTCACCGGGACCGCCACCGGCACCGACGGCCGGCAGGTCCCGATCACCGGAACGTTCAGCACCGCCGGCACCGACACCGCCGTCCGGAACACCGTGTACCCGGGTGACGACGCCGAGGTCGGGGTGGCCGCCCCGGTGATCGTCTACTTCGGGGCCGAACCCGCCGACAAGGCCGCCGTCGCCAAACATGTCACGCTGACCTCCACCCCGGCCGTTGAAGGGGCATGGGCCTGGATCAAGCACGACGACGGCCGGTGGGGGCTGGACTACCGGACCAAGGACTACTGGCCCGCCGGCACCCAGATCCACGTCTCCGCGAAGCTGTACGGGGTGGAACTGGCGCCCGGTGCGTACGGCGCCGCGGACATCACCAGCGACTTCACCATCGGCCGCAACCAGGTCGTCCTCGCCGACGCCAACTCCCACAACCTCGTCGTCCAACAGGACGGCCACACCGTCGCCACCTACGACGCCTCCTACGGCAGCGGCGACGACATCGGCGACCCGAACCGGGTCACCCGCTCCGGCACCCACATCGTGATGGGCAAGGAGGAGAACACCCTGATGAGCAACCCCGCCTACGGCTACAGCAATGTTCCGGAGAAGTGGGCGGTGCGGATCAGCGACAACGGCGAGTTCATCCACCAGAACCAGTACACCGTCGCCGACCAGGGCGTGGTCAACGTCAGCCACGGCTGCATCAACCTGTCCGCCGAGAGCGCACAGGCCTACTTCGAATCCGCGATCTACGGCGACCCCGTGCAGGTCACCGGGACCAGCGTGCAACTGTCCGCCGCCGACGGCGACATCTACGACTGGGCCCTGAGTTGGGAAGAATGGAAGGCGATCACGGTCACCTGACCGACGGTGGCCCGCGGTGGACGTGCCGCGCCGGCCCGGGACCGTCTCGGTCGGGGACCGCGCTCACCCTACCGGGGGATCACCCGGCTGCCCGGTGCGTGGCGCCAGGACCTCGGCGATCGCCTGCTCCGCCCGCCGGTCTGCGGTGGTCAGCCGGTGCTGCTCCGCGGGCGGCACCGATCCCGGTCTGGTCAACGACCGTCGGACCGCCGCCGCCAACGCCTCCCGGGCTCTCCCCGCGGCGACCCGCGCCGCCGTCATCGGCTCCTCTGCACCGGCACCGGCCATCCCAGCATCCTGACCGCTCCCGGCGGCGCTCGCCGCGATCGACCAGTGGTTTCACCCGACCGTGTCATCCCCGGCCAAGGGCTGGGCCGGAACGACCGCCAGCCCAGGTCCTGGGCGCCCATTCCCGGTCTCCTCGATGCCGCTCCCAGCCAGGTGCGCCCCCCTTTTGCAGGGACTGCCAGGTGCCCATCAATCGAACAACGCGGCCGGATCCCGACCGGTGTCCTCGAACCAGATTCCCCCGGCCCGCCGCGCCGGAATCTGTGCGGGGTCGATGCATCTGGCTGCGACCTGGTGACGGTCGAACACGCCGACGGTGGCGAAGGTTTGGTGACAGCAGGAACAGTGGCAGCGAGACAGCCCCGTCGAGGTGTTCCCGCACCCACCGCAGGTCAGCCGTGACTGCATCTCACCAGCATCCATCCAGCCGTGCAGGGCGTGGATGCGTGGCGGTGACGACCGCCGCCGGAGCCGTGGAACCGCAGCCACCACGAACGGTCGTTGGCTGCGGCGCGCGGCCGCGGGACCCGCAGAAATGCGGCGACCGTCAACTCCGAGGCTGAAGACGGCCGACCCGCGCAGCCCATGGGCCGGGTGATGGGGGTATGTCCTGGATATATCGCGATCCGTGGCCAAGCTGAAATCCCTGACGCGGCAGGGGGTTTGCACGGGGCTGCTCGATCGGTGAGGTGGTCGAGGGTCATTGTCGGGGGATCAGGCCGAGGGAGCGGCCGCGCGGTGCACGGCGGCGCGGCGACCGGGGACGTCGAGCTTGCAACACAGCGGATTTGAGGTGGGCCTTGACCGCGTTGGCGAACACCGACGGTCGTCGGCGATTTCGGTGTTGCTGTCCATGGTGGGCAGCCGGTGCCGCACGGTCATTTCGCGGCCGGTCAGCGGCTCGCGAAGTTCATCCGCCACCTTCTCGCCCGTCCGCCACAACTCATCCTCACCCGCGGCGGTGCCGGACGGGTCGAGGGTCCGCTCGGGACGGTGGGGTTGCGGTGCGCCGCGCAGCAGGAATGGCGGCTGGGTGGTTGTTTTGGCGGGCGGTTGGGTGCGGTGTGCGGCGGCGGCGTGTCATTGCCCGTTGGCGGTGTCGCGGTGGGTGGTGAACCAGCGCGCGGCCCGGCGGTGCACGGCCTGCAGCAGGTCGGGATGTTCGAACCGCAGTTGGTGGCGCAGCGCCTGCCGGAGCAGTGGGTGGTAGATCTACCAGTTCTGGTCGGGTCCCTGGCGGGTCAGGAACGAGTTGGTGCGCTGCAGGTCCTGCAGTTGGGCCCGGCCGTGGCCGTCGCCGACCAGGGCGTCGGCCAGGTTGGCCCAGATCCGGTCGGGCACGCTGGAGTACAGCAGGAACGCCGGGTCGGTGCGGGTTGCTCGGCGAGCACCTCAGCGAGACAGGAACTCGGTGAGCACCCGGTAGTCGGCGCCGGAGTTGTCGACCGTCCCGCCGGTGCGAGTCAGGAACATCGCGGCCATCCGAGCCCGGCGGCCCACCCTTAGGTGCGCTGCACCAGCGCCCGGACGTCGTCGCGGAGTAGGCAGTGTCCCAGGGACTCCAGTCACGCCGCGGTTTCGTCGGGGGGTGAATGCCAGGTCCGCGGCGCGGATCTCCGACAGCCGGTCGGCGATCCGGACTGGGTGCAGGGAGAGCGCGGGGTCGATCCGGCTGAGCAGCACCAGGTGCACAGGCACGTTCCGTCTTGTCAGCTGGGTCAGGTAGTCCGGCACCGTCGGGTCGGTGATGACGTGCAGGTCATCCAGGACCAGTGACGGTCCCGGTGGGCACGGCGTTGATCGCGGACCGCCCCGTCACGTCGCCCGCAGCCAGGTCCGTCATGTCGGTCGTCGCCGCTTCGGTGTTGGTCGTCGGAGCATCGCCGGCGATGCGCAACGCCGCGAGGACGGCGTCGGCGAACACCGGGCCTTCCGTGACCCGCCAGCCAGTACCGACCTCCGCATGTAGCTCAGCAGCCGCGGACCCATCGATCCGCAGCAAGTTCGGAAGTTGCCCAGTCATAAAGAGCTTCGGTCCCGACCTGATCACGATCCAGAACACCGAGGACGTCACACGCAACTTCCTGGTCTGGAGCTTCACCTGGCCGCTTTGGCTGTTCAGCGTAGGAAAAACCAGCCGGCAGCCTGCATCGCCTCCGGGCGGGCCCTTCCGCCGGCCGCGGGGTGACGTCGTCGGCGGGTCAGGTTGCGTTGGTGGTGAAGACGTCGGCCAGGGTCACCGTGGTCAGGGCGCGGTCCTGGATCAACCCGATGATGTCGTCGTACACGGTGGTCACCGCGGGGTAGTTGGCGTGCCCGATGACGATGTTCCCGGCCCGCAGGGAGTCCTTCGCGTTCTGCCGGATCTGGTCGGCGGTGATCTGGGTGGCATCGCCGAACGAGCCGTTCCACCAGGTGATCACCGAGTAGCCCTGGTCGACGCAGACCCGGTCGGTGCCCGGGGTGTGTCCCCATGTACGGCGGCCGGAAATACGGTTTCGTGGTGACCCCGTACAGGCCGGTCAGGTGCCGGTTGTTCCGGTCCAGCTCGTCCACCAGTTCCGTGTCGGTCAGGGTGCGGATGTCGGGGTGGTCCCAGGTGTGGTTCGCGATCTGGATCTGCCCGCTGTCCACCAGCGGTGCATGTCCTTTTGGTGTTCGGCCCAGGAGTGGTTGACGCCGTTGGCGAAGAACGTCAACCGGATCCCGGTAGCCCTGGCCAGCGCCACGTAGGCGCCGACGACGGGGGAGCTGACCCCGTCATCAATCGTCAGCGCGACCAGCGGCGGGGTGTCCGGCACCCAGGACACCACGGTGCCCGGCGGCGGGATCCTGGACACCGCCGCCGCGCCGTGCTGCAGCACCGGGGTGCCCGAGGAAGTTTCGGCCGGGGTGGGCGGCGCGGCCGGCGCCGGCGGGCTGGGCAGCGCCGTGCCGGACTCGGCGGCGGACAGTTGACAGGCCGTCAGCACCCCGAACGTGCCCACCCCCACCGCGAGCAGGAATCCCCGTCGATCCACGCCCCGCACGGTAACCACCCAGCCGCCGGCACCCGGGAACCGGACGGGCGCGTCCCCGGCCCGTGCCCGCCACGCATCACCAGCGCGGTACCGGGCGCCGGCCTGCGACGCCGCGCCGACAAGGACGGCGGCCACGCGACCGCCCTCCGGGTTACCGATCCCGCGGCCGGCCGGTGTGGGTGCACCGGCGGCGGGGGAGTCGCCGGGCGGGTTCAGGCCCCGGAGCCGTCGTCCTCGGTGGCCGGCGGTGGGGTGCCGGCTGGGTTGTCCGTTGTCTGCTGTTGGTGGAGTCCCGGTGGTTGGGTGAAGGTCCGGCCGGCCACGCTGGTCGGACGTCGGGGAGGTCGATCCGGACGCCGGCTGCGGCGGGCGGTTGACGTTGGAGTTGCCGCCACTGCCTGGGCGGCCATCGGGTGGGCCCGGCCGTATTCCTCGGTGAGGTGGTCGAGCAGACCCTCCAGGAAGGTTTCCATCTGGGTGCGGGTGGCGTCCCGCAGGGTGCGCAGGTACGCGGTCTGATCGTCGAGTTCCTGTTGCACGGTGGCCGTGGTTAGGGTCAGTTGGGCCAGCCGGTCGGCGTTCTCCCGTTCGACGGCGGCGACCCGGTCCAGCGCGTCCTGGTAGACGGCGCGGGCCTTGTCCTCGGTTTCCTGTTCCAGGACCGCCGCTTGGCGGCGGGTGTCGTCGTACAGGTCCCGGGCCTCGGCCATCACCCGGGCGCTGTACGCGTCGGCCTGCGCGACGGTGCTATCGGCGGTGATCTGCGCGGTGGTGAGCACGGTGACCGCCTGCTGCACCTCATCACGGCGGCTGTCCCGGTCGATGCGGTCCCGCAGTTGCTGGATCTGTGTGGTGGCATCCTGCAGTTCCTGCTCGGCGGCGGTCAACCGGTCGGTCAACCGGTCCACGGCGGCCCCGGACCGGGCCACGAACGCGTCGACCTGCTGCGGGTCGTAGCCGCGGCCAAGGCCCTTGGTGGTGGCGAACCTCACCGCGACCAGCTCCGTGCCGGTGACCAGCTGCTCCTGCGCCCGCGGGATCGCTGCGGTCATGTCGTCTCCTATCGGTGGGGAATCGCTCCGGGGAACCGCTACGCCTCGCCGAATTCTTCGAACCGGATCTGCGGCTCCGGCACACCAACGGCCAGCAGCTGCTTGACGGTGGCCTCGACCATCACCGGCGACCCGCACACGTACACGTCGTGCCCGGACCACTCCCCGCCGGCCGCCGCGACCTCGCCGACCAGACCCTGAACGCCCGTCCACCGCAGGTCGTCGGACACCGCGGTGATGACCGTCAACCATGGGTGCCGCTCGTCCAGGGCCGCGACCGCGTCACGGTCGTAGACCTCCCGTCCGCTGCGGGCACCGAAGTACAGGTGGGTTCGGCGTCCCCCGTCGCGGGCCACCTGGTCGATCAGGGCCTTCATCGGCGCCAGGCCGGTGCTGCCCGCCACCATCAGCAGCGGCCGCTGCCCGGCCGGGTCCAACGTCATCCGCCCGAACGGCGGCCCGAACCGGAGCCTGTCCCCGGGCGCCGCGGCCCGGACCAACGCGGTCGACACCGGACCGCCGGGGATCAGCCGGGCGTGCAGCTCGATGTCCCGACCCCCCGGCGCGTTCGCCGGTGTGTACCACCGCCATTCCCGGGGACGCAGCGTGCTCGGCTCGACCGCGAGGGATTGCCCCGCCCGGTAGGGCACGGGAACACCGGTGCGCACCGTGAGCACCGCGATGTCGAAGGTCCGGCGGTCCACCTCGACGATCTCGGCGTCCCAGTACGGCGGGTCGGTCAGCGCCGCCGTCTCGGCCGCCCCCGACATCGCGGCGGCCACCACGCCGTAGGCCGCCGCCCAATCCGCGGCCAACCGGTCGGTCCAAGTATCTCCGCTGAAATGCCGCAGGGTGGCCAGCAAAGCCTCACCGACCGCGGGGTAATGGGCCGTCAGTGTGCCGAATTTGCGGTGGTCACGCCCCAGGTCTTCCAGGTAGGGCACCAGCACGGCGCCGTTGTCGACGTTCGTCACGATGCGGACCAGCGCGCCCACCAGACGATCCCGCTGCCTGGTCATCGCCGGCGGGAACATCTCCCGCGTCTCGGGATACTTCAGGAACAGGTAGCTGTAGAAATACAACGCGACGTCGTCACCGCCGCGGGCGGCGACCGTCGCGAAGTTCTCCTTCAACGCGCTTGTGTCGATATCGGCCACCGGCGGGCTCACGCCGTCACGATCGCCGGCCGCAGCGGGCCCAGCGCGGCCAGCACCCCGGTGATCGTCCCGTCCGGCACGCCCAACGCGGTCAGCGTGGCCGTGAGATGGCCGACCACCCGATCGAACGCCTCGCCGTTGATCCGCAACCCGGCGTGGGCGGCCGCCATGTCCTTACCCGTGTACCGGCGGGGACCGCCCGTCGCCGCCGACAGCATGCCCACCTGATGCCGGCGCAACGCGGTCATGTCCACACCGCTGAAATACCCGACCAGCCGCGGGTCCGCGACCACCCGGTCGTAGAACTCGTCGACGGCCTTCCGGATGCCGACGTCGGCACCGAGACTCTCGTACACGCTGCACATCGGATCGGTCACGGACGGCTCCCTCGGCGTCGGCGATGACGGCTCGCACCGACACTAGCGTCACTGAAGGTCAGAAAGAAAGTGACGACTCCCCCAAACAGGGACTTCGTTCACCCCTTCACCCGGACATCCGCACACAGTTGGTTACCCAGCGTGACGAGCACTGCTAGCGGGCACCGTCCGCCCACCGTTCCCCGGATTCCCGGAACCCCCACGCCTGTCAACGCGTCGCGACAAGTGAGCAGGGATGCACGCATCGAACCGGCGGAACCTCGGCTTCGTACGCCGCCCGACTCAACGGAACCCCCGCCATGCACCTGCGGACCGAGACCGCCAACCGCTGCTCCATCTCAGCCAAATCGACCTCCGGTCCCAGCGACGATCCGGCGATCATCACGCACCACCCCCGGGCTGGGCCGATCGAGGACGTCGCCGGATGCCTTCCGAGTTGGTCGCGCTGATCGAGCGGATGGCGTTGCTTCGTCCACCACCGCGGGCCGCGGAGGTACACCGGGCGGCGACCGCGATCGCCGGCGAGAAGGGTGGCCGGCGCCGTCGTACCCGGTGGTGCGGCGGATCATCGCCGGACCGGACCGGGGCGTGGTCACAGTGACGCATCACGGCCCGACGGCCTATCGGATGGGTTCGAGCCGGTGTCGCGGTCGGGAATCGGCGCACCCGAACGACCCGGCCATCCCGGCGCCCGGGCGATGGCGGCGCACGGCACGGCCGACATGATCCGGCGCCGCGCGGCCGCCGCCGGTTCACCGCCGCGCAGGTCGACCGCCTCTGCGGGCACTGGCTGCGCGCCGGGTTCGCCTATCAAGCGCGGAGATCAGTGGCCGGGATTCGCGGAATTCAATGGCGCAGCCCCTGCAACGTCCGAAGCTATATGTGCAGGTCACGGAGTTGCGCCAGTTGGCGAAGGCATTGCCAGCAACCTCCATTACGCCAGAAACCCCTCGAAACCCCTCCAAATAGGTCCGCGGCCCGACCCAGGATGCCCTGCGGCGGTCGCGGCCCGCTCTGACCAGCGTTGTTGGGATAGTTGTTGGGATGCGATCTTGCACCAAGATCATCCGAAACCGCTGAACTGGCTGCGGTGCAACGGATCTGGGGAGCGCGCCCGGAGGGATTCGAACCCCCAACCTTCTGATCCGTAGGGTTATGCTTGTTCGATACTAGGG
>Ga0209584_10000607_pt1 | contig 11335 bp, 17 predicted proteins | sample NGEPerD_FD_184507 | JGI IMG/M metagenome (GOLD analysis project Ga0209584, IMG submission 184507) | Arctic peat soil microbial communities from the Barrow Environmental Observatory site, Barrow, Alaska, USA - NGEE PermafrostAB12-D... | ecosystem: Environmental > Terrestrial > Soil > Wetlands >...
GGCGTGTTAGGGGCCGGCATTTTCGGCGACATCTTATGCATGCGCATGGTCAAGCGCGGCGTCAGCGCGCTGATCACCGACGGCGTGATGCGCGACAAGCACGGCGTCATCGCCACCGGCCTGCCGGTCTGGTGCGCGGGCGTGGCGGCGCCGGCCTCGGTCAATCAACTGACCTTCGTCGGCTGGAACGAGCCGATCGGTTGCGGCGGCTGCGCGATCTTCCCCGATGACATCGTCGTCGCCGACGACGACGGCGCGGTGGTGATCCCGGCCGCGCTCGCCGATTTCGTCGCCAGCGAGGGCGCCGAACACGAGCTCATGGAAACCTGGCTGGTGCAGGAAGTGGAAAAGGGCGCCAAGCTGCCCGGCCTCTATCCGCCCAATGATGAGAATAAGAAGCGCTACGAGGAGTGGAAGAAGAAGCGTTAGCGCATGATCCCGAAAAGTGGGAACCGGTTTTCGGACAAGATCAAGCGCAAATAAAATGTCAGCCCGTCGCGGTCGGGCCATTCACAAAACCGTGGTAATCTTTTTTGGTTATGGGCGATTCGCAGCCCGGGTTCGCGTCAGCGTGCTCGTGCGTCGTGGCGTTCACGCGATGCCAACAAGGGGCTGCCCATGGCTTTGCATGTTCATACCACTCACCCCGATGCGCCAGACGAACCGGCGGCGGACAGGCTTGGCGCGCTCTATCCCGATTGGAGCGAGCACATCGTCACCATCATCGCCGCAAGCCTGGCGGTGCTGGTCGTGGCGCTTATCGCCGTCGTGATGGGGATGGCTTAGCGTTCTCGCCGGCACGCGACCGGCGTTTTGCGCGCGCCGAGCCGCCGCGCCCGAAGCGATCGAAGACATTCTTGCGCAGCACGCGCATGATCCATTCCGGCGCGCCGCTAAATCCGCGCGCGCGCCCGATTGCGTCGATGTGAGCGCGATCGCCGCCGGCGTGGTTTGGTGACGGCGTGACCAAGAGCCCGCGCGCCAGCATGTAAGTCCAGACTACCGGCGAGCTTCGCCGCAGCGTCGCATAGCCTTCCTCGGGCAGGAATTCCGCCAACAGAACGGGCGGCGGCGCGAACACTTCCGGCATCGCGTCCGACAGTGTGCGGTCGCCCAATATGTTCCAGCGCGACGCCCCGCCCATGATCGGCGAGCGCATGGAATAGACCACCTTGGCGATCCGGCTCTCGCGGATCGCGTAGCTACAAAAGGCGCAGGGCTCCATGTTCGAATAGATGGTGCAGTCGGTAAGATCGGTGCTGCCGAGCGCCTCCTGCGCCACGCAAATCGCCACCATTTCGGCATGGCGGGTGACGTCGCGGTCGTACGCGACCCTGTTGGTGGTCTCGGCCACGATTATGCCGTTGCGCACGATGACGGCGCCGTAGGGATATTCACCCTGTTCGGCCGATTTTGCAGCCAGCGCAAAGCAGTGCCGCATCATGTGCTCGTCGGTGGCCTGGGCGTCGGTTTTGACCATGCTGGCTGCTCGTCAGTTCATGCCCGGACCTGACGGCGGCGTTTGCGAAAACGCCAGGCGTGCGTCGGAGGCGAACTGCCGCCGCCACATCACGATCACGATGCCGGTGGTGGTGAGCGCCAGCGGCAGCGGGCCCAGGAACCAGCCGAGATAACCGAGAGCAAAGAAGAACGCGCGCTGGCCGCGGTTGAAATGCCGTCCGGCATCGGCGCAGAGCCGGGCGGCGCGGTGGGCGAAGGCTTGCGCCGCCGCGCTGTCCTTTTCCTCCGGCGGCGGCGCCGCGCCGACCATGATGGCGAAATAATTGAACAGCCGGTACGACCAGGCGAATTTGAAGAAGGCATAGACGAAGATGATGGCGAGCCCCACCATCTTCACCTCCCACAATTCCGGCGACTGTGCGACGCCGAACGGAAGCGCGGCCACGATCGTCAAAACCTGCTCGGTCGAGCGCAGCAGCGTGAGCGTGCCTCCGATGGCGATCAGGCTGGTGGAGGCGAAGAACGCGGTGCCGTTCTGCAGTGAGGCGGTGACCTGGGCATCCACCATGCGCATGTCGCGCGCCAGCAGGCGCTCCATCCATTCATCGCGATAGCCGTTCATCAAAGAATTGAGGCCGCTGCGGCCCTTGGCGGTCTTCTCGATCAGCAGCGAATAGCCGATCCAAGCGCCGAGGAACCAGGCGAGGGCCAGCAGGTCGGGAAGGGTAAAGGCCGCCATGGGCATGACTCCGAGACCGCATGGTGCCCGCTCTCGCCGCGCCCTACAACTGCCGCCTTGAGCGATCTCCGTCGCTCTGCCACCATCGGCCCGAGCAGGAGGATTTGATGCCGCAAAACATCACCACCGGATACCGTGCCCTTGTGGACGCCGCCAATAGCGAAGTCGAGACGCTGCCGACCGAAGAGGCGATCAAGCTCGCCGGCCGCGACGACGTGGTCCTGGTCGACATCCGCGATATCCGCGAATTGCAGCGCGAGGGCAGGGTGCCGGGCGCCGTGCATTGCCCGCGCGGCCTGCTGGAGTTCTGGATCGACCCGCAGAGCCCCTACCACAAGCCGATGTTCGCGCAGGACAAGCGCTTCGTGTTCTTCTGTGCCGGCGGCTTGCGCTCGGCGCTCGCCGCGCAGACCGCCCAGCGCATGGGCCTCAAGCCGGTCGCCCATATCGAGGGCGGCTTCGGCGCCTGGAAGAAGCTGGGCGGCCCGGTGGAGCCGCCGGACACCATGCCGGGCGCGCCGAAGAAAGCGTAAGCGGGAAAACGGCGATGGCGCTGAAATTGATCATCGGCAACAAGAACTACTCCTCATGGTCGTTCCGTCCCTGGATCGCCATGAAAGCAGCCGGCATTGCCTTCGAGGAGACGGTGATTTCGCTCGATGCGGAGGATTTCAAAGCGCATGTTGCGCCCGTGTCCGGCACCGGCAAGGTGCCGGTGCTGATCGACAGCGATGTGCGCGTGTGGGAATCGCTCGCGATCCTGGAATATCTGGCGGAAAAATTCCCCAACGCGGGCCTGTGGCCCGCGGATGCCGTGGCGCGGGCGCATGCGCGCGCCATCGCCAATGAAATGCATGCCGGCTTTTTGCCGCTACGCCGCCATCTGCCGATGAACATGTGGCGCCCCGTCATCAAGCGCGAGCTGACGCCGGAGGCGGCCGCGAACGTGGCGCGCATCGAGGCGATCTGGAACGAGTGCCGTACGCGTTTCGGAAAAGGTGGGCCGTTTTTATTCGGCCGCTTTGGCGCCGCCGACGCCATGTATGCGCCGGTGGTGGCGCGCCTGCACACCTATGCTGTCGCGGTCGGCGCCGGCACGCGCGCCTATATGGACGCGGTGATGGCGCTGTTGGCCTGGCGCGAGTGGCATGCCGCCGCGGTCAAGGAGCCTTGGGTGCTGGCCGCCGACGAGGTCGATTGGCCGACTGTGCGCAAGGCGTGACCTGCGCATGATCCCGAAAAGTGGGAACCGGTTTTCGGATAAGATCATGCGCAAACAAAAAAACGCCTCGCCACGGCCGCGCGACCGAATTGGTCACGTGCTCGCGGTCGGACGAGGCGAAGCAAAGGCCGATGCAAGCCGAAAGCCTCGCGTCGGCGGCAGGCCGGCACGAGGTTTTTGTTTAGGCAGGGCTTGCTAAAAATACCTCAGTACTTCGAGCCGGTGGTGCCGCTGTTCGGATTGGGCGAACAGGTTTCGCTTCCCTTGACGGCCTTCTGGCACGCCGAAAGACTTGCGTATTGGCAGCTCAACGCACCGCTGGCGCCTTTGATGCAGAACTTGCCGCTGCCGGTCGCTTGCGTGGAACGGCTGCCCATCGTGTCGCTTTTATCCATCGATGAGGTCTGCGCGCTGGCGATGGAAATGCCGGCGATCAGCGCCGCAACGGCGGTGAGGGTGGTCAACGTCTTCATGATTACCTCCTTGAGGGTGAATGCCGCGCAGGCGGCACCCACGACAACGAGGGGCTAGAACGTGTGTTCCGGGAACTCCGGCTTCATTGACAAAAATTTCAGAATGCGGCGCGCGCGTGGCAATTTCGCGGGATGGAGTTTCGCCGCGGTGACCACGATCTCGACCAGATGCGGCGGCTCGAGCGCGACGCCGAGGCAGGCGCGCATCGGCGGCTGGGTGCGGTCCACCCACTCGTCCCAGGCTTTGTTCATCTCTTCTTTGCGCGCGATGTCGGCGATGTAGACGACCGCCGAGAGGATACGGCTCTTGTCGGTTCCCGACTGGGCCAGGCTCTCGTCGATGCGTTTGAGCGCCTTGCGGGTCTGTTCGTAATAACTCGGGTCGCCGTCCGGCGATACCGCGACCGTAAAGACAAGACCGTCGTGAATGACGGCACGGCTGCGGGTCGGCGTCAGGCCGGGAAAACGTGTGATCATGGCGGGCTCCTGCCGGGTTCGGTGCGGCACGCCATAACGTGCATAACGAAAAACCCGGCGCAAGCGCCGGGTTTTCCGATTACATGGTGGCGGATAGCCGCCATCAATGCTTGACGGCGTCCTTGACCTCGTCCTTGAAACCGCCGACCGCGTTCTGAATCTTGCCGGTGGCCTGCTGCACTTTGCCTTCGGTCTCGAGCTTGCTGTCGCCGGTCACTTTGCCCGCGACTTCCTTGACTTTGCCTTTGGCCTGCTCGACCGAGCCTTCGATACGATCCTTGTTCATTTTGTTCGTCCTCTCGTTACGGGGGTGGAGGGATCAGTATGACAACGAATGAACATCTATGAAGGTTCCGCCGCCGCGCACGTGCGGCCGATTGCCGCAATCCGACTACGGGCTCATGGCAATGGCAAGACGGCCGGGAAAGGTCCCGGCCGCCTGCCGTTTATCGCGTTACGCGTGACGCATTACGCTTCGATGATCGCGACGATCTCATGCGTGCGCGGATCGATGACGAGGATCTCGTCGCCGACCAGTATGTAGTCGTAGCCGCGCCACTCGGGATAGACCACGAACACTTCCGCCGGCAGCGGATAGAAATGCACGCTATCCGGCACGCGGGTACCCACGCTCACCGTCACGTTGAGTTTCGCCGGTTCCACCTTGTGGCTCCGGATGATGGTGGTGATCTTGCTGCGCTGCTCGGTCGACAGCTTGGCTGAGACGGCGGCTGCGCCCTGACCGGTGGTGCTCTTCTTGCTTTCGTCGGCGGATTTGGTGGACGGCGTTGCCGCGCCTGGAGCACTTTCGGCTGTGCTATTAGTGCTCTTGGACTTGTTCGGGCCGCCATTGGCGTCGGATGAACCCTTGGCCGCAGGGCCGGCAGGGCTGGCCTTATCCATGGTCTGGCTCTTCTTCATTTCGCTTTTGTCGGACTCCGGCGCTTTCGGCGCCTGACCGATCGTCTCCGGGCCCTTTTTCGTGCTGGCCTTCTGATCGCCAGGCTTCAACGCCGGCGCTACCTTCTCGGCCGGCGCGTTCTGCTGCGCGGCAGGCGCGCGAGCGGGCGCTTCGTCGTTCTTCATCGTCTGCGCCGATGCGACGCCGACGCTGAGCAGCAGCGTGGCTGCGACGGTCGATAACAGTCTTGCTTTCCTCATTGAATCCTCCTGTGGGCACCTCCCGACGTGCTTGACGTTGTGGTGTGCTTAACGGGAACGCCGCGAAGCTGCATCAGTTCCGCAATCTTTGTTCTGCCGCAGTTCCCCCGCCATTGCGTTCCGGGTTCCGCCAAGGCACGCTTATGCCGTCATCGGGGAGGGCAGGTTGGCTATTCTTTCGTCGACAATCGACTCGAACAGCGCCGAATTTCGCACCAATGCCGAAAGAATGCGTGCGCTTACTGCCGAGTTGCAGGCGCGCCGCGCCGAGGCCGCCTTGGGCGGCTCGGAGAAGTCGCGCGAGCGCCATGTCGGGCGCGGAAAGCTTCTTCCACGAGAACGCGTGATGAACCTGATCGATCCCGGCTCGCCGTTCCTGGAACTGTCGCCGCTTGCCGCCTTCGGCATGTATGACGGCGACATCCACGGCGCCGGCATCATCACCGGCATCGGCCGCGTCGAAGGGCGCGAATGCATGATCGTGGCCAACGACGCCACCATCAAGGGCGGCAGCTATCACCCGATGACGGTCAAAAAACATTTGCGCGCCCAGGAGATCGCGCGCGAGAACCGGCTGCCCTGCATCTATCTGGTCGATTCAGGCGGCGCCAATCTGCCGACGCAGACCGACGTGTTCCCCGACCGCGAGCATTTCGGCCGCATCTTCTACAACCAGGCGATTTTATCGAGCCTGCGCATTCCGCAGATCGCGGTGGTGATGGGCTCCTGCACCGCCGGGGGCGCCTATGTGCCGGCGATGTCGGACGAGACCATCATTGTCAAGGATCAGGGCACCATCTTCCTCGGCGGTCCGCCGCTGGTGAAAGCGGCGACCGGCGAGGTGGTGAGCGCGGAGGAATTGGGCGGCGCCGACGTGCATACGCGCAAGTCGGGCGTCGCCGATCACCTGGCGCAAGATGACCATCACGCGTTGTCGCTCGCGCGCCGCATCGTGGCCAATCTCAACAGCAAGAAGACGGTGGATATTCCGCTTCATGCGCCGCGCGAGCCAGCGCTCGCCGCGGCCGAGCTCGATGGGTTGGTGCCGGTGGACCTGAAGAAGCAATACGACGTACGCGAGGTAATCGCGCGCCTGGTCGATGCGTCGGAATTCGACGAGTTCAAGCAGCTTTACGGCACCACGCTGGTGACTGGCTTCGCCCATATCCATGGCATGCCGGTCGGCATATTGGGCAACAACGGCATTTTGTTTTCGGAGAGCGCGCTGAAGGCCGCGCATTTCGTCGAGCTGTGCTGCCAGCGCCGTATTCCGCTGTTGTTCCTACAGAACATCGTCGGCTTCATGGTCGGGCGCGACTACGAGGCGGGAGGAATTGCAAAAGACGGCGCCAAGATGGTGACGGCGGTGGCCTGTGCCCAAGTGCCGAAGATCACCGTAATCGTCGGCGGGTCATATGGGGCCGGCAATTACGGCATGTGCGGGCGCGCCTACGGCCCGCGCTTTTTGTTCATGTGGCCGAACGCTCGCATCTCGGTGATGGGCGGCGAACAGGCGGCGAGCGTGCTGGCCACCGTCAAGCGCGACAACATCGAGGGCGAGGGCAAAAGCTGGAGCGCCGAGGAAGAAGACGCCTTCAAGAACCCGATCCGCGACCAGTACGAGACCGAGGGCAATCCCTATTACGCCACCGCGCGGCTATGGGACGACGGCATCATCGCGCCCTCCGAGACGCGCCGCGTGCTGGCGTTGGCGTTTTCCGCCGCGCTCAACGCGCCGGTGCCGGAGACGAAGTTCGGGGTGTTTAGGATGTGATGTTGCTTTTCCGATCGCCCGTTAGGAGTTAAGTATGGCGTTGTGGAGCGAAATTCAGCACTTCCAAACTCTAATTGTAGGGATAATTGGATTCGCTGGAGTAATTGCGACGCTGTGGTTCAATGCGAGACAAGCGCGCAACCAGCGCATCGACGAACGACACCATGAGAGTGAAGCGCTGCGTACAGCATTAATAGAAGAACTTAAGATTATTCGCGAATCCGTCACTGAGAATGCGGCCGGCTCTGACAAGTCGCAGGATGCTTTTGTGCCAACTGATCCTATGGATGATGCCTATCGGGCATTCACGCATAGGATTGGACTTCTATCGGAAGGGGAAGTGCGAAAAGTGATGTACGCCTACAATGCAAAGCTTTTCCTCATTGGAGTCCCGACGCATACGAGCGAGCGCCACGTCAAAATTCCGGCGACGAATATTCCGTTACTAATTGGAATGTATAAAGGTTTGTTGGATCCCATGAATCAAGCAATTCAAGTAATGGAGCAATTCCGCAATCGCCAATGAAACCCGAATTTCTCCAAAACTTCTGAATTGAGACCCAGCGCATGGCAGATACGTACCACTCCGCCCTCATCGTCGGCGCAGGCTCCGGGCTCTCGGCCTCGCTGGCGCGCGCTTTTACCAAGGCCGGCATGAAAGTCGCGTTGGCCGCGCGCTCCGCCGCCAAGCTCGATGAGTTCGTCAAAGCGACCGGCTGCAAAGCCTTCAACTGCGATGCCGCGAAACGCGAAGAGGTCGACAGACTGTTCGCCGATCTCGATGCGGCGCAAATGACGCCCGACGTCGTCGTGTACAACGCCAGCTATCGCACGCGCGGCCCTTTTGTCGAACTCGATCCGGTCGAAGTCGCCAAGGCGATCGAGATCACCGCCTTCGGCGGCTTCCTGGTGGCGCAGGCGGCGGTCAAGCGCATGCTGCCGCGCGGCCACGGCGCGATCCTGTTCACCGGCGCCTCGGCCAGCGTGAAGGGCTATGCGCAGTCGGCGCCGTTCGCCATGGGCAAGTTCGCGCTGCGCGGGCTGGCACAGAGCATGGCGCGCGAATTGTCGCCGCAGGGCATTCATGTCGCGCATTTCGTGATCGATGGCGGCATCAAGAGCGCGCGCCGCGCCGAGCCAGCTGCCAGCCCGGACTCGCTGCTCGATCCCGACGCCATCGCCGCGACTTATCTCAGCGTGCTCAATCAGCCGCGCAGCGTCTGGACGCACGAGGTCGAGCTGCGGCCGTGGGTGGAGAAATTTTGATGCTCAGCGTCCGAGCATTCCGGTCACAACGTCCCAGTTGACGAAAGCCTGCTTCGGGCCGGCGTTCACCACGCCCTTGTCGTGCAAATAGGCCGAGCCGAGCATCAACGCCGCACCGACGAATACGCCCAGAATGAATCTCATGATCGCCTCCCCAAAATAAGCCGGCAGGGCCGGACCTCGCATAGTCGCATCATAGCCCGACCAGTAGCACGCTCAATGGCCGCATGCTAAATGCAGGCCGCATGACAAATCCCGATGATCTCAAGCAACTGGCACCGACCGGAAAACTGCGCGGCGGCGTGGTGGTCTCGCCGGCGGCCTCGGCCTTTTTTGCCATCAAGGACGGCAAGGGCGACGTGCATGGCGTCACGCTCGATCTGCTGCGCGCCTTCGCCGCAACGCTCAAGCTGCCGCTTGCGTTACAGGTTTATGACAATTCCGGCCAGGTCACCGACGCGGTGGCCAGTGCCGCCTGCGACCTCGCCTTCATGCCGCGCGACGCGACGCGCGAAGGCAAAGTCGATTTCGGCCCGGCGTACTATTTCATCTCCAGCACCTATCTGGTGCCGGCCGGCTCCAAAATACAAAGCATCGACGAGGTCAACCGGCCGGGCGTGCGCATCGTCGCCATTTCCAACACCACGACCGCACGCAGCGCGCGCCGCACCGCGCCTCATGCCTCGGTCGAGGAAGTGCCGAGCGTCGATCAGATGACCGCGATGGCGGCGGCGGGGCAGGGCGGTGCCTTCGCGCTGTCGTATGACTCGTTTGCCGGGCTACTGCCGAAACTGCCGGGCGCGCGCGTGTTGCCGGGGCATTTCCAACAAACGGGCATCGCGGTGGCGGTGCCCAAGGGCCGCCCGGCGGCGCTCAAGCTCGCCAGCGGCCTGCTCGAAGATGCCAAGAAATCCGGTTTGGTGCGCCGTGCGCTCGATGCCGCCGGCTTCAAGGACGCGGAAGTGGCGCCGTAGCTCTCACATCGTCACGATCACATTGCCGATCGTTCCGCGCTCCACCGCCTCATGGGCAGCGGCGGCATCGGTCAGCGCGTAGGTCGGCGTTGCGACCCGGTTGATCAGCTTGCCCTGCTCGAGCGCGCGGTTGATGGCGGAAACCGCACGCTCGCGCTCAAGGGTGTCGAGCTCGTAGACCAAAAAGAATTGCACGCGAATGGATTGGGTCAGGCAGTAGAAGGCCGGCAGGCTGACCGCCGCCGCGCCGGTGCCATAGACGATGACGCTGCCCTTCGGCCGCAGCACGAACGGAATGAGCTTGGCATTGGCGGCAAGATCCATCTCGATCACCGCGTCCACGCCGCGTTTGCCGGTGAGTTCCATCACCCGTTCGCCGACGTCCTCGCGCTTGTAGTCGATCGTATGGTCGGCGCCGGCTTCACGCGCGGCCGCGGCCTTTTCGAACGAGGAAATGGTGGTGAGAACGGTCGCGCCCAGCGCCTTGGCGAACTGGATGACGTATTGGCTGACCGACCCTGCGCCGCCGGCGACCAGCAGGGTCGTGCCCTTGTCGGCGGCGGCGAGCGCGACCGCATGAATGGCGGTCATGGCCGGAATGCCGAGGCAGGCCCCGGCCTCAAAACTGATTCCGTGCGGCAGCTTCACCGCTTGCGCCGCCGGCAGCGCGATGGTTTCGGCGGCCGTGCCGAAGGCGCGTTTCCACTGGCCGTTCCACACCCACACCCGGTCGCCGATGCGCGTTTGCGCGATGCCTTCGCCGACCTGGTCGATCACGCCGGCGCCGTCGCTGTGCGGGATCACGCGCGGCCAGGCGATCTTGCGGGTGGCGCCCTGGCGCGCTTTCACGTCTGAAGGATTGACGCCGGAGGTCGCGAGCTTGACCCGCACCTCGCCGGGGCCGGCTTGCGGCGTCTCGACCTCAGCCACACGCAATACCTCGCGCGCCGAACCGTTCTGTTCGTAATAGGCGGCTCGCATGCGTTGTCTCCCTTGGCACGGACCCGCGATACTAGCACCCCGGAGCCGGGGTTTAAGGGCCGTCCAGGCATCACTACATAACTCAAAAACAGCCCGAACAAGGAGGTCCGGTCATGCAATACCGTGTCTATAGCGGCCCAAAAGAGTCCGGCGAAATATCTCCGATCGCCAAGGAGCAGATGCTGTTCAAGGAATTCGCCGCGCTCGACGACGCTCTGTCATGGGCGCGCCATGTCGAGCAGGGCGGGCGCGTCCCGCTGTTGATTGAAGGTGACGACGGCACTCAGATGGACCGCCGCGCCATCGCCGACGCGCTCGGGGCCGGCCAGCGCGAGCAGGTCGGCCGCTAAGCAGTGATGATAGTTCTGGTTCGCAAGCCTTAGCCGGCGACCCGCGTCCATTCGGCGCGGGCGCGCTGGGTGAGTTGCTCCCATTTGGTGCCGACCACGTCCCAATTGACTATGGGCCGTTGCACGCTGGCCGGCGCGTCTGCGGCCGCGAGCGTGTTGTGAGAGTCGTAGAGATAGGCGCCGCCGACGGTCAAAACGCCGCCGAAAATGATCCCAAGCAGGACTCGCATGTGAAACCTCCACGTCCCCCGCACCAGAACGCGGACGCGGACCTACGGTTCCACGGTCGCAGGGCGCTTCTGTGCTCCTTTAGGGGCATGGGCTAGGCGACTTTGGGCGGGCGGCTTGCAGCGCGTTAACCACCCGGAAGTTTTTGTTGTAACCAATTGAAAATGCTTTAGTTCTGACTTCAAAATCTTCGCACCGAGGCAAAATAAGCTGCTATATTGACCCTATG
>Ga0209584_10000611_pt1 | contig 11321 bp, 10 predicted proteins | sample NGEPerD_FD_184507 | JGI IMG/M metagenome (GOLD analysis project Ga0209584, IMG submission 184507) | Arctic peat soil microbial communities from the Barrow Environmental Observatory site, Barrow, Alaska, USA - NGEE PermafrostAB12-D... | ecosystem: Environmental > Terrestrial > Soil > Wetlands >...
TTACGATCTGCCGAACATTCCGGAATCTTATGTCCACCGCATCGGCCGCACCGCGCGCGCCGGCGCCGAGGGCATAGCGATCTCGTTCTGCGATTACGAGGAAGCGCCGTTCCTGCGCGACATCGAGCGGCTGATCCGGATGGCAATCCCGGCCACCGACCGCCGCACCGGCCAGCGCCCCGCCCATCGGCCCGCGCAGCAAAATGCCGGCAACCGCAATGGCGGGAGACCGCATCGTAACGGCCACCAGCAGCGCGGACACGGCGGCGGAAATGGCGGCGGCGGGAATGGCCGTCACCAGGGCAATAACGGCCACCGCTCGCAAGCTCCAGGCAACGGCCACCAAGGCCGCTACCCGAGCCAGAATAGTCAGCAGGCCGCCCCCCGGGCGGAAGCCACGTCGGGGGAGCCAAACGGCATCGGAAATGTTACATTCCTCCAGCGCCCGAACGAGCCGCGCCGCAACGCCGGCCATCGGACGCAAAGCTGAAGCCGGAGGCAACTGGATGGCGAAGGAAGAACTGCTGGAGTTCGACGGCACCGTGACCGAGGTTCTGCCGGACGGCAATTTCCGGGTGAAGCTCGACAACGAACATGAGGTGCTCGCCTACACCGCCGGGAAGATGCGCAAATTTCGCATCCGCACCGGCGTCGGCGACCGCGTGATCGTGGAAATGTCGCCCTATGACTTACAACGCGGACGCATCAGTTTCCGCCACAAGGGCGACGCCCCGACCCCGGGCCCGCAGCAACGCCGGCCGAACTTCCGCCGGCGGTAATGAATTGAATGTCCCGGCCGCATTGGCCGGAACATTTTACTTGTTACTTGGCGCATGATCTTTTCCGAAAACCGGTTTCCACTTTTCGGGATCATGCGCTTGGGGGCACGAAGCGACCGCAGGAGCGCCGGGCGTGCCATGAAAACATCCTCGATCTCACGTCTGGCGCTGGCGATCGTCCTCGTCGGGACACTGGGCTCCGCCGCCGCGCAAGAAAAGCCGCAAGAAAAACCGGCGCGCGCCGAGCAACACGAGGCCGGCAAAGGCGTGCTGCGGCTGCTGCCGTCGGATTCCGTCACCGAACATTCCATCAACACGCCGCGCGGCAAGCTCGCCTATACGGCGACCGCCGGCACGCTGGCGTTCTACGACCAATCCGGCGAGCAAAGCGCGGCGGTGTTCTATACCGCCTATGTTGCCAAGGACGCGGGCGCGAACCGGCCGCTCACCTTCGTGTTCAACGGCGGGCCGGGTGCGGCGTCCGCCTTCCTGCATCTCGGCCTGGTCGGCCCGCGCATCCTCGATCTCGGGCCGGATGGCCGCGACGCCGCGACCGCGACCTTGCGCGACAATCCCGACACCTGGCTGGCGTTCAGCGACCTGGTGCTGATCGATCCGATCGGCACCGGATGGAGCCGCGCGGTCAAGCCGGACGATGCCAAGAATTTCTGGAGCATCCGTAGCGACGCCGATTCATTTGCAAAAGCGATCGCGCTCTACGTCGCCAAGAATAACCGCGCCGCGTCGCCGAAATATCTGTTCGGCGAAAGCTACGGCGGCTTCCGCGCCGCCAAGGTAGCGCGCGCGCTGCAGCGCGATCAGGGCATCGTGGTCTCCGGCGTCGTCATGCTGTCGCCCATGCTGGAGGGCTGGCTCACCTTCGGCGACGACGAGTCCGCGCTGCGCGCAGCGTTGCAATTGCCGTCGCTGGCAGCCGCCGAGCTCGAGCGCAAGAATGCTTTCAACCGCGCGGCGCTGGCCGAGGCGGAAAAATTCGCCATGACCGACTATCTGGTGACCATGGCCGGCGCGCCGCCGCAGGGCGCCGCGGGCAAGTCATTCTATGAGCGAGTGGCGCAAATAAGCGGACTGCCGGTGGACGTGGTGACGCAAGCGCGCGGCTTCGTCGCCGACGCTTTCGTGAAAAACCTGCGTTCCGACGGCAAGATCGTCAGCCGCTACGACGCGACGTTCGCGGTCGACGATCCCTATCCCGAATTACGATCGTCGCATGGCGGCGATCCGATCCTCGACGGCGTCACCCGCGCTTATGGCGGCGGCATGGCCGCCTACGCGCGCAACGAGCTCGGCTTCAAGACCGAGATGACCTATGCGCTGCTCGCGGGCGACGCCACCCGCCAGTGGGATTGGCAGGGCGGTCGGCTGCAGGCGAGCGCGGAAGACGATCTGCGCACGCTGCTCGCCTTCGGTCCGTCGTTCCGCCTGCTGATCGCACACGGGCTTTCGGACATGATCACGCCCTACGGCATCACGCGCTACGTGCTCGACCACCTGCCGCCGATCGGGCCGCCCGGCCGCGCGCAGCTCAAGCTTTATCGAGGCGGGCATATGCTCTATCTCGACCCGCAGTCGCGCAAGGCGTTCAGCGCCGATGCCGCGGCGTTTTATCGGGCGGGGGAATAGAACTCGTCATTCCGGGACGGCGCGTTAGCGCCGGGCCCGGAATCCAGAGAGTAATCCATTTGTCTCTCTGGATTCCGGGTTCTCTCTCTGGATTCCGGGTTCGCTCGCTACGCTCGCGCCCCGGAATAACTCAATGGCCGTTGAATTCCAGCACATCAAAACCGACGTGGCGGTCCACGACATAAATGAGCCCGCGTGAATCGAGCATCACGTCGTTGCTCTGCGGCGCGGCGCGCCCACCCACCGGCTCCGGAATGAAATAGCCCACCTCGCGCGGCGCCATCGGATCGGCCACGTCGATAATGCGCAAGCCGCCACCAAACCACACCGCGTGCACCAGCGTGCCGGTCATGCGCTCGTGGAACTGGTGCGCGCCGAAGCGCGCGCCCGGAGTGCGGGCGAATGGCGAATCGAGCTCGCTCACTTCGAACAACGAGAGCGGCTTCACCGCGGCATAATCGGACACATCAAAGACCGAAATGCCGGCATGCGGCCGGCCGCGGCGCGCCGCTTCTTCATTGGGGCTCTGCGCCTGGTCTTCTTCATCAATCGTGAGCGCGATGCGTTTGCCGCCGATCTTGCCGGGCACCGGCATCACCGTGTGCGTCGGCTCGGGGAACGGCGGATGATAATTGTAGGACGCCACGGTCTTCGGCTGCGTGAGGTCGGCCACGTCGACGATGCGGAAGCCGCCGTGCCAGCAGCTCGCAAACATTTCATTGCCGAAGCGCAATGCGTGGTGCAGCCGGTGCCGCTTGCCCGACCAATTCGGCTTTTCGCCGGCAGCGATGTTTTGGCCGGGTAGCCACCAGCGCGAGACTTCCTGCGGACGTTGCGGATCGCGCAGATCGTAAATGACCAGCATAGCGCCGATGAAGCCGTCCATCTCGGTGGAGATGTAGGCATAGCGCTCGTCCATATCGAAACGGTGCACGCCGACGCCGCCGGTCAGTTGATGATGGATCAATTTCGGCTTTGCCGGATCGGCAAGATCGTAGATGTGGAAGCCGCCGTTGCGATAGGGTTGCTTTTCGGCGGCTTCTATTTCGACGATATCGGCTTCGTTCAGGCTCAGCTTCTGCGCCAGCTCGGCGCGCGTGGGCTCGCGACCGAGCGCCTCGCGCAGTTCGCGGCGCACGCCCGGCATCTGCTCGGCGCGCCGCCCTGCCGGCGTCGCGTTGCGCTCGTGGTTGACCAGCATCAGACCGCCGGCCACGCGTACCTTGTGGCTATGCGAGGCCGGATCGTCGAGCGTGACACTCGCCACCAGGCGCGGATTGGCCGGATCGGCGATATCGACGATCGAGGTGCCGAGCTGCTGCTTGTTCGGGATGTGCCCGACATAGGCAAAGTGCCCAGCGATAGTGACCTGCCCGGCGCCGGGAAGATCGAGATGACCCAGGCGCCGTACATTGCGGGCGAGCGCGCCGTTCGGCCGGTCGATCTTGTTCATTGTTACTTCTCCATGGTGGCGCCGGAGGCCTTGACGATCGCCGTCCATTTCGGAATTTCCGCCGCAATATAGGCTTGGAACTGCTCCGGCGTGTCGCCGACGATATCGACGCCGAGCCGGCCGAGCGAAACCTGCACCCCCGGATCTTGCAGCGCCTTGACCGCCGCGTCATGCAGCTTCGCGACGATCTCCGGCGGCGTGCCGGTTGGCACCACCAGCCCGTGCCAGGTACTGGCGTCGAAACCTTTCAGGCCGGCCTCGTCCATGGTCGGCACGTCGGGCAGGACCGCCGTGCGCTTGCGCGTGGTCACCGCCAGCGCCTTCACCTGTCCGGCCTTGATGTGGCCGATCACGGAAGCCGCGGTGGCGAACATCATCTGGTCGCGGCCCGCCACCACGTCCTGCAACGCGGGCGCCGCGCCCTTGTAGGGCACGTGCACGATATCGACATGCGCCTCCGTCTTGAACAATTCGCCGGCCAGATGCGCGGCGGCGCCATAACCGGACGAGGCGAAATTGATCTTGCCGGGTTGCGCCTTGCAAAGTGCGATCAACTCTTTCAGCGAATGCGCCGGCACGACCGGATTGACCACCAGGATATTGGCCTGCGTGCCGATCAGCGTGATCGGCATGAAATCTTTTTGCGGACTGTAAGTAAGTTTTTTGTACAGGCTCTCGTTGGTGGCGAGGATGCTGTTGTTGCCCATCAGCAGCGTGTAGCCGTCGGCGGTCGCATGGGCGACAAAATCCGCGGCGATGTTGCCGCCGGCGCCGGGACGATTCTCGATCACGAACGGCGCGCCGAGCAATTCTTCCATCTTCTTGCCGACAATGCGGGCGAGCACATCGCTCGGGCCGCCGGGTGGGAACGCCACCACCAGCATCACCGGCCGGCTCGGATAATCGGCGGCGTTTGCCGGAACGGCGAGAACCAGTAAGGCAGCGATGCCGCCGAACAGCGCGGCGCGGCGTGCCCGGTTCGCGAGGAATGTCATGGCAATGCACCTCCGGCTTGACGGCGCGCTCCGCGTGGCGGTTTCGGGCCGATGCTACCTACCTGTGTCGGGTTCAGAAAGCCAATGAATCGCCCGCTTGCGCGGGCGCGGTGGCCAGAAACGCCAGCAAATCAAGATCAATTCTTCGGTCCCCCTTGATGTAAGTCAAAGCCCCCGGTGGATAATTTGGCTGTTCTAGCCAGGGCTCATATGTGCTGGCGGATAGCCTTTTTGAACAAGCGGCTTTTTGCGCAGGCATTGGTGCGCCGGCAATCAATGCAGACGAAATCTTGCCGATCGGCATCCTGTGAACCTGCAACCATCGGCAACGCAGCGAGCTGCGTGAGTGCGAAGCGGACGAGATCAAGTGGCAATCGGAGGAGATCGGAAATGAAACGTCGGGATTTTATTGCAACCTTAATGCTGAGTACCCTTGTCGGCTTCGTACCCGCTAAAGCGGCGGACGAACCCAACAAGATCAAAGTGGGCATCCTGCTTCCGCTCACCGGGCCGTTCGCGGCGGTGGCCGAAACTCAGAAACAGGGCGCGCTGCTGGCGGTCGACGTCATCAACAAGCGGGGCGGTCTCAACATGCCCTGGGGCAAGGTGACGGTAGAAGGTGTCGTCGACGATGACGAAGCCAAGCTCGATGTTGGCGTCCGCCGTTATCGTTATCTGGTTTCCGAAGGCGTCAAAGGCGTCGGCGGGCAGACCTGGGCGCCGCTCGCTTACGCCCTCAATGCCATCGCTTCCAAGGAGCCGATGCCTTACTTCCCGATCTGCGTGATGGCCAAGGAAGCGTTCCAGAAAGGCAAGCTCGCCGATTCCAGCTTCGCCGCCGCCTACAGCCCGTGGACGGTCGGCTACATGGCCGGCAAGTCGGCGGTCCAGACGCTGGGCAAGAAGCGTGTGTTCTTCCTCGCCCGTACCGACAGCTGGGGCTGGGACATGCGTGACGGCGCCTATGCCGCCGCCAAGGAATTCGGCGCCGAGATCGTCGGCTATGACGAGGCAGCACTCGGCACCAACGATTTCACCACCATCCTGCAGAAGGTCCGCGCCGCAAAGCCGGATGTTCTGATTGCGGCCCAGTTCGCCGCCGACTCGGTGGCGCTCCTCAAGCAGATCTCCCAAATGGGTCTGGGCAAGGAGATGACCATCTTCAACGCCTTCATCACCAACGTGGTGGCCAAAGGGTTGCCGCCCGAGGCGCTGCAGGGCGTCTACGCCATGCACTACTTCTATTACGACCTCAGCACGTTTGCTGATAAAGCGGTGGCCAAGAGCGCGCAGGAATTCACCGAGCTGTTCCGCGCCAAGTACAACACGCCGCCCGACTCCTATGCGACCATCGCCTACGTCGCTTACATGGAGATGTTCCGGGGCTTCGAGGCCGCCAAGTCGTTCGATCCGAAAAAGGTCTCGGCAGCTCTGGTGGCGGGCGGCGGTCAATTCAACACCGTCAAGGGCCCGGCAACCTGGCGCCAGGATCATTCGGCCGTCTACAAGTACGCGGCCTTCCTGGTGAAGGGCAAAGGTGCCGAGCGGAAGAACGAGTGGGATCTGTTCAGCGTAGAAGGTTCCTTGGGCGGCGACTCCGTCTTGCCAACGCTCAAGGACCTTGGTTACTGATCCCCGCTTCTGATCGGGCGCTCTTCGCCTTCAGTCGATGAAACGACGTCAATCTCTGCCCCGGCGCAAGCTTCCTGGCTTGCGCCGGGGTAAGACATTAAAATAGGGTGAGACGTGGCAACGGATACGCGCCCCGAGATCATCAGAGCGGACGGCGTCACAAAACGTTTTGGCAAGCTGGTTGCGGTCGACAATGTCAGCTATCTGCTGCGGGAGAACGAGGTCGCCGGCATCATCGGATCGAACGGCGCCGGCAAGACGACGTTCTTTAATCTGCTGACTGGCTATTACCCGCCCGACCAAGGAACGATCCGCTATAAAGGCGAAGACATCACCCACAAGACGCCCCAGCAACGGGTCGCCCTGGGTTTGATGCGGACGTTCCAGCTCACGGCCACGTTCGACAATCTCAGCGTGATCGACAATCTGGTGCTCGCCTTTTTCCGGGCGCACCGGAAATCATCCATGCTGCAGCTGCTGCTGAACACCTGCAAGGGACAGCGCAACGATCCGAAGATCGTCGAGATTCTAAAAACCTTTGACCTGCAAGATTTGCGCGACCGGTTCGTGAAGAACCTCAGCCTGGGCGAAAAGCGGCGCCTGGAGATCGCGATGGCGGTCCTGGCCGAGCCCAAGGTGCTGCTGCTCGATGAGCCGCTCGCCGGGCTCGCCGAATCCGAGATCCAGGGCGTGCTGAACGTCCTTCGCGAACGTGTCGGCCGGCAGACGATCCTGATCGTGGAGCACAAGATTTCCCACGTGCAGGGTTTCCTGCAACGGCTCACGGTCATGCATGACGGCCGCATCATCGCCGACGGCGGGGTTGAGGAATGTCTGCGCGACCCGGAAGTGCGCCGGAGTTATTGGCAGATCGACACCGCCGGCGAGCAGGACAGGACCGTCGTGGCATGACGAACAATGACGACATCCTGACAGTCACGGGGCTAAACGTCGCCTACGGCGAATCGAAAGCGCTGTTCGACGTCAGCATGAGCGTGCGAGCGAGCCAGGTCGTCGCCTGCGTCGGCCGCAACGGCGCCGGCAAGAGCACGCTGCTCAAGAGCATTACCGGGTTCCTCAAGCCGACATCGGGATCGATCGTCTCCAACGGAACCAGCTTGGTCGGCCTGGCCGCCTTCGTCATTGCCGGCAAGGGAATCAAATACATTCCGCAAGACAAGAAGGTCTTTTCCGATCTAACCGTGCGGGAAAATCTCGAGCTCGGCAGCTATGCCAGCCAGGATTACGACTGGGCCCCGGTCTTCGACTATTTCCCTAAGCTGAAGGTGCTGATGGACCGCAAGGCGGGCTATTTGAGCGGCGGCGAGCGTCAGATGCTGATGGTCGGCCGCGCCATCCTGGGCCAGCCCAAACTGCTGCTGGTGGACGAGCCGACCGAGGGGTTGGCCCCCAGCATCGTGATGCACCTGCGGGACGTTTTCAAAGAGCTAGCTAAGAAAACGGCGCTGGTGATCGTCGAGCAGAACCTGCCTTTGGTGTGCGCCATCGCCGACAAGGTCTACGCCTTGAAGGAAGGTCGCATCATGGCGGAGCTGACGGACCGCGCGTCGATCAAGCCCGAGGCGTGCGAGAAATATCTTTAGAACGGGATCGATAAGGACGCCCGCGATGAACGTTTTGAGATGGTGGTGGGGATTGCTGCTGGCGTTCGCGCTGGTGGCGCTGGTGCGGGTATTTCTGCCGCTGCCGTTCGCCAATGAAATCATTATTTTTTCGATTTACACCATGGGCTGCAACTACCTACTCGGCCGCATCGGCTTCATTTCGTTCGGACAGCCGGCCTATCTCGCGGTCGGCGCCTATGCGACGGCGTTTTACCTGTTTTACTTCGGCAACAACCCTTACGTCGGCATTCTGATCGGCGTGCTGGCGGGAATCGTGGTGTCGTTCGCCATCGGCCCGCTGTTCGTGCGCTTGCGCGGCGACTACTTCGCCTTGGTCAATCTCGCGCTCGCGGTAATTATTTTCTATCTCATGCAGAAGGTTCTGGCCGGCATCACCCACGGAGACAACGGGCTGTGGTTCCTCACCAGCATGACTTCCACGCCGGTGCTGGACCTGTCGCGGCCCGACCAGTTCTTTATCTTCGCCTTCCTGGTCGCCTTCGCGCTTTGGGCCTTCTACAAATACCTCGACGACTCGATCTTCGGCGCCTTGTGTCTGGCGACCAAGCTCAACGAGGACAAGGTGAAATTCCTTGGTTACAGCAGCTTCAACATCCGGCTGTTCGCCTTTGTCATCGCCAACACGACCACCGCGCTGGCCGGGGCGATGTATGCGGTCTATCTCGGCTTCGTCAGCCCGGAGATCACCAGCCCGGCGCGCGCCGCCGATCCCGTGGTGGTGACTATACTCGGCGGGGTCGGCACCCTTTATGGACCCATCGTCGGCTCGATCGTCTATACCGGCATGAAGGACGTGCTCAGCAAGGTGCTGGGCAATTGGGAACTGGTGATCGGCTTCGTGCTGGTGTTCATCATGCTCGCCGGCGAGAAGGGCATTTGGGGCACGCTGGAGCCCCTGATCAAAAAGACGTTCCTGCGCGTAACCGGCAACGCGGCCGACCGGGGCGGGAGCAGCCGATGATCGATATGCAGCTGCTGATTTCCGGCGTCATCTTCGGCTTGAGCCTGGGAGGCATCTTTTTCCTGATGACGATCGGGCTGTCGCTTTGTTTCGGCCTGATGCGCATCATCAGCCTCGACCAGCTGCTGTATTATTCGATCGGCGGCTACATCACCTACTCCGTCAGCCTGGCGGTCGGAAACATTTGGCTCGGCGTGCTGGGCGGAGTGATCGTCGGAGGCCTCGCCGCCTTGGCGGTGGAACGGATCGTGTTCCGGCGCATCTACGATCGGGACTTGCCCTTCACCATGATCACGTCGTTTGGCGTGCTGATCGGCGGTGTCGGCGTCATCAAGTATTTCTGGGGGCTGGTGCCGCGTCCGGTGCCGGTGCCGATCGATGCCCAGGTCTTCATCATCGGGACGGAAATTCCGGTCTATCGCCTGGTGATCATCGGCATTGCCGGCCTCGTCTATGTCGGCATCTGGCTGTTCCTCAACCGCACCATCATCGGCAAGGCGATCCGCGCCGGCACCGAGGACGTCGAGCATGTCGAAGGCCTCGGCATCAACGTCTACCGGCTGTTCACCATCACCTTTGTCATCGCCGGCGGATTGTCAGGACTGGCCGGCGGCCTGCATGCGCCGTTGATCATGGTCGATCCGAATATGGGGCTCGAAGTGCTGGCCTTCGTCTTCATGGTGGTCATCATCGGCGGCCTGGGCAGCATCAAGGGCACGCTGGTGTCGAGCTTCCTGGTGGGGCAAGTGGTCTCGATCGGCTCGCTGATCTATGCGCCGCTGGCGCAGATGGCGCCGTTCGCCATCATGCTGCTGATCCTGCTGGTCAGGCCGACCGGGCTTTTCGGCAGCCAGATGCTCAAGCGCTAGCGGACCCTGGCTCGGCCGCGCACGCTAGGGCGCGTACTCGAAAATCGGGATTGGTGAGCACCGGTTAGTCAATGACCGCTTTGCCCCCAATAACGGACATTCGCGGGTGCGGTTGGATTGTCCACTAAGTGCCAATCGCGACCGATGCACCGCAGCAAACAGCATCTCTATTCGATCACCTCGTCGGCGAGGACGAGCAGTTTAGCGGGAATTTCTAGATCCAGCACCTTGGCGGTAATGAGATTGACGACGAACTCGAACTTAGTCGGTTGTTGTACCGGCAGATCGGCCGGTTTTTCTCCCTTAAGAACCCGGCCGACATAAACGCCGAGCTGGCGATTCATATCAGCGAGGCTAACTCCGTAGCTCATCAGTCCGCCGGCCACTACGAACTCGCGCTGAGCGTAAATCGTAGGAATCCTATGATGTGCCGCTAACGCTGAAAATTGATTTCGCCGATTAAGAAAGAACGCATCGGTGTCGACTAGAAGCGCAGCGGCCCGCTGTTGGACAAGCGTTGCGAACGCCAGATCAATGTCGCTTTCAGTACTCGCTTTTAAGACAATTAGCTTCTGTTTGCTCACCCGCGCCGCTTCTTGCAGATCTTCCGATTGCGTCACAGCGCTCGGACTACCTGGATTAACGAGCGCAGCGAGCACAGCGTCTTGAGGAACCAGCTCGCGTAGCAGTTCCAGTCGCTTTGCCGCCATCATGGAGGTGAATACATTCACCCCGGTGGCGTTACCGCCCGGCCTGTTAAGGCTAGCGACGAGCCCCAACTTGACCGGATCGGAGGAGCTGATGAAGATAATCGGTATCGTCGCGCTTGACGCTTTTGCCGCGAGCGCAGGTGGGTCGCCGCCACTTGCGACAATCACGGCTACCTTACGCTGAACCAGATCAGCCGCCAAAGCTGCCAGCCGGTCGTATTGACCTTCCGCAAAGCGATATTCGACCGTTACGTTTTGGCCTTCGACATAGCCGGATTCCTTTAGGCCATTACGGAATGCGACCACGAAGTGCGCCGCCGTGTCTGACGTTGCGCTGTGGAGATATCCGACGACGGGTCTGGTTGGTTGCTGCGCACGCGCCGCAACCGGCCAAGTAACCGCCGCGCCACCGAGAAGCGTAATGAACTCGCGTCGCCGCATATCCGCTCCCGAGCTCAGGAGCAGTATTGTATCGGTTTAAACGAGTACTTTGATAGGGGCTGAAACCGGCATCAAAACGATTGCCGCAGTACACCGCCAACGTCGCAGTTGGGTCATTAGCGGACATGGCTGCATGTCCACCCGATGTCCGCTTTGGTCTGCCGCCTCAACCGGTCGACGCAACACAGACG
>Ga0209584_10000612_pt1 | contig 11311 bp, 10 predicted proteins | sample NGEPerD_FD_184507 | JGI IMG/M metagenome (GOLD analysis project Ga0209584, IMG submission 184507) | Arctic peat soil microbial communities from the Barrow Environmental Observatory site, Barrow, Alaska, USA - NGEE PermafrostAB12-D... | ecosystem: Environmental > Terrestrial > Soil > Wetlands >...
CATCGCCATGTATATCGCGGTGACGCTGTTTACCGCCTTCCACCTCGACCCACTGGTGATGCTGGTGCCGATCGCCGCGGTGATGTTTGCCTTCGGCTATGTGCTGCAGACGCGCCTGATCAACCCATTCATCACCCGGCCCGAGTACAGCCAGTTCCTGCTGCTGGTCGCGGTGGCGATCATCATCGTCAATCTGCTGCTGATTGCGTTCGGCCCAGACGCGCAGAACGTGCAGACCTCTTACGCCTATGACAGTTTCCAGATTGGCCCGCTGATCGTCGACGCCACCAAGGCCTATGCCGGTCTTGCCGCCATCGTGGTGGCGGCCGCGCTGTTCGGCTTCTTCCAATACACGCGGCTCGGCACCGCGATCCGCGCCTGCGCCGACAACTACACCGGCGCGCTGGTGGTCGGCCTCGACGTCAAGCACCTCTATGCGCTGACCTTCGGTCTGGGCGCGGCCTGCGTCGGCGCCGCCGGCTGCATGCTGCTGCTGATATTCGACGTCACGCCCGCGGTCGGGCCGGCCTATACGCTGCTTGCCTTCGTCATCGTCATCACCGGCGGCCTCGGCTCGATGCCGGGCGCGCTGCTCGGCGGTGTGCTGATCGGCTTGACCGAGGCGATGGCCGGCTTGCTGTTCACGCCGTCGGCCAAGAGTATGTTTGCCTTCGGCATCCTCGTCCTGGTGCTGCTCTTCCGCCCGCAGGGCATCATGGGCAAGAGGACAGCATGATGGGGGCGGCATGATCGCGAGCCTGATCGAAGGCGTGCCGCACCGAGCCTTGGCTTTGCTGGGCGCGCTGCTGGTGGCGCTCGTCGCTGCGCCGCTGGTTGCCGGCGACTACCTGCTCACCGTGCTTATTTTGATTTTGTACTTCGCCTATATCGGCCAGGCTTGGAACATCATGATGGGCTTTGCCGGGCAGCTTTCGCTCGGCCACGCGCTCTATGTCGGGCTCGGCGCCTATACCGCGGCCTCGCTCTACGTCCATTTCGGCATCGGACCGTGGCTCGGGCTCCTGGTGGCGGTGCCGGTGGCGGCTTTGGCCGGCGTCTTCATCGGCTTTTTGGCGTTCCGCTTTCGCGTCGCCGGCGTCTATTTCGCCATCCTGACAATTGCCGTGGCTGAATTTGCGCGCGTCGGCTTCGATCATTTGAGCTGGACCAGCGGATCGTCAGGGCTGTTCCTGCCGGTCGCGCAATTTACCCACAACGATCTCTGGCAGCTGCGCGGCCATCCGGTGATGTTCTATTACATCCTGCTGGCCGCGACCGTGTTCGCCTTCATTTTCTGCCGCGCCTTGCTGCAAAGCCGCGTCGGCTATTTCTGGCGGGCGATCCGCGAGGACGAGGAGGCGGCGCGCTCGGCCGGCATCGACGTCTTCCACTACAAAATGATCGCGGTGGTGATCTCCGCCGCCATGACCTCGTTTGCCGGGGTGATCTATGCCTTCTATTACAACAACCTGTTTCCCGAGCAGGTGTTTCACATCTCAAGGTCGATCGAGATCATCCTTGGTCCGATCGTCGGCGGCATCGGCACGCTGTTCGGACCCATCCTCGGCGCCGTCGTGCTCACCGGGCTGGCGGAAACACTCACTGCCGCGCTGGCAGCCGCCGGGATTGATCTGCCCGGCGCCAAGCAGGTGTTTTACGGCGTCTGCTTGCTGCTGGTGATCACCACACTGCCGGACGGCGTGTGGCCATGGGTCCGCAAGCGGATCGGCCTGGCGGAGCGAAACAAATGAGCGCGCTGCTATCGATCAACGGCGTGAGCAAACGCTTCCGCGGCCTGGTCGCGGTCGACCGGGTCAGCTTCGAGGTGCCCGAGGGCGGCGTTTTCGCGGTCATCGGTCCGAACGGCGCCGGCAAGACCACGCTGTTCAACATGATCGCCGGAGTATTTCCGCCCGATGGCGGTTCCATCACCTTCGCCGGCGAGCGCATTGACGGCCTGCCGCCCGACCGCATCTGCCGGCGCGGCATCGGCCGCACCTTCCAGATCGTACGGCCGTTTCCGGCGCTGAGCGTCGAGGACAATGTCATTGTCGGCGCGCTGTTGCATCGCAAGCGCGTGGGCGCCGCGCGCGCGCATGCGCACGACGTGTTGCACCGGCTCGATCTCTACGACAAGCGCGCGCAGCGCGCGTCGTCCTTGACCTTGCCCGACCGCAAGCGGCTGGAGGTGGCGCGCGCGCTCGCCAGCGATCCGAAACTGCTGTTGCTCGACGAGGTGATGGCTGGATTGCGGCCGACCGAGATGGACCGGATCGTCGCGATCCTGCGCGAACTCAATCGCGAAACCGGGCTTACCATCTTGCTGATCGAGCACGTGATGCGCGCGGTGATGGCGCTCGCCTCGCGCATTCTGGTGCTGCACCACGGCGCGGCGATCGCGGAAGGGCTGCCGGAACAGGTCATGCGCGATCGCGCCGTGATCGACTCTTATCTGGGCGTGGAGGCGATCGCATGATCCCGAAAAGCATGTCCGCGACCCCGATCGGGGATGGGAACCGGTTTTCGAAAAGATCATGTGCAAGGATCAAAGCATGATGCTCAAAGTCGAGAACCTCGATGTGTTCTACGGCGACGCCCAGGCGCTCGACGGCGTTTCGCTCGAGATCGAGGAGGGCGCGATTGTCGCCATTGTCGGTGCCAACGGCGCCGGCAAGACCTCGCTGATCCGCACCATCGCCGGCATGCACCGGCCGGCGCGCGGGCGCATATATTTCCGCGGCCTGGATATTGCCGGCTGGCCGAGCCACAAGGTCTGCGATCTCGGCATCGGCCAGGTCGCCGAAGGCCGCCAGGTTTTCCCTTCGCTGTCGATCGCCGAAAATCTGGCCATGGGCGCCATGCTGCCGCGCGCGCGCGCCACGCGCGAGCGCAACCTCGATCACGTCTACACGCTGTTTCCGGCCTTGGCCGAGCGCAGCCATCAGCTCGCCGGCACGCTGTCCGGCGGCGAGCAGCAGATGCTCGCTATCGGACGCTGCCTGATGGGCGCGCCGGATCTGGTGATGTTCGACGAGCCGTCGCTGGGTCTCGCGCCCACCGTCGTGCAAAGCGTGCTCAGATGCGTACGCGACCTCAATCGCGAGGGCCTCACCTGCGTGCTGGTGGAGCAGAACGTGGCGGTCTCGCTCAAGCTCGCGAGCCGCGCCTATGTGCTGGAGAACGGCCGCGTCACGCTGTCGGGCAGCGGTGCGGCGCTCTTGGTCGACGACCGCGTGCGGCAGGCTTATCTCGGGCTCTGACTCGTCATTCCGGGGCGCGCCGAAAGCGCGAACCCGGAATCCAGAGAAGCCAAGAACGCATCTGGATTCCGGCTCTCGCCACACCGATCTCGGGTCTACCCGAGATCGGTCACTTAGGGTACCCAAGTCGGCAATAGCCGACTTGGGTTGCGCGGCTCGGCCGGAATGACAACAAGAAATTCTACTTCAGCGGCGGGCCGATGGTTACGCTGAGCTTGCCGATGCCTTCGACCGCGCACTCGATCTTGTCGCCGGCGACGGTGGCGGCGACGCCCGACGGCGTGCCGGTCATGATGATGTCGCCGGCTTCGAGCGCGACCATTTCCGAGAGCTTGGAGATTGTCTCCGGCACGTTCCAGATCATCTGATTGAGATCGCCGTCCTGGCGCACCTTGCCGTTGACCTTGAGCGTGATCTTGCCCTTGCTCGGATGGCCGCTCTCACTTGCCGGCTTGAGCGGCCCGCACGGCGCGGAATGGTCGAACGCTTTGCCGACCTCCCACGGCCGCTTGATCTCGCGTGAGGCAAACTGCAGGTCGCGGCGGGTGAGGTCGATGCCGACCGCGTAGCCGTAGATGCATTCATTGGCTTTGCCGACCGGAATGTTGCGGCCGCCGCTCTTGAGCGCTACCACCAGCTCGACCTCGTGATGCATGTCCTTGGTCAGCGACGGGTAGGGCACCGTTCCGCCGTCCGGCACGATGGCGTCGGCCGGCTTGGCGAAGAAGAACGGCGGCGCCCGCTCGTCCTGCCCCATTTCGCGGATGTGCTCGATATAATTGCGCCCGACGCACCAGATGCGGCGGACCGGAAAGACTTTGCTGGTGCCGGCGACCGCGATGGTCGGCTGCGGCGGCGGCGCAATAACATAGTCAACGCTCATGGCGAGTTTTGCCTTTTAGATTGTCGTGATTGAAGCTATAGGCGGCTTTGCGGGCCCATCCGGTATCGTATTATTTCGATTTGAACAAGGCGGAACAACATGACACGGAAAGATGCGCTGCGCCAATGTGGGATCGGGGTTGCAGTGATTGTGGCGGCAGCGGCATATTTTCCGCGCTTCGCCAAAGATTCCGTCGGCATGACCCTCTACCCGCAAGGGGCCGAGTGCGTCCTGCAAGGGGCGCCGCTGAACCCGTGCGCCAAGATGTTCAGCTATCCGCCGGTTTTCGCATTCCTGATGGCGCCGTTTGCGGCGATGCCGATGGGTTTACGCGTGGCGGTCTGGTACGTGATCTCCGTCGCTGCCACGGTCGGATGTTTCGCGATTTCCGAGAAACTGGTGCTGCGGCTGCTGCCCGGCCGCTGGAGCGACAACGAACTGGCATGGCTGCGCATTGTGTCGATCATCGTCAGCATTAAATTCGTGCTCGCGGTATTCGAATGGCAAGCCTACGACACGCTGACCTATTTCATCGTGCTCGCCGGGCTTTGGGCCATCGTCGTCAATCGCGCTTTGTGGGGCGCCGTCTTGCTGGCGTTCGCGACAGCGATCAAGGCGACGCCGCTCGTCTTTCTGCCTTACCTTGTGGTCAAGCGCCGCTTTTTGGCGACGGGAATCTTCACTGTCGTCTTCATCGCTTTGTGGCTGCTGCCCGACGCCTATTGGGCACTCAAGAACATGCGGCCGCATTACCTCGAAACCTGGTTGCGGCAGATTGCCGGTCCGGCGCTGGCGAACGACGCGAACCCCGACGCTTTATTCTGGACGAGCTGGGCAGGCGCCAACATCCTCAATCACTCGTTTAGCGGCATGGTGGCGCGTCTGGTTGTCGACACATCCTTCGCCGCCCAGGGCAAAGCCATACTTTATGGCCTATGCGCGGTCTATATCGCGGTCGTCGGCCTTTTGTTGCTGCGCTCGCGGCGGCGGGATGACTTCGCCGCGATCGACGGCTCGATCCTGGTCATCAGCATGCTGCTGCTGTCGCCGATGACCAGCCGCTATCACTATATCCTGCTGATCCTGCCCTATATGACGGTCGTGGGTCTGGCGGTGCGTGACAGTTCGTTGCGGATCGCGGCAATCGTCACCGTGGTGGCGAGCTTCATCTTTGGAACGGCGACGTCGAACGATCTCGCGGGTGGTTTCCTGACCGAGTGGTCCTATGCCCATAACTTCCTGAACTACAGCGCGCTCGTGCTGCTGGTGTTCCTCGCTTATGTCATCTTGCGCAACGATGTGCGGCAAACGAGCCCGGCAGTCGCGTGATCCGCCGGTAATATTAGCGGCTGCGCCAGACCATCAACGACGACACCACGTAATTCCACACGACGCTCATGATCGCGCCGCCGAGGCCGGCGACCCACCAGGTCTGTTCGTGACCGAATAGCCAATTGCCGACGCTCATGTTGGAGAGCGCGCCGATGCTCGAGACAACGTAGAACATAAGCAATCCGGTGAAGTAGTTGACGCCGGTGAGACGTTGATCGCGATAGGTGATCGCGTTGTTAAGCGCAAAATTATTCGCGATGGCCACGACGATCGCCAGCGTTTGCGCCCACGGAAACGACAGGCCGATCACTGCGACGCCGATCGACAGCGTGATGAAGTGTACGCCGATGCCGACCAGTCCGACCAAACAGAAGAAAACAAACCGCAGCGACAAGAGATCGGACGTCGCCTTGGCCAGCAGCAGGCCGGCGTAGTCGAGCGCGATGCGCGTGTCGAGCTTGCTGGTCCCGCGTTGGCGAGCGCGGAACTGGTATGGCAATTCCGCCAGCCGCAGCGACTTGCCGGCGGTCGAGACGATATCGAGCAGGATTTTGAATCCATGAGTCGACAGTTTGCGCGCGTATGTCTCGACCACGTTCCGGCGCAACATGAAAAATCCGCTGAGCGGATCGCTCAGCTTGAGGCCAAGGACCTTATTGGCGAGGCGGGTTGCCAGCAGGCTGATCCATTTGCGTTTGGTTGAAAACGTATCGGCGGCGCCGCCCGCAGCATAGCGGGTCCCGATCACGATGTCGGCTTCGTCGGCGCGCAATTTCGCCAGCATGGGCAGCAACAGCCGCTCGTCGTGCTGCAGGTCGGCGTCCATGACCGCGGCGTAGCGCGCGTTGCTTGCCAGCATTCCTTCCAGACAGGCGCCGGACAGTCCGCGCCGTCCGACCCGGCGAAGGCAGCGGATGCGCGCGTCGGTGGCGCCGATCGTGCGCGCCACGTCCGCAGTTCCGTCCGGGGAGTCGTCGTCGACAATGATCATTTCCCAGGCCACGCCGGGGAGCGCCTTGCGCAGGCGATCGACGAGGACCGGAACATTTTCACATTCGTTGAATGTGGGAACGATGATACTCAATTCGGGCGCCGTAAATACCGGCTCCCGCTGCAAGCCGACCTCGGCAATGGCCGCGCTTTCGCCGATCGGCAGATCTAGCAATTCCCGACTTTTTGGCACTTACAAATACTAATGCCACACGCGGCGACAAGCCGGTACGCAATAGCTCCCTCAGCCCACGCCGTACCGTACACGCTTGATGCCGTTTTTGAAACTCGATTCAGCGCGTTGTGATTAACCGGAACTCGCCACCGCTGCGACCGGCGTGCGGGTTTCCTGCTCCTTGAGCTGGAGCCGGTAAAACGAGGCATAGCGGCCGCTTTTGCGCAGCAGGTCGTCGTGCCGGCCGGATTCGACTATGTGGCCGTCCTCGACCACAAAGATGCGGTCGGCGTGCGACACCGTGTGCAGCCGGTGCGCGATCGCCAGCGTGGTGCGGCCGCGACAGAGCACTTCCATCGCCTCGCGCACCTGCAGCTCGGATTCGGAATCGAGCGCGGCGGTGGCCTCGTCGAGCAGAATGATCGGCGCATTCTTGATCAACGCGCGCGCGATGGCGACCCGCTGGCGCTGGCCGCCGGAGAGCTGCAGCCCATGCTCGCCGACCGGGGTGTCGTAACCGCGCGGGAACGCCATGATGAAATCATGGGCATAGGCGGCCTTGGCGGCGGCGACGATCTCGTCCTCGCTGGCGCCCGGCTTACCGAATGCGATGTTTTCGCGGATCGTGCTGCGGAACAGGAAGGTGTCCTGCCCGACATAGGAAACATGCTGGCGCAGCGAGCGGCGCGACACCTGGGCGATGTCCTGCTCATCGATGACGATCTTGCCGCGCTCGGCTTCATAGAAGCGCAGGATCAGATTGAACACGGTCGACTTGCCGCCGCCCGACGGCCCGACCAGCGCGGTCAGCTTGCCCGGCTCGGCCGTAAACGACATGCCGGACAGCACCGCTTCGTCGCTGCGATAGCCGAAATGAACGTCGGTGAATGCCAGCCGCGGCGTCTTGATCTGCAATGCCGGCTTGTCGTGGTCGAGCGGCTCGCTCGGAGGACTGTCGATCACCTCGAACAACACGCGCACACCCACCAGCCCGCTGTTGAGCTCGATATTGAGACGGGCCAGCCGTTTGGCCGGCTCATAGGCCAGCAGGAACGCCGCGATGAACGAGAAAAATTCTCCGGGCGCCGCGCCGGTATTGAGCACGCGATAGCCGCCGTAGGTGATGGCGATCGCGACCGCGAAGCCGCCCAGGGTTTCCATCAGCGGGCTGGCGCGGTTAGAGACGCGCGCCAGTTTGTTGGCCTCGTACTCGACCGCGGCGACATTGCGGTCGAAGCGCTCGCGCATGATCTCTTCGAGCGTGAAAGCCTTGACGATGCGGATGCCCTGCAGCGTTTCCTGCAGCGTTTCGAGGATGCGGGTGCCGCCGTGGAATTGGGTGCGTGCGATCGCGTAGATGCGGCGGATCAGCTTGCGCAGCACGAAAAACGCCGGCGGCGCGACCACAAAACTGAAGAACGCCATCAGCGGGTCCTGCACCACCATCACCGTCAGCAGGCCGATCAGCGACAGCAGGTCGCGTCCGATGGCGGTGATCAGCAGATTGATCACTTGCGTGCAGGCCGCGGCGCCGGTCGACAGCCGCGCGACGAATTCTGTCGAATGCCGGTCGGAGAAAAAGCTGAGCCCTTCGTGCAAGAGTTTGGTGAAGACGGCGCGCTGATTGTCGGCAACGATACGGTTGCCGATGCGCGACAGCGTCACGCTGTGGCCGTAGGTGGCGAGCCCCTTGATCGTGAACAGTGCGGCGGTGATTCCGCCCAGCACGAAGACGGCCGAGAGATTGCGATGAACATAAGTCTGGTTCATCACGTCGCCGATCAGATAGGCGCTCAACGCCGTGCAGGCGGCGGAAACCGCCATCAAGGTGAAGGCGACGGCGTATTTGCGCCAATGCACCAAGCCTTGTTCGGTCAGCAATCGCCGAACCATGGCGAGGGTGCCGTAACGCTCGTCGTCGGCCGATGGCAATGTGTGTTCGTTCATCCGCCCTCTGTCGGGCATTGATTATGGCGCGTCAAGACGCGGGCAGGGGCGGTCGTTTCCTTGCCTGTTGACAGCGGAATTTTCAAGCGAAAATCTAGTTAAAAAGCGGAATTCGGCGCTCGAAAGTGCCGAGCGATCAGGCTGGGGCGCTTTCGCGCCTGCCCGGCAGCCGCCGCTCCCAAGCGAGCGCATGGGCGACGATGGTGTCGAGGTCCTCGAACTGCGGGCGCCAATCGAGCGTCGAACGGATGCGCGCGACGTCGGCCACCAGCGCGGCCGGATCGCCGGCGCGCCGCCCGGCGATCTCGACCGAAAAATCGCGCCCGCTTGCGCGCCGCACCGCGTCGATCACCTCGAATACCGAAGAGCCGTGCCCGTAGCCGCAGTTGAACGTTGCGCTGGCGCCGCCGCGGCGCAGATAGGCCAGCGCCGCCGAATGCGCGCGCGCGAGATCGCTGACATGGATGTAGTCGCGGATGCAGGTGCCGTCCGGCGTCGGATAGTCGGTGCCGAACACGTCGATCTTGGGCCGCTTGCCGAGCGCCGCTTCGCAGGCGACCTTGATCAGATGGGTCGCTGCCGGGCTCGATTGCCCGGTGCGCAGCTTCGGATCGGCGCCGGCGACGTTGAAGTAGCGCAACACCACGAAGCGCAGCCCGTAGGCCGTGCCGGCATCGTGCAGCATGATCTCCGACATCAGCTTCGAGCTGCCATAAGGCGAGATCGGCGCCGTCGGCGCATCCTCGCGCACCGGCACCTGCTCGGCATTGCCATAGACGGCGGCGGTGGACGAGAAGATGAACTGCTGCACGCCGGCCTTGATGGCGACGTCGAGCAGGGCGCAGGTATTCATGGTGTTGTTGCTGTAATAGGCGAGCGGATCGCGCACCGAATCCGGCACCACGATCGACGCGGCGAAATGGATGATGGCGGTCACGCCATGGCGGCGAAGCGTCTGCGCCACCAGCTCTCGATCGCCGGTGCTGCCGGCGACGAACGGCACCTTGCCGGGGACGAGAAAGCGAAATCCGGTCGACAGGTTGTCGAGCACGACCACCGGCTCGCCGGCGTCGACCAGCTCATGCACCATGTGGCTGCCGATATAGCCGGCCCCGCCCGTGACCAGGATCGTCATGAGAGTCTGACCCACCTAGGCTGAATCAGTACCAATCTAACATTTTGCTTGTGCATGATCTTTTCCGAAAACCGGTTCCCACTTTTCGGGATCATGCGCTCGCCCCTCGAATGCTCGCGCCGTCTTACCGGCCGACCGTGAAAGAGCGCTTAGGCCGTACGGCAAGCGGTCATGGTTATGGCGGTCATGCTTAATGCTCGGTATATGACCCCGGCAGAGGCACTATGGCCAGTATTCTCTTCATCAAGACTTCGTCGCTCGGGGATGTGATTCATCACATGCCGGCGCTGACCGAGGCGCGCAAAGCCCGCCCCGACGCGAGATTTACCTGGCTGGTGGAAGAGGCCTTTGCGCCGCTGGTCCGGCTGCATTCGGCGGTGGCCGAGGTCATCCCGGTGGCATGGCGGCGCTGGCGAAAATCGCTCTACGCGCCGGCAACGCTCAGCGAGATTGCCGGCAACCTGCGCGCCATCCGGGCGCCGCGCTACGACGAGATCGTGGATAGCCAGGGCCTGCTGCGCACCGCCGTCATCTCCCGCCTCGCGCGCGGGCGGCGTCACGGCTACGACGCTGCAAGCATCCGCGAACCGCTGGCCGCGCTGTTCTACGACGTCCGCCACAGTGTCAGCCGCGATCTGCATGCGGTGGAGCGCAACCGCATCCTCAGCGGCCTGTCGCTTGGGTTTACGCCGCAGGGCGTGCCCGATTTCGGGCTCGACCGCGCTCGCTTTCCCGCGCCAGGCGAGCGCTATGGCGTGCTGCTGCACGCCACGGCGCGGCCGGGAAAGCAATGGCCGGAGGCGCATTGGATCGCGCTCGGCCACGCGCTCGCAGGTCAAGGGATCGATCTGGTGCTGCCGTGGGGTACGGATGCGGAGCGCGCGCGTAGCGAACGCATCGCATCCGCGCTGCCGCGTGCGCGCGTTCCCGAACGGGCGCCGCTCGACGCAGTCGCCCGCCTCATTGCCGGGGCGCAATTCGTGGTCGGGGTCGATACCGGGCTGCTGCATCTGGCGGCCGCGCTCGGCGTCCCGCTGGTCGCGATTTTTGCCGGCAGCAAGCCCGGACTGACCGGTCCGGTCGGCAGCGGACCGATCGCCGTGCTGGGCGCGCAAGGGACGCCGCCAAACGTTGCGGCGGTTGCCGATGCGGTCGCGAATATCGCGCGTTAATTGCATGCGAAAACGTTTCAGGCGGCGCCGGCGCGCAACAGATCGTGGATGTGGATGACGCCGACCGGCTTGCCGGCCTCGACCGCGAACAGCGCGGTCACTTTCGTGGAATTGAGGATTTCCAGCGTCTCGCTGATGAGCTGATCGGGCCGCACCGTTTTCGGCGCGCGCGTCATCACGTCGTCGACGCGCGCATCGAGCAGATTGTTGCGCATATGCCGGCGCAGGTCGCCGTCGGTGATGATGCCGACCAGCAGGCCGCGCGGATCGGTGATGCCGACGCAGCCGAACCCCTTGGTGGACATCACGATGATCGCGTCGGACATGCGCGTGCCGAGCGGCGCCAACGGCACCGATTCGCCCGTGTGCATGAGATCGCGCACCACTTTGAGCAGCGCGCCGAGCTTGCCGCCCGGG
>Ga0209584_10000614_pt1 | contig 11299 bp, 12 predicted proteins | sample NGEPerD_FD_184507 | JGI IMG/M metagenome (GOLD analysis project Ga0209584, IMG submission 184507) | Arctic peat soil microbial communities from the Barrow Environmental Observatory site, Barrow, Alaska, USA - NGEE PermafrostAB12-D... | ecosystem: Environmental > Terrestrial > Soil > Wetlands >...
ACTTATCTCAAGGGAGCTAGGCTTCCGCATGAGACACGAACCTGTCGACAGCCACGCTTTTCACTTGTAGCGCCTCGCCCTGGAATACGAGTGAACCCCCAACGCCGGTTCGCCTGTCGGGGGGGGGTATACACGAACGGAGACACGGGCACAGGGCATCGCATCAAAGCTGATCGGAGTGGATGGACCGCCCGCGAAGACGATATCCCGGTGCGGATGGCGGAGGAGGTGGTCCAACGGGTCGAGGGATTCGTGCAATAGGATACGAGCGCACCGCGTGGCACGCGGTGCATCATGGTGTGACAGGCACTGCAGATACGACCTCTAGCCTAATCGATCTACCGCGCTGGGCCGTATCCCTTATCCCCGCAAGGCCTCCAGCGCCTTTCGGGCCCACTCGGGATCCTTGAGCTGCGCGCGGCCCACACAGACGACGTCCAGGACACCGCGGCGTACCAGGTCGTCGGCGTAGGAGGGGTCGGTTATGCCGCCCACGGCCGCAACGGGGACCGTCACCGCCCGCTTCACTGCAACGCCCGCCTCCACAAAGTATCCCGGCTCCGTGCGATCGGCCGGGCGTGACCCGCAGAGACCGCCGCTGCAGTCGATCAAATCCACGCCCCAATCCTCAAGATACGGGCCGATAGTGGCCGTGTCCGCCGGGGTGATGCCGGGGACAGGGGTGTCGTCCGCGCCCAGCCGGTACATCAGGAGCCCGGGGCCGAATTCGCGTCTGACTGCTTCAATGGTCTCGCGGATCAGGCGAAGCCGGTGCTCCAGACTCCCGCCGTAGACGTCATCGCGGTGGTTGGTGTAGGGTGACATGAACTGATTAAGCAGGAAGCCGTGGGCACCATGCACCTCCACGCCGTCGAAGCCCGCCGTCCGAGCCCGGGCCGCGGCTGCGGCAAACAGCTCAGGAATCGCCTCAATCTCCTCCAGCGACATAGCCCTTGACTCCTGTGGTTTGCCCGGCACGGCGATGCCCGACGGACTCATGGCTGTGGCTCCGATGACCTGGTGGGGGCAGCGCCCGCCTCCGTGGGTGATCTGGATCACGGCCGCAGCACCACCCTCATGGATAGCGTCGGCTATGCGGGCGAGGCCGGGGACGTTTTCGTCGCTCCAGATACCGAGCTGGTGGACGTCCACGCGACCGGTGAGGGTCACGTAGGCGTGCTCCACCACGACCATACCTGGCCCTCCGGCGGCGTGCCGGGCGTAGTGGTCGACGAGCGTGTCGGTGACGAAGCCGTGCTCGTCCGCCTTGTTGTTGGCCATGGGCGGCATGATGATCCGGTTGCGCAGAGTGACACCGTCAACGGTAAGGGGGGTACATAGGTCAGTCATAAGATCACCTCGTGTGTGTGTCGGAGTTGAGCGTCGGGTTGGCGGCGGGCGGCGCGCCTCCCAGGAAGGAGACGAAAGCCCGGACAACACCTTGGTCGCGCGCGACCAAGGTGTACCTCATTGCGACAGCTCCTCCCGCTTATGCCGTTCGGCAGCCTCTGCGTAGACCGCCGCGGCGGCCTCCAGCCCGCCGCTTTGCACTTTCAACCCCTGGTCGCGCAGCACGGTCTGGAGGGCCGCAAGGAAGGTGACCACGTGCCGCTCCGTGGATGAGGCTCCCATGAGGCCCACCCGCCACACTTTGCCCGACAGCGCACCAAGCCCGCCCCCGATCTCGATCCCGAAGCGACGGAGCAGCGCGCGCCGGGTGGCCGCGTCGTCGGCCCCGTCGGGGATGCGCACCGTGTTCAGGGTGGGCAGACGTTCTCCCGGAGGTACCTGCATGGTCAACCCCATCGCCTCCACTCCGGCGACCAAAGCCCTGTGATTCCGCAGATGGCGCGCGAAGCGCGCCTCAAGCCCTTCCTCGTCGATCAGCCGCAGGGCTTCCCGCAGGGCGTAGATCATGTTGATGGGAGCCGTATGGTGGTACTTGCGCTCAGCGCCCCAGTAGTCGCGCACCATAGAGAGGTCCAGGTACCAGCTCGGAACCGGCGTGGCGCGGGCATCCAGAGCAGCCAGAGCGCGCTCACCGAAGGAGATGGGCGCGAGGCCGGGAGGGCACGAGAGGCACTTCTGGGTGCCACTGTACACGGCATCGATCCCCCAGGTGTCCGTCTGCACCTCCACGCCGCCGAGGGAGGTCACGGTGTCCACCAGGAAGAGGGCGCCTGCCTCGCGGGCGATGCGGGAAAGGTCCTTGAGGGGCTGGAGTACGCCGGTGGAGGTCTCGGCGTGCACCACTGCCAGGACTTTAAGGTCTCCAGAACCGGCTGCTTTCTCCACGTCGGCCGGGTCAAGGGCCCGGCCCCACTCAGCGTTCACGCGTACCAGCTCCGCGCCCAGCCTGCCGACGATGTCGCACATGCGCGTGCCGAAGACGCCGTTCACCGCCACCAGCACCCGGTCTCCAGGCTCCACCAGGTTGACAAAGCACGCCTCCATGCCGGCGCTGCCCGTCCCCGAAACCGGTATGGTGAGCTGGTTCTGGGTCCGGAATACCCGGCGCAGCAGCTCCTGAGTCTCCTCCATGACCTTCAGGAAGTAGGGGTCAAGGTGCCCAATGGTTGGGGAGGCCATGGCTTGGAGCACGCGCGCCGGCACGTCGCTCGGACCGGGTCCCATGAGGACCCTGATCCCGGGATCAGGGTCGGTGAAGCGGGTTGTACTTGGCGGCGTCATGGCGGTGCCCCTTCCTGCAGCGATCGAGTCCCATTAAGATACAGGAAGTCGGTGCGGTTTAGAAAGTCGCATGATGTCGCATGATTGTATAGTGGGGCCATCCTCGATATCACCTCTGTGATTCCAGGGGACGGTGCCCGGGTAGTCCGCCGCGGAAGCCTGCCTTAGGCCAGATGGAATTTGCGCACGACCCGCAGCAGCGCCGCGAACAGGGGTTTCAAACGTCCGCGCAGCCCATAGACGCCGCACGCCATCCCCGACCCAACGATCCCCCACCCGCAAGGACATCTAGGGGGTAGTGCTCCCCTACGTAGACCCTGGAGAGGGCAGCCAGGGCAGCGAAGGTCAGCGCCGCGCCGCCTGCCCGTCGTGAAGTGAAAAACAGCACGGTAGCGGCAGCGAAGACAAAGGCTGCGTGGTCGCTCGGGAAGGAGGGGTCGTGCGAGGCGGGAAGCAGCAGCACTGCGGCGTGGTGGACGAAGGGCCGATGCCGGGGCCATAGCCGACTCACCACCTGGTTCACGGCGAGGGCACCGAGAGTGCTACCCGCGGTCAGCATCGCCGACCTCTGCCATCTGTCACGCCGGTGTCGCGGACCCGGCCAGAACCAGAGGGCCACAAAAGTGGCCACGAAGGCCAGTGGACCGTATCTGGCGAGGACCGTGAAGATACCATCCGCTATCGGACTCCGCCCGGCGAGCCCGTTCGCAAGTTCGAAGATCCAACCATCCATGGAACCAAATCCTTCACTCCTGAGTCTGGCAAGGGATGGACTATACCAGACACGCGGTTACTGCCTATCGGTCTAGAGGGTAGTGCGGCCCTCGCATCTCGTTGGGCCATCAGCGTAGGGAAGGCGAGTTGAGGGGATCGGTAAGGGCGCGCCGGTGGGCCAGCGGGCGGGCGCCGTTCGCCTCGAGGTGGAGGCGGATAGCGCGGGCATACGCCTGAACATCGTCGTCGCCGTTGATGTGGAGCTGCAAAAGCATCAGCAGGCGGTTCAGGCGCTCGCGGTTCTTGAGCGCGTAGCGACGCGGGTAGAGGGCGGCGCTGATCGGACGGGTGATCTGATCGAGCGCTGCAGTGGTGAGCGGCATATCGAGCGCCCGGTGGGGCGTCAGTGCCCGGCGGGCAAACTGAGTCTCGATCGTCCCTTGATTGACAGCGATCCAGCGATCGAGGCTCTCGTTCTCGGCCGCTTTGGCTGCGCGGACAAAGCGATGCCACGAGGAGGGGCCGACGAGCGCGCTCTCGGCATATTCCCGAACCTCGTGCAGATCGCCGTCGGAGTTGCTTCTTGCCTCCTTGGCCAACAGGCGATCGAGCGCATGCTGTAGATGCCATTCGCACTGGTGCAACTCTGCCTTTGGCCAGCGTGCCTCGATAGCAGCGAGCATGCCGCCGTGACCATCACAGACAATGCGCTCGGGGATAGCCGGGCAACGAGCCCAGGAAGGCGCTCCAGTTGGCAGGATTGGCGCTTGTAAACGCCTCTGTGAGCCAGAGCTTGGGCTTGCCCGCGACAAAGCCGACGCCGCAGAAGACATCGAAAGCCACCTTGCCAGCGGGGATTCCCTCCCACTGGGGTCCAGGGCTCGCACTCGAAAGGGCAGATGGTCGAGCAGCAGCGACCCTTGCGTCGGCCAGGCAGTCGGTCGGAAGGGCTGGAACACGACCGGTGCAAAGACCTCCACCCAGTCGGCGAGCAACTGGCCATGACTCGACTCGCGCAGCTCGCCGGTCTCAGTATCGCACCGGAAGCGCCTCGCCCGATCTCGGGTCACGCGAGAGGCCCGCATGTAGGTGCTGCCGGCGCCCACTGCTTGCAGCGCCTCCGCGATTCCCCGGGCAACGAACTGGTAGTGGCGAGGCGCCTTGGGTCCTTCGCGTCGCTCGAGCTGCCGCTCGCAGTGTTCGCACGAGCTGTGCCAGGACTCCTCCCGCGGCAGAAGCTCGGTGAACACGTGCGGCTTTCCGCCCCCTCCTGGCAGGCACGTATAGCGCTGTCGTCGGTGGCCGGGTTTTCCGTAAGTACCGTCCAGCTTCACGCGAGAGCCTGCGTGCTCAGATCTCGGGCACTTCATATTTGCTGCGCTCGTTCTCGGCATACGTCGAGTGTCGCATATCGGCCGGACAGATTAGCCCAACGAGATGCGAGGGCGGGTGCAAGCTAGAGGCGCATGGCTCGGCAGGATTCCGGTTTGGGTCAAGCTTGGCACCATCCTGGGCGTCGCCATCTTCCTGCTCGAGATGATCATCATGCTGTCCGACTTCCTGCCGACCGGCCACGTCGGGGCGTTGATGGATGCGGTACTGCTCACGGCGTTCGTGTCCCCCATCGCCTATCTGACTCATTCACGTCCTCTGGCCACCCAGATTGCAGAGCGCGACTTGGCGCAGGCAGAGCTCGTTCAAGCCCATGCCCGACTCGAGGACTTCTCGCATGGACTCGAGCGGCGGGTGGCCGAGCGGACCGAGGATCTGGTCGCCGTCAACCGTGTGTCCACCGCCCTCAGTCACTGCCTCACGACCGACGAGGTGCTGCAGACGGGTCTGGGGCTGGTGTGCGAGGCGAACGCGGTCGACGGAGGAGTGGTCTGGCTGAAGCGAGGCAGCGAGGTGGAACTGGCTGCCAGACGAAACCTCGATGAGACCATAGTCGGGCAGCTGGACAGGCTCACCAGTGTATACCCGGAGATGCGACACGCACTGGCCTTGCGCGCGCCCAGCCTGCTCGACAGTTCGACCATACCCGCCCTCGATGACGTTCTTGGCGAGAGGAACAGCCCTGGCGCTCGGCTCCTCACCGTGCCCCTGATGTCGCGCGACTCTGTGCTGGGCGCTCTCGGGCTCGTGCTGCCCCCGAGAACGCAGTGCGACGAGGCGAAGCTGCAACTCTCCGAGGCAATCGGAGCCCAGCTCGGCGTGGCCATCGAGAACGCAGGGCAGTATGACCGCGCGCGTTACCTGGCCGAGCGGGACTCGGTGACCGATCTCTACAACCACCGCTCCCTCCACAGCCGTCTGGAACAGGAGTTCAACCGAGTGCAACGGATCGGGGGGATCTTCTCGCTGGTCATGATGGACCTGGACGGCTTCAAGCTCCTAAACGACACCTATGGACATCCAACCGGCGACGATGTGCTGCGCGTCGTAGCCTCGGTGTTGTCCGCCACGGTACGCAACTCCGATATCGTAGGGCGCTATGGTGGTGACGAGTTCATGGCCATCTTGCCCGATACGGGCGCCCAAGGCGCCGTCGATTTGGCCCGACGTGTCCGCGACTCGCTCATCGAGCGTCCCTATCCAGCCCCGGGTAGCGAGGGCATCCCACTGCATCTCAGCTTCGGCATCGCGAGCTACCCGGCCGACGCGCGGCACGTGAACGAGCTCATCGGCCTGGCCGACGGAAAACTCTACAACTCGAAGCAGCGTGGCGGCGACATGATCACAGCCGTCGAAGAGGGCGAGGAAGATCGACAGGGGCAGAGCAGTGGGATGTTCGGAGTCCTGGACGCTCTGGTGACTGCAGTGGATAACAAGGACCGCTACACGCGTCAGCATTCAGATGACGTGACGCGGTTCGCCCTCGCCATCGCCCAGCAACTGTCTCTGTCCCATGTGAGCCTGCGGGCCCTGCGTATCGCCGGTCTGCTGCACGATGTGGGCAAGATCGGCGTGCCCGACCGCATCCTCCGCAAGCCCGGTCGACTGACTGCGGACGAGTTTGACGTCGTGAAGCAACATGCCATGCTGAGCGAGATCATGGTGAAGGGAGTCCCGAATCTCACCGAGGCCATGGCCGCGGTCGGGAGCCACCACGAGCGCTGGGACGGCACCGGCTACCCGCGCGGGCTCAAAGGCGCGAAGATCCCATTCCTCGGGCGGATCCTGGCGGTTGCGGATGCGTGGTCGGCCATGACCACCGATCGGCCGTATCGCACGGCGATGACGCCGGAGGCGGCTCGCGAGGAGATCCTGCGCGGGTCGGGATCCCAGTTTGATCCCACGATCGTTCCCGCCTTCCTCGCGGCCCTCGACGCCGACGTCGAGTTGCTGCCGCCCTTGGCCTGACCCACACCCTCGCGAGGCTTCTGCCACGCTCCAGGCCTGGCAGCGAGGAACGTAGGCAGTAGGCGGATCGCGCGCCCGCAGTTTCTCCCTCGCCGGCCGTGGCAAGCTCGCCGGCCGGTCTTGTAGGACACGGGGCTGCTTCAGGGGGCAGCACGATGAGCACGTGGTGCCGCTGCTGGTACCGCGGCGCCGTCGAATTGGTGAGATCGCGCTCGCTCTCACAGGTCAGCGAACCCGTCGCTCTCCGTCTACGGCTCTGGTGGCTCCGTTAGCTCGCGGCTACGGCTCCTTCAAGTGCTTGCCGCGGCGCAACCGATCCAGCTTGGCGGCGATCCTCTCCCTCGTACGCCCCGTCTCCGCCTCATCGATCTCTGCGCGGATGAGCACGTCGTCCTGCACCTCCACGCGTAGCCAATGTCCTTCACAAGTACCCGGCGGCAGCTGCGTCCGATCCACCACCAACTGCTCCTCTTCATCTCCCACGAGGAGGACGGCCTTATCTTCTTCGAACCTATCTACTACCGCCTTTTCTTCCATCACTCCACCTTGAAGGGTATCTCTGCCGAGGTCTGTTGCCCGTCGACACTGGCGGTGACCACAATACGCCATACACCGGGGGTCGTGCGAGTGCCCACCACCTTCCATTGCCATGTGATGCTGCCCTCGGCATTGGCGGTCTGGGGGCCCAGGCCCGCGGCTTGGCTAGGTCCACTCTTGTAGTACACCGTGATGGTGCCAGCCGCACCCGGCGTCGTCTTTATGAGTCAGGCAGTGGCTCCCGGGCTGATCGGGCTGGAGAGCGAGGCCACGGAGATCGCGAGGGGACCAAGCGCAGGAGCTGGTATCTGCGTGGTGGTGACTGTCGGGGGAGCTCGGGGCTGGCTCTGCTTCGCCATCTCCACCTTGTAGTCAGTGCCATCTGTGGTGACCACCACTGTCCCATCGACGTCGGTCCCATAGATGGTCGCTCCGACCCCGTCGAGCGCCACCAGTGTCTCGGCATGTGGATGAGAGTAGCTGTTGCCCGCGCCGGAGGAATACACAGCGATCTCCGGTTGTATTGCGGCCAGAAATGCGGGCGAGGAGGCCGATCGACTCCCGTGGTGCCCTACCTTGAGGATCTGGGCTTGGACGTTCTGGCCCTTCGCCAGCATGCCCGCCTCGGCGGCCGATTCAGCGTCGCCGCTGAACAGAAAGGCTACCTTCCCGTAGGCCAGCCGCACCACGACAGACTGGTCGTTCAGGTTCTGTCCATCGGGTCCGTTGGGACTGAGAATGTCCAGGGCCAGACCACCGAGCGAGATGGTGTCGCCCCGCTTGACCTCGGTGTACTCGGCTCTCGCGGCACCAATGGCATCAAGGAAGCGTTCGTACGTGCGAGTGGTGTGGGCTTGCCCGTTGGTGACGACCTCATCCACGGGTAGAGCTTGGAGCACATCGATGAGTCCCCCGATGTGGTCCGCGTGAGGGTGGGTGGCGATCATGAGGTTGACGCGCCCCACGCCCTGCGCTTTGAGATACGACAGAACACCGGAGCCACTTTCGCCACCGTCAATGAGGACTGCCTGCCCATCTGGCGCGAGAATGAGGGTGGCATCTCCCTGGCCGACGTCGATGAAATGCACCTGGAGGTCGCGGCTCGGAGCGGAAGTGGTGACGGTCGTTTCAGGAGCAGAGGTGACGACCGTCGCCGAGGAGGTACTCGACGTGGTGGAGGCAGGAGTTTGCGTTGGAGAAGTAGCGGCAGTCGTTGTGGTGCTGGCCTCAGATTGAGTGCAGCCCACCATGACGCCCAGCGCCAGCAAGAACAATAACATGAGTCCGCGCTTCGCCCAGGTCACCGTCTCTGCGTACCGGGTGCCCGTCATGTGTGGTGCCGCCAGCACGGTGGGTATCCCCTCGGTCGCCAGTGCTCTTGGTTGGGAAGAGTCCTGCTCATCCCAGCAAGTCCCGCCCCGGGCTCGGAGCCACAGTATAGGAGCAGGGCTTCTTGGCAAGGCGCCTCCGACCCAGCCGGAGATCACCGGAGATGCGTTAGTGCTCTGAGCTGCGGCCCCCGGGATGAAACAACGTCCTTCGGTCCCTGAGAACTGCCAGCACTATGGCGAGATCGTGGATGCTCCCTCCTTACAAACAACCAGGATGCTTGAGGAGCGTCGCTACTGGGTCCCCCATCGACCGTAAAGGTCAGGAAAGGAACGATCATGTCTCGCTACGCATTGCAGCTGGAGGGTCTCGATCAGGGCACCAACGACCTTGTTCACATTGAACTCACGCTGGTCACCGCTGAGCCGGAACACGCCTCGGTCCACCGCGTCGAAGGGCTCGGGGGCTGTCAGGCGCAGGTGAACGTGACCCCGGCACGCATGTCCGAACCGCCGGCCTTATTCGCGTTCTCAGCGCCCCGCGGTTTCATCCCGGCCGCGTAGTCGCCGGGGTTCAAACAGCATGCCGACGCTGCCGGCGACCGGCGTAAGGAAGGGATGGGCTCCCCGCTGTGAGCGTTCCGGTGGTCTTGGCGTTCGCGGCGGTGATCCTCTCGTTCCTCTCGCCCTGCATCATCCCCATGATCTCGCTGTACCTGACGCTGGTCACCGGCACGACACTGGAGGGGCTCAAAGAGAAATCGGCCGGGTGGAGACGCTCGGCCATCATGGTGAACACCCTGCTCCTCGTCCTCGGTTTTGCCCTGGTATTCACAGCGGCGGGAGGTGCTGCCGGCGCCGTGGAATCGCTGTTCGAGCAGGCGCGCCGACCCCTGGAGATCGTCGGTGGAGTGCTCATCGTGATGCTGGGACTGTCGATGGCCGGTCTCCTGCGACTGAGGCTTGCGGGAAGGTTTCACATTCCGGCGAACCGCATGCGCCACCGTCCTCGGGGCCCTCTGGGCTCCTTTGCGGTGGGGCTGTTCTTAGCCGTAGCCTGCTCCCATTGCATCGCCCCCACGCTTCTTTCCGTCATGGCAGTGGCGGGCACGACCGGCTCGCCGGAGGCAGGGGCGCTGACCATGCTGATCTTCTCCCTGGGCCTCGCATTGCCCTACCTGGCGACTGCTGTGGCGATTGGCCCCGTGCTGGAGCTGTCTGGCTCGGTGGAAGGTGGGGATGGGCTGGGTGCGGCCGGGGACCGGCATCGTCTTGGTGGGGTTCGGGCTTCTGATGATAGGCGGGCAGCTGACGCGTCTCACTTTACCTGTTCTTTACCTGTTCTTTACACGTGGCCCTTGCGGTCCGCTGCTTCGAGCACGTATCCTTATAGGCCTAGGGGGTATCCCTATGGGAGCACGATTCGGTCGATGCTCCCACCCCGGCGAACGTTCCGTGTTCGCCGGTCAGGATGGACGACGGAGGAACCATGGGAGGTCTTGAAGTAATATACCCCATACCCCCTTATCCTATCAAGCCTCCGCGTGATAGCCTGCTGACGATTGTTGACCAAGAGAGGAGGCGGAATGAAGCGGTTCATGATTCCCCGGGTCGCCCACTGCAAGGACGGTTGCCGAGGTCGGTCCTGAGCACGACCTGAAACCGCTCGCCCGGTAAGTCGAAGGAAATATCCCACGGGCTTCAACACGCGTCTCGGTTGACTTCGAGTCGCAAGTCCAGTGGAGGGGTCAGACCACTACAGGAGTGAAGATGGAGGATGGTTCGTGATCATCACACCGAAGAATCGTCATCACCCACCTACTGGAACGGACTTACAGAAAAAGATGGACACAACTACCAAAGGAGACACACCATGAGTCCTAATCTGGACCAGAGCACCAAGGACTGCATCGCCGCCTGCAACGACTGCGCGACCGAGTGCGGCAACTGTTTCGCGCACATGGTCGGCAAGGAAAGCAACAATAACTGTCCGGCCTGCTGCATCGAGTGCGCGGCGATCTCCCGGTTGTGCGCCGATGCGATCGCCCGCAACAGTCCGTTCGCCAAGCAGATCTGCAAGCTGTGCGCGGACATCTGCGACTGGTGTGCGAAAGAATGCGGCGCGCATAACATGGATGAGTGTAAGCGCTGCGCCGAGGCGTGCCGTCGTTGCGCCGAGGCTTGCCGCAAGATAGCCAGCTAATCACTGTAAATAAAGGGGGGCAGGTTCGATGTTTTATGAATACATATCGAACCTGCCCCCTTTTATCTATGGCTGCATCCGTTCGCGAGGATATCGTGGACGATACGGTGCCGGTGACAGATACGGCGACGCGGACAAGTGACCAAATAACATCAAGGTTGGCAAAGGACCGATAGGAATTTCTTTCAGGGGGATAGGCCGTATTAGCGGCCCACGCGATGCGATCGCGATTCGACACGCCACAAACTGTCACCCACAGACGTCGATCGTCCACTGAACCGCCCCGGGTTCACTGGAGACTCATTTGCTTGAGTCCCTCATCTTCGACAAGGCGCTGTTGACAATAGTACATCTCTTCGAACTCCGCCGGGGGGATGTAGCCGGTGTACTCGAGGAGCCGGCGGTTGTTGAACCAATCCACCCACTCCAAGGTGGCGAACTCCACATCTTCGAGGGTCTTCCAGGG
>Ga0209584_10000616_pt1 | contig 11282 bp, 5 predicted proteins | sample NGEPerD_FD_184507 | JGI IMG/M metagenome (GOLD analysis project Ga0209584, IMG submission 184507) | Arctic peat soil microbial communities from the Barrow Environmental Observatory site, Barrow, Alaska, USA - NGEE PermafrostAB12-D... | ecosystem: Environmental > Terrestrial > Soil > Wetlands >...
CTGCAGGTTCACCATCAATTGGAGCATCAACAGCAACAGATGTCGCCAACCGAGACGCTCGGCCAGGGGGGCCGGGTGATCGCACTGCAGCGGGCGGCCGCCACTCTGATCGCATGGGTGGATCGGCAGCGCAGCTTCACGTGGACGGTCGGGGTAGGGATCGCGCTCGAACTGGAGACCGCTGGACACGTGCTGGCCGGCATGCTCAAGCCCGCCGACCTCCTGACGCCACAGGACATGGCCGCCCCACTCAACCAGCAACGAAAGGCGCGTCGAGGGGTACTGCTCTGGCTTGGGTTGTTCATTCTGGCGATAGTGGCAGTCGTTGTGACGGCGGTACTGGCCGTCATCGCCTGGCCGATCCTGCTGGCCATCGCGACCGTGGTCCTTGTCGCAATTGCGTTCGGCGCGATCAAGAGCTTTGCGTACAACCAGCGCCTGCTGTTCCAAATGATCAATCGCCTGGAAATCGAGGCGCAGCGACGACGGTGGATCGACGCCAATATCGCTCACGTCAGCCAGGAGGTGGTACGGCTCGCCTCTGTCTACCGCCAAAGTCGTTACTGGCTGGCAATTATCGGCGAGAACGTGCACGACCCATTCGGTGGTGCGGGTACCGCCCGAGATGACGTGGGCGTGCCCCAACGCCTCGCCGGGGAATTACCGTTGTCGGTGACGCTAGCCTCGGCTCGGTATTCGCCGGAGACCCACCAAGCAGCTCTGTACCGCGCCCGCGGCATGCTGCTGCGCCCAGGATGGCTCGCCCGGCAGTACGAACGCCGGCGCGATCAGGTGCTCGCGGACCTGCAGCGACGCACCGACCGCGACCTGGAGAACCGACTGTGGACCGATGCAGCGGTTCAGGACGGTGGCCCGGTTTCGTGCTATCTCGAAGGGCTGCGCGACCCGGCGCTTCGCGTCAGCGCCCGGACATCCGCGATGACCGCTCTGGTCAGCGCCGTGAGTGAGGCCGGTCTCCAGGATCGGCTGCTGCCCGTGGTGACCGTTCAGGCCGGATCAACAACCAGCAGCGGAACCTGGAGCCAGATGGCCGCCGATCTCTGCGACGCAACAGCTCAGCTGTCCAACGGCGGCTACAGCGCAACCGGCGTGATGGCCCGCGCAAATGTGGTCGATCGCACCTTCATGGCGATGGACCGCACCCAGCACGCGCCGGGGCGCGAGGTGGTGCTGCCGATTCGTCCGTTCTCCGACCGCAACCAGCTTGACCGGGTGCTGATCCGCTGGGACCTTTCCCATCCGGTCACCCCGGACAGCTTCTCGTATTTTGCGGAGGAGCCCGGGGACGACCGGCACCACTGGGACGACACCGGCCTCGACGTGGACGCGTAGGCAGAACCATGCGGGATCTTTCGGGGTGGATGAACCTGGTGTGGGGCGACCTGTTCGCGGCATGGCTGATGGCGGCGATCTTCTGGGCAATCGCCGGCATGGCCGCTGCGTCATGGGCCCGAACGAGCAGGACGCTCGGAGGTGTGATCGGCGCCAGCACGCTCTTCCTCGGGACCTTCGGCATCGTGATCTTCGGCATCGCCAAGCGGCAACGCGCGACCGGGGGACCGACCTTGGATCACCGATACGACGTTGATGCTTCGGGAACGCCGAACGTCGTCGGCCACGACACCTCCGGGTTCGCTGGTGGGTCCGTCGGCCCAACGGGATTCGACTCCACGGGATTCGACTCCACGGGATTCGGCCGGCCGGGTTTCGGCCAGAGCGGATACGGCACAACAGGATTCGCCTCGACAGGTTCCGGCTCGAAGGGGTTCGGCGACCCGGGTTTCGGCCAGCCAGGTTTCGGCGACCCGGGTTTCGGCCAGCCAGGTTTCGGCCAGCCAGGTTTCGGCGAAACGGGATTCGGCGAGCCAGGATTTCCAGCATCCGGGAGTGCGCTCGGGGTTGGCCGGCCGGACCGCGGAACGGATCATCGATCCTCCACACCGGCGATCATCTGGCTGTCCATCGCGGCAGCAGTGATCGCCGGTTTCGCCGCCGCGTTGTTCGCTCCGTGGTTGACCCTCGGGTTCGGCGTCGAACTTGACGGCACCGAAGTCGCCCTTGTCCCGCTGCTGTGCACCGTCCTGGCCATCGCGCTGGCAGTCGGCCTGAGCTGGCGCGGTCCCCGTCTCCTGCCCGCTCTCGTGGTGGCGTGGTTCTCATCGTGGTGGCTCTTGATCGGCATCATTGCCCTCACGTCAGGCGGTCAGCTGGCTGACCTCATCACGTCCACCGGGAACGACGCCGTCACCAGGCTCTCGCTCGAAACCGAGCTCGCGGGTTACACAACGGTGACCCTCGGGATCGGGGTCACCCTGGTCTCCTTGGCGGGCCTGCTGGGTGTGTCGTGGGCAGCAGTCGCGGTCGTCCGTTGCTCGAACCAGTCACCTGGTTGGTCGCAATGACGATTGCCTCAGCCGTTATCCGCGGCCGCGGTCGCCAAGTCGCGCGCGAGCAGGCCGATATCGACCGAATCTCCCGCCACCGCGACCAGGTGATCCCCGGAACCAACATCTTCCGAACCCAGCAGAATGGCGATCGCTGTGTCGCCAACCCGTCCGGCTGCGAACGGATCGTCGGTCACCACGAACACCGGGCCGCCTTTCACCGCGGCGGCCGCTGTTTCGGACGTCAGCGCATTCGGCCCACCGGTCCGCAGGCCCATTCGCTCGAGGAAACCTTTCAGCACGTCGCCGGCGGCATCCTCGATCCCGACCTCCCTGATGCCCCCGTCGGGCACGATGCGAACCGCGACAGAAGGTCGGGACGACGCGCACGCAACCGCCATGATCGCGGTCACCGTGTCGGCCAACACCCCGTTCAGCAACCATGGGCGCATCGATGCCGACAGGTCAAGCACAGCGCTGACCCGTCCATGACTGCGCGCCGCCCCGGACGCGCGGATCCTGTCGACGCCCACCTGCAGGTGATCGGGCACAGCGATCGACATGGACGGCGCATTGTTGATTCCGGGTTGTTGGAGCGGCCCGCTCGAGTGGTGCTGATCCGGCCTATCGTCCGTTTGACGGACGGTGTTCCTGGCCGCCGCCTGCCATCCCGGCTCGGCCCTGCGCAGTTCGAGCACAACGGTGGTTTCGTCCGCGCCGATGTGGACGCTCGGATGGAGAACCGCGTCGTCAGCGCTGCCGCTCAGCGGGACCACGGCCATCCCCACGACGCGTGCGCTCGGCGCCCTGATCACCAGGCAGATGAGCGAAACGCCCGAGGGGACGCGCGCGAGGTCGAGTTGCCATCGTTCGCCCACCCCGTAGGCATCGCGCCGAATCCATCTCGAAGGCGAACCACCGGACCATATCTCGGACCCGAGCGCGTCATCCCACTCTGCCGTCAGCCTGTCCCCCGCTTGCACTCCCTGCCAGTGAATGCCGATTTGCAACGACGGCACCGCCGCAGACCCGCCCAACGTGAGCTGCAACACCATCAGCCCGACTCCCCTCATCGAGTGGGATTGGTGAAGTCAAAGCCTAGCAAGACGGCACGATACGGAGTTGTTTCATGAGCGAACTGGTCCAGGCCATGAAGGAAATGCGCGATCGACGCGCGCCGCAGCTGCCCGACGCGGTCATCGAGATGGCCGCTCGCGATGTCGGACACGACATCGAGTCTCTCGGTGCCTTCTTCCGCGAACGCGGCAGGAGCCTCTCACGTGACGACCTCTCGTTGCTGTATTCGATGCGGCTGGAAGCGACCAACGCCGGGGCCGATCCCGGGTCGGCCACGCCGGCGGTGGAGCCACCCGTCAATGGCTCACCGACCCCCCGGCCGCACGTCGTCCCGGAAACGCCCCCGATGCCGCCATCGGCTTCGACGCCGCACGGTCACGGTCGGCCTGAACCGTCCTCTTCGGCAACGAGCGATGCCGTCGAACTTCCGGACCTGGAAATGTTCTCCGGAGACTGTGACGTCTTCGACGCGAAGGACTCTCGGCTGCAGGTCAGCCTCCGCGGCGAGAGACTGCTTGCCCGGTGGCCGGCCGCGGACGTGCCGCACGGTCGAAGCGCGGTCTACCTGGTATGCGCTGCGAAGTCCGGCATACCCAGCCAGCCCGACAACCACCTCAGGTTGGCCGCGACGACGGATACCCACATCGAGCTACCGGCGACGGCCACGTACGTGGCGGTGTTCGTTTATGTCGTCACCAACCCCGCGCAGGTCCAGTTTGAACGCTGTGTCCGCTACGCCGTTGGACGGGTGCTCCGCGAGGTCGAGGATCTGGAGGTCGTGGCCCAGGTGCACGGCGTCCTGCTGCAATGGCGCAAACCGGCCGGGGTGGAACGGGTTCGGGTGATGCGCTCGCTGCCTGACGAGGAACTCCCCGATGTCACCGACAATTCCTTGCTGCTGACCGTTCTCGGAGACGGCTTCCGTGACGAGGACGTCGTGCCCGGTGCCACCTACCAGTACCGGGTGTTCACCGAGGCTGCCGGCTTGGGAGCGGCCTCGGGACTGACCGAATCGTCAAGCGGACTGGTCCGATCCGTGAGAGTGCCGGCAACGCCGGAGGCCGTCGAAGAGATCGAGGGTTCGCTGCTGCCCCGCGGTGACGACCCCGGTGTCACGCTCTCCTGGCCGGCCGTGAAACGCGGTCAGGTCACCATCCACGAGCAGGCAGGGATCCCCGATCCCAACGTTCCCGTCGGTGTCGTCCTCACCGCCGACCAATTCGACCGGTGGAAGACCGCCGTCGGTCAGCGGGTCATCGAGCCGGCGCAACTGTCCGACGGTCGTCACACCCTGAAGTGGATTCCGCTGGCGCACCAGCTGGGTCGCGACGACGAACCACGCCGGACCTACACCGCGGTCACCGAATTCGCCAATCAGTTCGTCATCGGTGCGAACAAGGTGATCACCTACATCGGTGCGATCGGCGAGGCGGAGGTCGACGAGCGGGTCGATTGGCAACTGCTGCGGGCAACCTGGCCGGTTGGTGCGAACTTCCTGGGAGTCTGGCTGGTTCGTCCCGGCGAACCCGCCTCCGGCGAGCCCGTCCGAAAGGTCACCAGGGACGAATTCGAGCGATTCGGCGGGATCGCCTTTGTCACCCTTCCCTTCTCGGGCTGCGACGTCGTGGTGCAAGGCGCCACCCGCTACGGTGGCACGTGGGTGACCGGCGAATCGCGACGGGTGACCTACCATGGCCGGTGGGTTCTGAGGTATGAACTCGTTTCCAGTGGCCGGCTCGGCTTTTCCCGAGTCCTGCGGGTGGCCGTCGAACGGCCTGACTGGCCTGACATCTCGCTGACATTGACCTCCAGCCCGCACGGTTTTCCTTTGACCGCGCAGGATCCCGACCTGTCCGTGCTGCACTCGGGTCCGCACACTGCCGGTTCGCTGCCGGTCGGCGAGCTGATCACGGTCAGCGCGGAATTCAAGGTGCGACGACAGGACGTCCACACCCGGCTGTTCGTCAGCGCACCGGGCATCACGCCGATCGTCGTGGATCCGATGCCGGAGACGGCGGCCCCGCCGGCTCCGATGCAGCCGGTGGCGATGCGCTGCCCGCGCTGCCTGCTGGGCAGCGACCTTTCTGTCCAGTTCTTCAGGTGCGCCGGCAGCTGCGCGGCGGCGCCAGATCAGGCCCTGACACGTCTGTCCGGCAAGGAAGTCATCGACCATCCGGTGTTCGCTGTTGTCCGGCAGACCGAGGTGATCCGCAACAAGACAGTGACCGCGGCACCCGTCGAGTCCGCTGTGTGCGCACGTTGCCGGGTGGTCAGCGAGATCCACGTATGCCCGCATTGCCACACCTCGCTGCCACCGCACTGGTGGGCTCACGAGGTGCTGGGACTCACGGTCATCGGCGCCCGCCAATCCGGAAAGACAAGCTATTTACGGGTGCTCAGCAGATACCTGGAAAACAGCCTGCTGCCCTCGATCCAGGGCCAGCTGCACCCGGTGGACGCGCAGTCCGAGGAGAAGCTCGCAGCCATGCGGAAGGGACTGGAACAGGGCAAACTCGAAACCAGCACCCTCGCCAGCACGGCCGACGACCGTATCCTCCAGCCGACAGTGCTCGACGTTGCGCAGGGTCCGAACGGTCAGATACGGAGCCTATCGGTCTTCGACGTGGCCGGCGAGGACATGGCCACAGCCGATCGGGTCCGCCCCTACGGCACAGCAATGGCGGGCGCGGATGTCCTGCTGCTGCTCATAGACCCCCTTCAGCTCGATGGCGTGCGGGCCTGGCTGCAGGGAACGATTCCGCTGCCCGATCAACACCCGGTGCGCGCGGCAACGGTCATCCAGAATGCGGCCGCCCAGATTCGACGCACTCGAAACATCCCTTCCGGACCCATTCCGCAGCGGGTGGCGGTGGCCTTCTCGAAGTTCGATGGTCTGCAGCTGGCGGCCGAGATTCTCGATTCCAAATTCGCTCATCTGATCGGTCCCGGCAACGCGCTCTGGCGCGATCCCTACCCGCTTCGGCCCGATCTCTATCTCGAGGCCGACGGACACCGGATGCATGACGAGGTGCGGGCCCTGCTGCATCGGGTCGGCGAAGGATCGCTGGTGGCCGCGGTGGAATCGTCGTTCATGGAGGTGCGCTACATGGCCATGTCCGCGCTGGGACATGCGCCCAAAGGCCTCACGGTTTCCGAAGCCGGCCCCAGCCCGCACCGCGTCGGGGATCCGCTGCGCTGGTTGATGTGGTCGAACGGTTGGGCTTGAGCACGTACCGAGGGAAAGGTATGAGCTGATGCTCGTCGCGCAATTCACCTACACCGCGTGCCAGCAAGCGGGACCCTACGACGGCGTGCCTGGTTGGAAAGTCAAACAGGTTGAACCACTGGACGCGTCACGGGAGCTGGTTCAAGACGCGGTGCGTTCGTTCGGAACGTTCAAGTCACCCGCGGTGGACGCCCTGGCCACCATGGCCGAGATCCAAGGGTTACCACGACGGCTTCGGCTCGACATTCTTCGCGATTCTTATCGAACACTGAGCCATCTTGCCCCGGCCGGACGTGATCACACCGATCGGGACGCATTCTTCGCTCACGCGCTCGTCGTTGCCACCGGCCCGGCTGGGTTCGTACTGGATCCGCAAGCGGTGGGTGCGGCGGAGTACGACGTTCCCCGCCCCGCGGACATGTGGTCCGCGATGGGCTGGCTGGCGCCTTATGGCGCCGCGGCTATCGAGAGCGCCGTGCTCGGCCCGTTGCCGGTGATTTCCGGTGCGTCCCCGCTCGACACGGACATGCGAAAGGACTTCGCCGAACTTCATCCTGGCCAGCGCCTTTTCGTATTCGCCGCCGTCGAGCAGTCGATGGCGGACGGACGCCCACTGATCATCGCGGGATCACCGGTGGAGACGGCGATGTGGGTGTCGATCCTCACTCATCTGATGATTCCTTCGGTCGCATGGTCTTTTGGGTTTTCCACCTACGAACGCGCGAGCGACCTGCCATCACTGCTCGCTGCCGGCCATTCCCGGGTGATCGGAATCCCTTCGGAGGAAGCCGGTCTCGTCCAGCACTCGATGATCGACCGCGTCAGGCTGCTGGAATCCGACGCGGTCCCTGCTCGAGACGGGTGGCTCTTCCGGCAGTCCGGTCGTCAGGACCTGCCGATCGGTCCCTGGGCCAATCTCGCCGAGCAAGTGCATGTGCTGGGCCTGGAGGAACAAGTCAGGCGTTCCATCGACCAGCTCTCCGCCGAGGTAGGGACGAGCACGGATTCGTCCCCGCAGTGGGGCTTGCCTGCGGCGATCCTGCTCGCGTCGGAACGAACCGGTGACTGGCCGACCGAACTCGAGATGACGGCCGCAGAACTGGCGACCGCGACCTTTCCGTTGGGCGCCGGTCTGACGGACACCACCGGCAGGCGGCTGATCGACGCCATCCTGGCCGTCTTGGGTGACCCACTGACGGTTTTCAGTTCGCTGTTCCGCACTGCCGACAAAGACGCCGACGTCGACCCCGCCCTCAGGGACCACATCGTTCGTGGCTATCTGACGGCGGTCCTCCGTGACCAGGCAGCCTTTGTAGGGCCCACTCAACCCTGGCTCCCGGCGTCCCTGAAGCTGTCGAACTCCGAATCCGCCGCACTGCTCGGCCGGCTTCCCGAGCTGATCGGTTGGAGCGACCGGGCAGACCCAGTGATCCGCGCACGCGTGGTGTTGTTCGTCGCGAAGCTGGCCGAGTCGCTGGGATGGACGGTCGGCGAGCAGGCGCGAGTCGTCGGACTGGTCGTCGGAGCCCGGGCCGAGGACGCGTTGTTGCCGCTGTTACTCGCGGGTACGCCGCTGCTCCCGGCGGGAGGTTGGCCGCCCGTCCCGAGTTGGCTGTGGACCCGGTGTCTGGAGCCGGCCCTGAACGACGTGTTGACCGAGGTGCGAACCGAGAACATGCTGACGGCGCCGGGAGTGTTGGAACTTCTCGACTCCATCGCCGGTCCGTTGACCGCCGGTACCGAGGGCAAAGTCGTTCCGGCGAACTGGCACCTGCTCAGTTGGGAGCGTGCCGCAGCGACGTTGCGGGCGGACGAACGCCTGCGGCGCGCCGCGCCCGACGCGGGTCGACATCTGGCCGCCACACCCGACCTCGAAATGCTGAGGGCCGGCGCTTTCCTGCGTTCAGTTCGACCCGACCTGCCGCGACCGATCGACTCCCGTCGACTGGCCGCGGAATGGAGCGAGTACTTCCCGGACGGCATCAGTGGATTTGAGGTACTGCTGGACATCATCGATGCATTGACCGCAGGACCGAATCGATCCGACGTCATTTTTCTGGTCGATACTGCACTCGGTCGGATCGCACCCAGCCAAAACACCGGCGAACTCGCCACACGAGTGGTCAACGGACGGTCCATCGATCCGAAATCCACGCTCAGCATTCACATCCAGTTCAGCAAGCCGCAACCGGTGTCACCAAGGTTCGCTCGCTCATCGCTCGCACCGACCCAACCCGACCGACCCGAATTCGAGTTGCTGATGAGACTCATCAACAACAGTCTTGCACCGGAACTGGCCGGGCCCGGCCTCGACCGGCTGGCCAGATGGGTTCTACTCCGCCCTGCCCAATACCTGGGCTTTGCCCCGGCTACTAGAGACGACGTGCCGACATGGCTTCGGCAGGCCGGCATTCCCCCGTTGAGCCTTTCGCTCCCCGGCCGCTACGAACCCGCAGCGGACGGTCTGATCCGTGATATCGAATCAACGAACAACTGGCCCGCCGCCGACGACATCTGCATTGAATGGGTCATCAGGTCGACCCTCGCGGACCGGGGAATTCGCGCCGACGCGGCGTGGTCGTTCTTCGCCGCTGACGACAAGCTGCCTGGAGCGTGGCACGCGTTCGCGCGCCGATTGATGCAACCCGATAAACAGGACCGCGACTTGCTGCAGAAATGGGTGGAGAAAGTCAGGACGGTTGCTCGACAGACTGCTCAGGCCGCGGGCCTCGTTCATCGTGACGACGACCGCGACTCGGAGGATTTCGTCAATGCCTGCGCCCGCGGGGCGGCACGCCTTGTCGACATGCAGGGTCTTCGCAATTTGCTGAAAAGAAACCCGCAGCGCAAATAGATGGCCGATCCGAAAAGGGAGTTCCGTGACCAAGGACGACGACACAGAAGTGACCGGATCACCGGGCAGCGATTCGAACCCCCTGTGGGGCCCAGCGGCACCCCATCAGGACGGGACTGACTCGGCGAGCCAGGACAGCCCATGGCATTCGGACCCATCCAGCAGCGGTTGGGCGACCGCAGCGATTCCGCTCGACGGCGCGGCGCCGCCCCCGATCGTCCCGCTCCCGCCGGCGCCGGTCCACCAGCCCTGGACGAACTATGAGGTTCCAGCCCCGGCTCCCCCGCCGCTCCCGTTACCAGCAGAGTTCGACGAGCGCGCATGGCAAGGAAGTCCGCCGGAAATTGACGCGGATCAGACCTCACCCGGGTATGAGGGCGGACCGCCCCCTCCCGGCGCTCACTCAGCGGCCGGATTCGCAGCCGGCGGGACCGTTCTGGTACCCGGAAGCGGCCCGCCGGAGCCGAAGGCAACGGCGCGCCGACGCCCACTGGTGACGGCGTTGGTGGCCGCGGTCGTCGTGCTGGCCGGGGCCGGGGTGGTGGCCGCCATTCGATTCACCTCGCAGGACAGCACAGCACCGCCGTCCCCGGGTCCGTCAGCGACATCGGTAACGCAGCCGCCGGACCCGTCCACCCTTGTTCAGACCGTGACATCGACCGCGGTGCGGACGCTGACCACGCAAGCCACGACGCCGACGCCGGTGGTGACGTCACCCACCGCCGCGTCACTGGACCCCATGGGCGGTGGCTTCCAGGCGCTCCCCTGCGGAACGAACGGATACATCGTCCAGGTCGCATCGGAGCTGAGCGCAGCCGCGTACCAGGCCAGGGTTGCGCAGGTGAGGGCAGCGAACCAGCTGCCCACCGGCGCGCACTACCTGACGGCCGACGGTGACTGTGGGCTCTTCACCGTCCAGGACAGCTTGTGGGTGCTGTACACCGGCCCGTTCGCCTCACCCGCCGATGCATGTCCGACAAGGCTGCAGAGTCCGCCGGATGCGTTCATCAAAGGCACCACCGACAACTCGAAACAACTCTATTTCGGGTGCGTGTGCGTGACGGACGTGGCCAGGATGCCGGCGATCACCACTCTGGGACAGACGAACGTGTGGGTGGGCGAATTGCAGCGGGCCCTTCGCGTCAAACTCGAATATGACGTCGGTGACATCGACGGACCCCCGCCGACATGGGGTGTCTACACGGACGGCACCGCCGCAGCTGTCACGAGATTTCAATCGTCCGCCGGCCTGCCCGCGACTGGCCAGGTCGACAGCGCGACCTGGCAACAGATCAAGAATGGAAGCTGTTCCTAGCCATCGGAAGGATGAGCCTTTGGCATGACCGCAGCCGGCCCGCCCTCGCGTGTGCGAGGGCGGGCCGGCTGTGGTTTCGGATATCAGCGGTCAAGCGGTTGGGTCAGGCCCGGTGGCGCCCCGGACCCATCGTCGCTCGCGGGCGGTCGGCCGGGATGGTGGCGAACCCGTGGAGACCGCTGTCGGTGCGTGCGTGCCCATTCCCGTTCAAGGCCGCGCCGTTCGAGGCGCCATTCGAGGCGCCATTCGAGGCGCCATTCGAGGCGCCATTCGAGGCGCCATTGGACGTAGCGCCGTTGGACGTAGCGCCGTTCGAGGCGCCGTTGGACGTAGCGCCGTTCGAGGCGCCATTGGACGTAGCGCCGTTCGAGGCGCGGTTGGACGTAGCGCCGTTCGGGGCCGCGC
>Ga0209584_10000619_pt1 | contig 11254 bp, 6 predicted proteins | sample NGEPerD_FD_184507 | JGI IMG/M metagenome (GOLD analysis project Ga0209584, IMG submission 184507) | Arctic peat soil microbial communities from the Barrow Environmental Observatory site, Barrow, Alaska, USA - NGEE PermafrostAB12-D... | ecosystem: Environmental > Terrestrial > Soil > Wetlands >...
CATGGGAACTGTCCGCTCCCGGCGCCACCCATCCACCGCCGCCAGAAGTCCATCTCGGTCAGCCGATGCATACCCTCCACGGTCAAGCAGTTCAGCCACTCTCTCTCGCTTCGCCTCAGGCTGCGAAGGCTCCGGAGCCCGCGCGGTCGAGGCTTCAACGCAACGTTCATACGAGACGGCCGGGCCCTTCCCCATCATCTCCATCGCCAGGTCCCACATGGTGTCGAGGCAAATTGCCAGTCCAGACAGATACTGGCCGCGCAAGCCTCCCATCGCCTTCGCCTCTCGTTTGGTGCCCGCGATTGAGCTCGGAATATCGACTTGCTTGAGATACTCCTCGACCGCGGGACGATCGATCGATTTCCCCGACACGCCTCCGGTCTCGCGCACCTTCGCCGCGGCAGGCGCGGTATAAGCCAGCGGCAGAGGCTCGTCTGAAAACCAGGAATCGGCAATGAAGCGGCCCGTTCCCGACGGACACATCACGTCGCCGCCCCAGAGTGTGTCAATCCCAAGAACTGCATCCGCAACCAAACGCCCTACCTTATCCATGTCACGCCTTCTCTTTCTTCAGCGAACCAAACCAAACGTACAGGCACAAACCGATGAAAAGCAGCGCAGAAACTGTCTGCGAAACCGGCTCGTTCGCATAAAACGGTGTGGTGATAAAGCTTTCGCGATACTTGGGGAGCAGCCTCAGCGCGGCGCCAAAAACACCGCCCAGCGCACCGCCCGCCATCAGTCCGGAAGCGATAATCACGCCTCGCTCGCGAATTCTCCTGCCCGGCTCGCCTTCCGTCTTGGCCGCCCGCTTATTCAAAAGGTGCGAGATGAACCCGCCAACCAGCGCAGGCGTGTTGAGTTCCAGCGGAAGATACATTCCAAGCGCGAAGATCAGCGATGGTTGCCCCAGCATTTCCATGAATACCGCAATCATCGCGCCCGCGCCGAATAGCAGGTACGCTACCGGCTGGTGGCTCATAAATCCTTCGACCAACGCCTTCATGATCGACGCCTGCGGAGAAGCCAGCACTGGCCGCAAATCGCCCTGCAGCGCCTCCCCGAACTGGAAGGTCCGAGCCAGTAACACAATCGTCAGGCCAGAAGCGACCGCTGCCGCGATCACTCCCAGGAACTTCACTTTTTCCTGCGCTGCCGGGGTCGAGCCCAGCCAGTATCCTGTCTTCAAGTCCGTGATCGCCTGTCCCGAAACCGAAAGCGCCGTGCACACCATTCCCGCGATTGCCATGACGAAAAACATGCCGGTCGTGCCCGACAACCCAAATTGCAGCAACACCACCGACGAGATGATGACCGTCAGCATGGTCATGCCCGATACAGGATTGCGCGCGGTTGTAGCAATCGCATTCGCGGCCACCGACGTAAAGAAAAATGAAAATACCAGTGTCATCACCGTGCCAATGGCCACCACCCTCCAGGCGACCGGCAACTGAGCCAGGTACACACCCACGCCAATCGCGCCCAGCGTCACGCCGAGAAATATGGCGATCATGGAAATATCGCGGTCGGTGCGTTCCGGAGCCGCGACCTGGGTCTTGCTAAATACCCGCAGCGAGATTGCGAACGAGCCCGCGACGATCCGCAGTGACTTGATGATCCCAAAGATGCCGGCCGTCGCAATCGCTCCCACTCCGATGAAGCGCACATAACTGCGATAGATCTGCACCGCCGTCATGCTGGAAATCGGGATACTCGCTGGATAAACCGCGCTAGTCATATGGCTACCGATAAACCAGATCAATGGGACAAGCACAAAGTTCGAAAGCACCCCGCCGGCGCAGAGAATCATGGAACTCCGCAGTCCCATCACATATCCCAGACCAAGAATGAATCCGATGGCGTCAAAGCTGAATACCATCCGTGCGCGTTCGTCGAGAGTCCTCATCACAGGCACAAACTGGAAGTTCACAAACTCCTTCCAGACTTGAAACGTGGTCACGAAGAAGTCGTACACGCCCGCGATCGCCGTCGCCTGCAGCAACAATTTCGCTTGCGACCCACCTTTTTCTCCCGTGACCAGTACCTCAGTAATCGCCGTCGCCTCCGGATAAGGCAGCAGACCATGCATGTCGCGCACGAAATATCGGCGCAATGGAATTAGGAACAGCACCCCGAGGCACCCTCCCGCCAGGCAGATGAAGATGGTCTGCAGGGGATGAGGATCAAGTTTCAGAATGTACAGCGCCGGAAGCGTGAAAATTGCGCCCGCGACTACCGCTCCGGCAACCCCGCCGATACCGGTGATAATGACGTTTTCGAGTACGGTCGAGCGCCGCGGATACAACCGCGCCAACCCGATCGCGAGGATCGAGATTGGAATCGCCGACTCCATCACCTGGCCTACTTTGAGGCCCGAGTAAGCGGACGCGACCGTAAAGACGATACAAAGAAAAATGCCCCAACCAATCGAGCGAGACGAAAGCTCGGGAATCCGCTTGTCAGCGGAGATCAGTGGGTCGTAGGCCTGGCCGAGTTCAAGAGGCACGTAGGCATTGGTCGGCAGGGATTTGGGCTCAACTTCGGCAGTCACCGTCACAGGGCAATTCTCCGGGTACTAGGCAAACTCGCGATTCTATCGTCTCGTCTCGGACGAAACTGTGACCGCGCTAACCCTGTGACGTGACAAGCGCTACTCTGATCGACGGAATATCCAGGGGATGGGATTGTCGCCAGGCAGCGACTTACTGCACCAGATGCTCGAGCAACTGATGAATTCCGCTCAAACTTCCCGGCCACAACAACATGGTCGCGGCAACACCGGCGACTATCAGCGCGGCATTTCGAGCAAAGGCAACCATGGGCGCCAGCGGCTTTTCCGCGTACGCTGGCTCGCGCAGCAGGCGATCGACTCTAGTCTCGAGATCGCCATCGTCATCCACCAGCGACGACAACAAATACGACGGTGTGGGATGGATCCCCATCTTGGCGACCTTGACCAAAGCCGAAGCGAGGGAAAGCGCCCGTTGCGGATCGCCATCCACCGCCTGATCGTCAGCCGCCCACTCCGTAAACTTCGCCCAACCGCGCTCCAAACGGGAAAGACCGGAGACAAATGGCAGGATGTCAGGCGCGAGCAGAAACAGGAACTTCTTCAGGTTATCGCGCGAGATACGATGCGCCGTTTCATGACGGAACGCAGCTTCTTTCTGCTCTTGGCTCAGCGCATCCATTACCGATCTCGACACCACCAGGCATGGATGCATCACGCCAGCTACCGCCATCAACGGGACATCGTCATTCAACACCAGGACCTGGGCCGAATCCTGGCCTACCGTCGTCTCCACGCCGTTTCGTTTGCAAACCCGCATGTAGCCTACGGTTCGCGCTACCGACGAAAACCCCCTCACCAGCGCTGCGGCCCACACTGCCGTTCCCAGCAGTGCCGCCAGCAGACAGGCAAAACCCACGCGCTCACTGGCGATGTCGGGCTCCAACCAGACGTAGCTCGGTACGCAAAATCCAACTACCAGAAACAGCGTGATGGCCGCCGGAGCCATCCGCAATCCGAACAGCAACCGCGACGACGTCCGCGGCCTCATCGTCTCCGCAATCCTCGCCGCCGTTGGAGCTATGCTCCGAACGACCAGCCAGCCCAGGGCATGCACCACGAAGAACGTGGCGAAGCACAGGCACAGCAGACGTAAGTAGTACGGGAGAATCATCAGCGATCTTTCTTAGCCAGCTCTTCGCGCTTGTGCTGGATTTTCTTCTCCAGTTCATCCAGCAGCATGGCGTCGTGCGTGCCCACAGCGTCCACCAGGCACGAAAGCAACAGTTGACGAGACTCCTCGGGCCCCGCCAGGAACCCGGCCATCATCTCCCCTGCACGATGGCGGTCCCATTCCTCACGCGAGAGCCTCGCTGAATAAATAAACGCGACGCCGCTCGCTTCCCGAACCAAAAGGCCTTTCTTATACAGCCGGTCGAGAGTCGTCATTATCGTGGTGTAGGCCAGTTTTCGCTCCACTCGCGCCACCACGTCGCGCACGTAGCTCGCCCCGAACCTCCACACAACGTCCATCACTTCGATTTCCAGGGGCCCCAAATGGCGGGACTGCATCAAAGCGCGATCGTCGATGGATTCCTGCATAACAACCTCATCCATTACCGTTGCTCCCTATGACCCAGCCTGCAGTCGGTGAATTGTACCGCCCCAACCGGGTGCAAGGCTACTAGTTTCGTAGGATCTTGCCCTATCGTCGGCACTCACTGGGACATTCCAGACTCGACTGCAATTTCTATCGCCGAAATCTCAATCGGGCGAAATCCGGCTTTCTTCACCGCGCGATTGAATTCCTCGATATCGCCTGTCTTCAGCTTCTTCCACTCTGTAATCCTGGTCTTGGCAGCTTCGTCCGACAGCCGATAAACCTCGATGGCTTGTTCCGGCGTGGTACGGTCGCCGACCTCCACTACCCGCAATACTGACTGCAGCCCGCTGACCGCCGCCTCCAAGCCCATAGTTTGTACTTCAGCCTTGCTTCCCTTCTCGATTGCGCCCATCGCGCCTTCCAGTTTTTCTGCCTGGTCCAGCAATTGAGGTTGCCCCTTCAGTTGTTCCTTCAGCTTTCCCAGATTACTGCCCGCGGCACTCAGTTCCGCGAGCGCTTGCCGGCCGTGCCGCACCTCTCCAAAAATCTCCAACCCTAAAGTGAGCTGTTGCGTCAGTTCCGCGGCGGTTGCTTTCGACCGCGGATCCATCTCCACCTGCAGCGCTTGGCTGGACGTCACACCATCCACCGTCAGCTTAACTTGGTACGGACCTGGAACCACTCGCGGCCCTCTAGGCGCGCCATATCCTTCGTCTTCAAATTCTTCGCCCGTACCCGAGCTATTCCATCGCAGGTCCCAGACGAAGCGATGCATGCCGGCAGAGCTCTCCAGTACAACGGGCTTCGGAAACCACCGTGGCGCGATCGGCAGCGGCGGCAACTTCTCCGGCTTCTTGTCGGCGCTGCTATAGCGCCGCACCAGCCTCCCTGATAAATCCGCGATCTCGAGCTTTACTTCCGCAACCTTCGCCGGTAGGAAATAGTCGATCACCGCTCCGTCCGGAGGGTTCTTCGCCGCGGGCTCCTCTGGCGGAAACGGGCTTCCCAGGAAAATGTCATTGTCAATGCGAACCGCAATCCCCGGTTTATACATCCGCGGTTTCGCAGCTTCTCCGTGCGCTCCGACTTGCCGCAGCGGCGTAATGTTGTCGAGGATCCAAAATGCCCGTCCGTGCGTCGCTATGACCAAGTCGTCGCCATGAATCGTCAGATCACGAACCGATGTGACGGGCAAATTGAATTGCAGCGGTTGCCAGTGATCTCCGTCATCGAACGACGCGTAAACACCCAGTTCGGTTCCCGCAAACAGCAATCCCTCGCGCTGCGTATCTTCGCGAATCGCATTCAGGAACGACTTCGCTTCAATCCCCGTCGTAATCGGCTGCCACGTCTTTCCGTAGTCGCGCGTGCGATACAGATACGGCGCCTGCTCGTCCAGCCGGTGCCGGTCCACCGCCGCGTACGCCACGGCCGGATCGAAATGCGATGCCTCGATCATCGCAACTTTGCTCCATTCTCCGAGAGCTTTCGGGGTCACATCGTTCCACGTCTTGCCGCCATCGATGGTGAGATGAATGAGCCCCGTGTCGCTTCCCGCCCAAATCACTTCCGCCTTCTTGGGCGACGGCGCAATGGAGTAAACCACCCCAAAGCCACGCTCCTTCGCATTCTGCACGGTTGTCGGAGTCTCGGGTTTCTCCGCCTCCGGATTGGTGGGCGCGCCTGTCAGGTCAGGACTGATCTTCTGCCAATGCAGCCCTCCGTCGGTTGTCTTCATCACGAATTGCGTACCCAGGAAGAGCGTGCCCTTCTCAATCGGAGACATCGTCAGCATCGGAGTCCACGGCGCGCGATACTTTCGACTGCTGATATCGGTTCCCCAGTTTTGCATCGGCCACGGCGTGATGTCCTGGCTCAAGGAAGTCCGGCGGTCGAAGCGCACCACGCTCCCATACACGCCTGTTACGTAAAGGATGTTCTGATCGCTTGGATCGACAACGACATAGCCGCTCTCCCCGCCGCCAATCAGGAACCAGTCAGTCGCCCCGATCAGTCCGTGGTCGGTCCGGCTCAACACGCCAGCGCTGCCGCTGTCCTGCTGTGCTCCAAAGACCGCATAGGGAAAATTGTTGTCGGTGGTCACGTGATAGAACTGCCCAATTGGCTGGTTGAACCACGACGACCATGTCTGGCCGTGGTCGAGGCTCACGCTCGCTCCCTGGTCAGTCCCCAGCACCATGCGCGACGAGTTCACCGGATCGATCCACAGTTGGTGGTAGTCGTCGCCTCCCGGCGCTCCTCGGACGATGGTGATGGTCTTTCCACCATCTTCCGACCGGTAAAGCGCTACATTCGGCACGTACACCACATCAGGATTATTGGGATCGATCGTCGGCTGGTTGAAGTACCAGCCGCGACTAGTCAATCGCGAGTCGCCATTCGCCAGCACCCAGGTGTTTCCGCCATCGTCCGAGCGATACAGCCCGGACTGCTTACCCGCCTCAATCAGCGCATACACTCGTTGACCGTTCGTTGAAACCGCCGCGCCTACACGGCCCCACTCTCCATCCGGCAAGCCGTTGCTCTTAAGTTGCGTCCAGTTTGCACCCCCGTCGGTCGTGCGATAGAGTCCGCCGCCCGGCCCCTGCAAGGGAGCGTACGTGCTCCACGGAGGACGATGCGCCTGCCACGTGCCCGCAAACACAGTACCCGGACTCGCCGTCGCCATCGCTAGATCGCTGACCCCAATCTCCGGCCCCTTATCGAGTACGTGTGTCCACGACTTGCCGCCGTCGGTTGACTTGTAAACCCCACGCTCGGGATTCGGGCCATAGGCGTGACCCAGCACTCCCACGTACACTACGTCGGCATTCCTAGGATCGACCATGATCCGGCTGATTTGCCGCGAGTCCCGCAGTCCAACATTTGCCCACGTCTTTCCGCCATCGCTCGACTTGTACACGCCGTCACCCGACGACAGATCGGTACGAATGTCCGACTCGCCCGTGCCTGCGTAAATCACCTCGGGATTCGAAGGAGCCACGGCCAGCGCGCCAATCGAAGCAATCGGCTGCCCGTCAAACAGCGGCGTCCACGTCACACCGGCATTTGGAGTCTTCCACACGCCCCCGCCCACTGCTCCAAAAAAGTAGGTCGCGGCGTCGCCTGGGACCCCGGACACAGCCACCACCCGACTTCCTCGAAACGGGCCAATCAGTCGCCATTGCATGCCGTTGAACAACTCGGGCGGAACGCTTTGCGCTGCCACTGGCACGATGGTTGCAGCAAGAAGAAGCAGGATCAGGCCCACCGAAGAGCGCATCACTTTGGAGCACATCAACTCAAAGTCCTCACACCTTAAAATTGGATTGAATTAGACTACACTTCGCCGTGCTGAAGCACGAAGTGGCTACTCCGGTCAGCACAAATCTAAATGTGTGGATGTCCATGCGCGCGAAACTCGCTCTTCTCTCCCTCCTGTTGTTTGCTGTTCCCGTTGTCAATCACGCTCAAACCCAGCAGGTCGATACCAAGTCGCTCACCGAGATGCGCTGGCGCAACGTCGGCCCATTCCGTGGCGGACGCACTCGCGCCGCAGCGGGCGTACCCACCCAGCCCAACGTCTTTTACGTCGGTGCGGTCAACGGCGGCGTTTGGAAGACGACGGATTACGGCCGGACCTGGCAGCCAATCTTCGATCAGCAGCCTACAGGCTCGATCGGCGCTATCGTCGTTGCGCCTTCCGACCCGCAGATCATCTACGTCGGCAGCGGAGAGGGCCTGCATCGTCCGGACCTCTCCGTCGGCGATGGCATCTACAAGTCGACCGACGGCGGCGTGACTTGGACCCACCTCGGCCTTCGTGATGGCCAACAGATTTCCCAGATGGCCGTGGACCCTCGCGATCCCAACCGCCTGTTTGTGGCAGTTGCCGGACATCCCTACGGACCGAACCCCGAGCGTGGCATCTACCGCTCTACCGATGGTGCGAAGACCTTCGACCAGGTACTCTCCAAGAACGAAAACGTCGGCGCTGCCGGAGTTGTAATGGATCCATCAGACCCCAACGTCGTCTATGCCACATTGTGGGAGGCGCGGGAAGGTCCCTGGGAAAACGGTGACTGGAACGGCACGAACGGCGGCATTTTCAAATCCACCGACGGCGGCACAGCTTGGCACCAGCTTGCCGGAGGTCTGCCAGACGGAATTATTGAAGCCTACGTGAGCATAGGCGCCAGCGATCCCAAGCGTCTCTTCGCTTCGGTAGCGACCAAGGACAAGGTTGACCTCTACGCCTCCTCGGACTCCGGAGCAACCTGGCACATCGCGACCACTGACCCGCGTCCCCGGGGCCGCATCGGTGGAGGTGACCTGCCGGTTCCGATGTTGGATCCGAAGAATCCAGACGTCGTTTACATGACATCCACCGTCACATGGAAGTCCACCGACGGCGGCAAAACGTGGACCGGTTTTCGCGGCGCGCCCGGTGGCGACGACTACCAGAACATCTGGCTCAACCCCAACGATTCCAAGATCATTCTGATCACCAGCGATCAGGGCGCAATTGTCAGCGTGAACGGCGGCGAGTCCTGGAGTTCCTGGTACAACCAGCCCTCCGCGCAGGTCTATCACGTCAGTGCCGACAACGCCTTCCCCTACCGCCTCTGCGCTGGGCAACAGGAGAGCGGCTCAGTTTGCATTTCCAGCCGCGGCAACGACGGGGAGATCACCTTTCGCGAATGGCATCCCGTCGCCGCGGAAGAGTACGGCTACGTCGCGCCCGATCCGCTCGATCCCGACATCGTTTACGGTGGCAAGCTGACTCGCTACGATCGCCGCACCGCGCAGGCGCAGTACATCATGCCGCTGGCGCTGCGCACCCCGGACTTTCGCGTCGTTCGCACTGAGCCCGTGATGTTCTCGCCCATCGATCCGCATCTGCTCTATTTCGCTGCCAACACTTTATGGACAACCCGCGATGGCGGCCAGAGTTGGAAACAGATCAGCCCCGACCTTACGCGCAAGACCTGGGACGTACCTGCCAGTGTCGGCATTTTCGCCACGGAGCTCTCAGCGAAACCCACCCAGCGCGGCGTAATTTACGCTCTCGCGCCTTCGCCTCTCGACATCAATCGCATCTGGGCTGGGACCGACGACGGCCTGATCTGGCTTACCACCGACGCCGGAGCTCATTGGAACAACATCACCCCGCCATCGCTTACCGCATGGCAGAAGGTATCGGTCCTCGAGGCCAGCCACTCCGATCCCAACACCGCCTACGCCGCGATCAATACCCTGCGCCTCGATGATCTGCGTCCCCACATTCTGCGTACCCGGGACTCGGGCAAGACCTGGACGGAAATCACTTCTGGCATTCCAGCCAACGAAAACGTGAACGCCGTGCGCGAAGACACCAAGCGCAAAGGGTTGCTATTCGCCGCCACCGAGCGCAGTGTGTACGTTTCTTTCGATGATGGAGACCATTGGCAATCGTTGCGACTGAATCTGCCGGCAACTTCGATTCGCGACCTGACCATTAAGAACGACGATCTCGCCATCGCGACCCATGGCCGAGGGTTCTGGATTCTCGACGACATCACCCCGCTGCGCCAACTCGACCACAAGGTCCTCGCCAGCAACGCGTACCTGTTCGAACCAGAGCTTGCGTATCGCGTCCGTTGGAACATGAACACTGATACCCCGCTCCCTCCCGACGTTCCTGCGGGCCAGAACCCCCCCGACGGCGCAGTGCTCGACTACTATTTGAAATCCGCAGCAGCAGGTCCGGTAACGCTGGAAATCTTCAACAGCTCCGGAAGACCCGTGCGCCGCTACTCGAGCCAAGATCCCCTGCCGCCTGCCGATCCTGAACTCGCCATTCCCACTTATTGGCCGCGTCCGCCGCAGAAGCTCTCAAGTGACGCCGGTTTCCATCGCTTCCTCTGGGACCTGCACTTTCCACCGGTGCCCGGTATCAAGCCGGAATATCCCATCGCAGCAGTTTTCGAAAACACAGCACCCGCCTCGACTTCACCGTGGGCGATGCCTGGCAAGTACCAAGTCGTGTTGACCGCAAACGGCCAGAAATTCACTCGCGAGTTGACCATCGAGATGGACCCCCGCGTCAAGACACCACTCGCCGGCCTTCAGCAGCAATTCGATCTCTCCCACCAGGTTTACGAAAATATCCTCGCCTTGCAACCCATCAATGATCAGGTGGAACAACTTCGCGCTCAACTCAAGGCCCAGCGTGCCAAGTCGCTCTCACCTGCAGACGCCGCCAAGATCGATGCGTTTTCGCAGAAGCTCGACGCCTTTGCCGGCTCGGGTGGCGGCCGTCGCCGCCGCGGAAGCCAGCAAGCCCCCACCCTCTCCAGCGTGCGCGGGTCTCTGCTCGAACTCTTCAGCGTATTGCAGGATGTCGACGCTACACCCACCAATCAAGCAGCCCAGGCGATACCCGTGCTTCACAACTCTACCGAGGCACTAGTCAAGCAATGGGCAGAAATTCAGCAGACAGATCTCCCCCATCTGAAGTCGCAGCTTAAAATTTCAGAATTGCCGAAGCTACCGGAGGGATCGACCGCGCAGCCCTTGGGCATCACCACCAACCGCGACGAGGAATGATCGCCGTCAGCTTTCGCCGCCAACGATCTCCCTGTTAAAAAAAGGCCCGGATTCTCCGGACCTTCTCTCTGCACTCACCCACTGACTACGACTTCGCCTGCCTCAGCAACCAGCTCACAATCGACTCCCACTCACGTCCCAGGTCTCCATACGCCGCCGCCCTGTCGGCCCGTCGATACCAGTACTTGGCGTTGGATAGGTCCCCTTCTCTGCGATGCAGGTATGCATGCACCCAGGATCCATCTGGCCCTTCGTCTCGCTGAGCAGCCTCATGAGCTTTCGCCCAATCTCCCTTCGCGTCCCACCACAGCCCTTCCAGCGCAGGACTCAACCCGGCCGGCGGATCAGCACCCTTGAGCGACTTCCGAAATTCGGCGATGTTCATGTAATCCTCGCGGCGCAACTTTTCTACGTCTAGCTAACCGCGTTGCCTGCCCTTTCACAAGGACACGTGGCACCCGTGCGCGTGCTCCAAATCACCAACCCTTCGTACATCGTTCTCGCTGACATCTTCCATCCCTGGTGGTATGTTCTGGAAATGCCACGCATAGCCA
>Ga0209584_10000620_pt1 | contig 11251 bp, 10 predicted proteins | sample NGEPerD_FD_184507 | JGI IMG/M metagenome (GOLD analysis project Ga0209584, IMG submission 184507) | Arctic peat soil microbial communities from the Barrow Environmental Observatory site, Barrow, Alaska, USA - NGEE PermafrostAB12-D... | ecosystem: Environmental > Terrestrial > Soil > Wetlands >...
CGTCCGGTGCTCTTCCGAGAGCACCACCCCCAGGTAGACCGCTCAGATGGATGGCCACCCAACCCCCGCAAGGGGGTGGACAGAATCCCGCCTACAGGCCGGCTCACCGTCACTTAGCCTCTGACCTGGGGCTTTGTGTCGACTCCCCCACCGTCTGACACGAATCCGACACAACGGCATTGCCCAACACCAGGTCCACGGCGGCTCTGGTCGAGTCATCGGAGTCCGGCCAGAGGTGCGAATAGGTATCGAGCGTCATCTGTGCCGACGTGTGTCCGAGCCGCTCCTGAACGACCCTCACCGACTCACCATGCGCTATGAGGAGCGAGGCGTAGAAGTGCCGAAGCTGGTGATACCCATCGCCTCGTGGGACGCCGAGTGGCTCCACTGCCTTGCGCCAGATGTCGGAGAAGGTTGTGCGCCGGATCGGCTCGTCACGCTCGTTCCTGAAGATGAGATCGCCAGTTGAAGCTGGCCATCGGACCAAGTGCTCGCTCAAGGAGTTGAGAACCACGTCAGGAAGCGGAATGACACGGGGACGGTTCTTCCTGTCCTTCACCGGTCCAAGTACCGGCTTGCCATCACCGATCCGAGCTAGCTGCAATACCGTTCAGTTAGGGTGACCGGATGGTCGCCATGGGTGGGCCGGTTGGTTGGATCCAGTCTGCGTGCCATGAGCGTTTGACATGCCACTTGGGCATCTTGCGCTTGATGACGTGAGGGTTCGATCGTCGTCGGCGCATGGGGTTGAGCCGATTGAGGAGATGGACGATGGCCCGACGCCAGGTGGCGTCGGTGGCCTCAGTGTCCTGAGGGGGAAAAAGCGCCGCGCTGGGCGACAGAACGGCGGGCGATGCGCAGCGCGGCCACGAACGAGACCCTGTCGGGATCCTCGTCAGCGTGGGTGGCGGCTTCCCACATGAGCGTGCGGATGGCGAAGTGGCAACACAGGTGCCCCCAGATCTCCTGGTTGACGAGTTCGGGTGACTTGGATCGCAGCACGGTCCGGGGCCCGCGTTGGTGGGTCTTCAACTCGTCGAAGGCGGACTCGATTTCCCAACGCTCGGCATAGACGAGGGCGAGCTCTTCGGCCGGGGCCACCTCCGGGTCGAGGATGGTGGTCAGCAGGCGATAGGGCTCGTGATCACCGCGGCCGTCGTCGATCACGTAGTCGACGATGCGCACCAACAGAGGGGTTGCCTTCCTGCCTTCGTTGCCTGACGGAGTGATCTCGGCCAGCCACGACCCGTCTGCCAGGGTGTCGACATGGCGAGGCTTGAGGTTCGACTTCACCCGCCAGCAGAGATCGGCACCGGTTGCCGAAGCCTGTTCCCATAGGTGAAACCCGTAGAAGCCGCGGTCGGCGAGCACCAGCATCCCCGACTGCAGTCGGCCGACGAGTTCGCGCGACAGTTCGATCTCCGACGTCGTGTAGGGACCGACGACGGCGTCGAAGATGGCATGGGTGCCACACTCGGCGAGCGCCACCACCCGGGCCAGGGGGAAGGCGGCCTGTTCCCCCTTGTTCACACCGGCCCGACCGAAGAACGCTGTGTTCTCTGGTGTGTCGGCCACATCGAGACAGGTGCCGTCGATGGCCACCAGGCGTCGGCCTGCCAGAAAGGCACCCGGCGTGTCCGGTGTGGCCAGAGGACGAGCGACCCGCGTGAACAGTTCGCGGATCGGCTTCGCACCGAGACGGGCCCGGGCCTGGAAGATGGCCGACTTCGACGGCGGCGACCACGACTCGGACCACCCTGACGACCACGACAGGCCGTCGGTTAGCTGGGCCAGAACGTCTTCATAGGAACCTTCGGAGTACAACGCCATCCCGATGGCGAAATACGCCATCACCCGAGCCGGCAGCGAACGGTTGCGCTGCTCGGTGCGACCGACGTCGGCAATCACCTGATCCACGAGGTCCGGTGGGAACACCTTGGTCAACAAGCCCACGGAGATCAGATCAGAAAGGCGGCGATCCGACACCGGCTTCACCCATCCAGCGCGAGGCACGGCCACAAACTACATCATTGTGATCTTAACTGAACGGTATTGGCCCTAGACCCGAACGGTCGCCCGGGGGCCCGCTCAGCCCACTACGTGGACGATGTCCACGATCAGCAGCACCAGCACCATCCCTCCGACCACGGCGTAGAGAGCGGAGAACGCCCACCGCTGGTGATGGTCGGCCAGCCAGAAGCGGCGGATGCCCAGGTAGTCGAAGGTGAGGGCCAGTAGCCCGATCGGGATGGAGATCACCGGTCCCACGCCCCGGGCCAATCCGATGGCCGGCAGCACGATGGGCAGCACGATGTAGCTCAACAGGCACCGCAACGCCGAGAGGAGGATCGAGGCGCTGAAGATCCGGTGGGTCTCGGTCTCGTCGATGGGCGCTTGTTGTTCGGGGATGCGCAGAAGGCGCCGCATGGCCTCGTCGGCACGCGACCGCGTTGGCCGGTCGATGGTGCGAGGCACTGCCACGGAGACCTGATCCACGGAGCTCATGGTAGGCGGTCTACCGGGCTGCGACCAGCCACCCCCAGGCCCCTCGGCGGCAGCCGAACGGGGAGCCGAACCGGCCTACACTCCGAAGCGGACCGATCTTCGGACCAGGCTGCCCGCGGGCGCGCCGGGGGCCCGGGCGACGATGCCGAGGGGCCGAAGGAGCCGAGAGAGTCAGGGGAGGGCGTTGTGACCAATGGCCTGGAGGAAACCGTTCGGGCGTTCTTCGCTGACTGGACCACCCGCGACCCCGACGTGCTGGTGTCGTACTTCGCCCCTGACGCTGAATGGTCCGAGGCCAACCGGGCACCGGCCCGGGGGCACAAGGAGATCCGCTCGGTGCTCGAGCTCCAGGTCGGGTTCGGGAGCGGGTTCGAGTTCGAGTTCCGCACCATCGGGTCGTTCGGGAGCATTGTCTTCACGGAGCGCATCGACCGCTTCATCATCAACGGGCGGCCGATGGTGGTGCCGGTGGCCGGACTGCTCGAGTTCGACGAGTCCGGGAAGATCCGGGCGTGGCGCGACTACTACGACTGGAGCGCTCTCGAGCGTCAACTCATCGAGTCCGGCGTCGACATGAGCGGTGCGGATGACGCCTGACCCCCGGGCAGCTCACGTACCCGGGGGCTGGTCGTCGGGACAATCGTTGTAGCGGGTGGGGTTGTCGGCCCAGCCGGAGGTGGTCCATCCGGGGGCAGGTGGGCTCAGGTCGAACATCGGGGACAGCTCGGAGGTCACCTTGGCGGCGAGCACTGCCGCACCCGGAGGGCAGAGGTGGGTGTTGTCGGTCATGCGGGCCCGGATCCAACCGCCCGCGACCGTGGGCAGCCAGGCCGAATAGCGGCCGTCCACCTCGAGCGACGACGCCACCGGAAGGTAGGTGATCCGTCCGGGGTAGGCGGCCGGCAGCTTCGACACGATGCGATCGAAGGCCTGGCGATTGCGCTCGGCCGCCACCAGAGCCACTTGGCGCTGCGCGGGGTCGATGATCTGGACCTGCGGGCCCACCTTGGGGAACTGGACGATGGCGATCCCGTCGACGCCGTCGCCGGGGGCCAGCATGGCGTCGATGGCTTCGGTGAGGAGCCGTAGGTACTGCGCCGGGTGTTCGTAGGCGTAGCCGTTGTCCCACGACCACATGGCCACGATCACCTCCGGGTGGTCGCGGGTGACGGCGGCGGCCAGGTCGGTCTGGAAGTTCGTGTCGTTGATCAGGCCCCAGCCCGGGAATGCGCTGGTGCTGACCTGGGCCTCGCCTGTGGCCTGCAGGACCGCCTGCAGGGCGGGCTCTGCGGTCCACATGACACTGTCCCCGATCGTCATGATGCGGAGCGGTGCCGATGGGGACACCGTGCGACCGGCGGGGAGGAGGATCGGCGGCGGCGGCGGGTTGGGCCGCGCTGTGGGCGAGACGGTCCTCACCACATGACCCTTGCGGCTGGTCACCGGGGGCACAGCCACCGCCGGCACGGCACTGAACAGGACGGCCGCCGCCGTCCCGGCGGCCGCCACCGTCATGACACCCAGGAACGGCCATCCCTTCCACTGGTATCGGCGGACGGGTCGTTCCACCAGGTAGAAGCTGGCGGTGGCTGCAGCCAGGGTGGCACTCAGGCGGGCGATCAACAAGGCGGTCCCCTCGAGCCCGGTGGTCACATCGGTCATCAGCACGTAGACCGGCCAGTGCCAGAGATAGAGGCCGTAGGAGATCCCCCCCACCCAACGGAGTGGGCGGACCGAGAGCACCCGGCCCAACCACCCGGCATCCGGTTGGGCCACACCGGCGATCACCACGGCAGCCAACAGGCCGGCCACCACGAGGCCGCCCCGGAACATCCAGGTGGAGGGATTCCCGGCATCGTCGCCGGCCGACACCCACAGCACGCCTAGCACCGCCGCGGCCAGCGGTGCCGCCACGTGGAGCAGGCGACGGACCCGCGGCGAGTGGTCGGGCCTGCCCGTGACCAGGAGGGCCAGCGCGGCGCCGATCAGGAGTTCGAAGGCGCGGGTATCGGTCCCGTAGTAGATGCGCGAAACATCGGCCCCCCGGTCGTACAGGACCACCATCTCCACCGCCGAGGCCGTGGCCAGGGCCACGGTGCACCAGAAGGCCGCCGGCCTGGGCATCGCGCGCCACCGGCTGTGTCGGGTGGCCCGCGTCGCGTCCCCGGACGTCGAGCGACGCGTGCCGATGCGGAGCCCGGCCAGAACCAGCAACGGCCACACCAGGTAGAACTGCTCCTCGATGGCGAGCGACCAGGTGTGCCGAAGGGGGGACGGGATCAGGAACTGGGCGAAGTAGGACTGGTGGGTGAAGATCAGATGCCAGTTGGCGTAGTAGAAGAGCGTGGCCAAGGCGTCGCCTCCGAAGGTCGACGCATTGATGTTCGGCCCACCGAGGCGTGCGTAGAGCGACAGCACGAGGAGCAGGAGCATCACGGCCGGCAGGAGGCGCTTCGCCCGGCGGAACCAGAAGGACCGGAGCCCGATGGTGCTGCGCTGGTTCCACTCGCCCACCAGGAGCCCCGTGATCAGGAACCCGGAGAGCACGAAGAAGAAGTCGACGCCGAGGTAGCCGCCGTCTGCCCAGTGGAGTCCGAAGTGGTAGGCAACCACACCTGCCACCGCCAGGGCCCGCAGGCCGTCGAGAGCCGGCAGGTAGCGATGGGAGCCGGAGACGGGCGGCACTTCCACGGCGATCGACTCGAGGTTGAACTCGGTGCCGAGGGCGTCGGCCGTGACGGGGCCACGGTCCCCGGAAGACGCCGCTCCCGCCGCGGCCACCGACACTCCCTCCATCCATCCATGGTGGCATGACCGGGCATGGGGGCGGGATCACTCCGAGCCTCCCGGGCGATGCCTCCTCCAAGTGTTCCACCTGTATCGTGCACCATCATGGGAGCGGGACGATGACCTCCAACTCGTCGAGACGGGTCCGCTCGGCAGCTGCACGATCCGAGGCCCCGACCGCGACGTCCGGGGCGGAGTCCATGTGGACGGTGCAGCGCTCGGACGGCACGGTGGCCACCGGATGGGTGCTCATGCCCCTGCGGCTCTTCCTCGGGGTCACCTTCCTCTTCGCTGGCCTCCAGAAGCTCGCCAACCCTGCCTTCTTCCGAAGCTCGAGCCCGGCCTCGATCCATGCCCAGCTCGCCGGGGCTGCCCGTTCGAGCCCGGTCCACGGGCTGCTCTCCCACCTGCTGGGGATCGCCCCGGCCGTCGGGCTGGTCATCGCCCTGGGCGAAGTCGCCATCGGCATCGCCGTGGTGCTCGGCCTCCTGACCCGGGTGGCCGCCATCGCCGGCATGGCCCTCTCCTTCGGGCTCTTCCTGACCGTGAGCTTCCATGCCTCCCCGTACTTCACCGGATCGGACATCGTCTTCTTCTTCGCCTGGACGCCGCTCGTCCTCGCCGGAGCCGCTGGCGCTCCCGCTCTCGACACCTGGCTTGCCCGGTCGCACGAGGCCGATGCGGTCGGCGGCCACGGCGTGTCGCGCCGGGAAGTGCTGAGCAAGGGTGCACTGACTGGCATCGTCGCCGCCGCGGTGGTGGTGGGAGGCGGACTGACCGCCCTGCTCGGACGGGTGGTGGGCGGAACGACGAGCTCGGCCAACGGCGCCGGCACCCGCTCCCTCGCCGGAGGCGGCTCGGGCCCGACCGGCACGACCTCCCCGCCGACGACGGCCGCGTCGTCCGGTGGAGGAGGGTCCACTACATCGCCGGCCGGCTCGACACCGGCCGGTACCGAGGTCGGGCCTGCATCGACCGTGCCGGTGGGTGGCTCGGCCAGTTTCACCGACCCGTCCACCGGTGATCCGGGCCTGGTCATCCAAGGGAAAGCGGGTGACTTCGTGGCCTTCGACGCGGTGTGCCCCCACGCCGGTTGCACGGTCGCCTACGTGCCCTCGGCCAAGATCATCGCCTGTCCCTGCCACGGTTCGACATTCGACGCTGCCACCGGGAACGTCCTCAACGGACCGGCGGCCACGGGCCTGATTCCGATCAAGATGGCAAAGGGTTCGAACGGGGACCTCTACGTCCAGAAGTGAGCGATCACCGGATGCTACCCAACGGTCTTCGTACACCTCGTCCCGGACTCCGTTCGGTTACTATCTGAGAGCCCTCGCCCACCGGCGACGGCCCCCGACCATGAACTCCGCCCTCACCGACCCCACCGACCCCTCGAACCCCACCGGCGCGGACCGGTCCGTCGATCGGACCGACTGGGTGGCGGCCATCCCGTTCTTCGCCGTGCACCTCGCCCCTCTGGCCGCGTTCTTCGTCGTGGTCACCTGGCAGGACTGGGTGCTGTGCGCCGTGCTCTACCTCACCCGGATGTTCTGCATCACCGCCGGATACCACCGGTACTTCTCCCACCGCAGCTACCGGATGGGCAGGGTGGCCCAGTTCCTCATGGCGTTCGGCGGGACCACCGCCCTGCAGAAGGGCCCCCTCTGGTGGGCCGGCCACCACCGACTGCACCACCGCTTCAGCGATCAGGACGACGACGTCCACTCGCCGCGTGACGGGTTCTGGTGGAGCCACGTGGGCTGGATCCTGTCCACCAAGTACAAGTCGACCGATCTCTCGACCATCAAGGACTTCGCCTCCTTTCCGGAGCTGCGCCTGCTCGAGCGGTTCCAGTGGGTCGGTCCGTGGATGCTGGCCATTGCCTGCCTGCTGATCGGAGGGTGGGGCGGCCTGTTGATCGGGTTCTTCCTCTCCACGGTGCTGCTGTGGCACGGGACGTTCCTGGTGAACTCGATGGCCCACCTCGTCGGCCGGCGGCGCTACGCCACCCCGGACACCAGCCGGAACTCGATGATCATCGCCGTGATCACCGGAGGGGAAGGTTGGCACAACAACCATCACTACCTGCCGGCCTCCTGCCGGCAGGGGTTCACCTGGTGGGAGTACGACCCCACGTGGTACGTCCTGCGCGGGCTCGCCGCCATCCGCGTGGTCAGGGACCTGAAGGACCCGCCGGCACGGCTCCTCGACCAGGCGCGGGTACGCGACGGAGCCTTCGACATCGGGATGTTCCGGTCCTACTGGGAACGGGCGGCGAAGGTCACCGGCGAGCGGATCGCCGACCTCAGTGCCCGGCCGATGGCACCGTCAGCCGAGGCTCTTCCACGGATAGAGCCGGCCGCCGCAGAAGATGCCGGGGCAGACGTGCCGAACGAGCCGCTCTCGACCCTCTCCGGACTGATCTCTCGGGTGCTCGAGTCAGCTGATCAGCTGGCTGCATCGACGCGCCGGACCCGCAAGGGCTCCGTGGTGGCCTCGACCGAGTCGGAGGCCACCGACCAACGAGCGGAATGACCGCGCCCCAGTCGGTTCGTTCGGCACAACCGGCGTTCGGTACGGCCTCGCTTTGGATCGTCGACCTCGACGGGGTGATCTGGCTGAGCGGCGAGCCGATCGGCGATGCCGCCGGTGCAGTCGGCGCACTCCGTGCACACGGTGTCCGGGTGGCGTTCGCAACCAACAACTCGGCACCGACCACCAGCGCGCTCCTGGCCCGCCTGGCGCGCATCGGCATCGCTGCCGCGCCCGGCGATCTGGTGACCTCGGCGATGGCCGTCGCTTCCCTTGTGGAGCCAGGCCAGTCGGTCAAGGTCCTGGCCGAGGGAGGCGTGCTCGAGGCACTCGACGAACGAGGAGTGGCGGTCGTGGACGGCGGCTCGGTGGATGCGGCCATCGTCGGATGGAGCCATGCCTTCGACTTCGACTCCCTGGCGGCCACGGCGACGGCAGCCCGAGCCTCGGGTCGGCTCATCGGCACCAACGAGGACCCGACCTTCCCGACGCCGGCCGGGTTGCTTCCCGGCTCCGGTGCCCTGCTCGCCGCGGTGGCCACCGCCTCCGGGCTGACACCCGAGATCGCCGGAAAGCCGCACGAACCGATGGCTGCGCTCATGAAGCGTCGTTTCGCCTTCGATGACGGAGACCGCTCCGTCGTCATGGTCGGCGACCAGCCCCGGACCGACGGTCGGCTTGCCGAGCGTCTCGGGATCCCCTTCGGACTGGTCGACTCGGGGGTGACCCCGGCAGGGGGTCACGGCTTCGACACGCCGCTCGCCGCGCGCGGGTCCGACTTCTTCACGCTCGTCCGCGAGGCGCTCGCCCACTGACCGGGAGATTCGTCCTGGCTGCGGGCAGGCGGTCCAGGTAGAGTAGGCAATATGGCCAACAAGAACAGAGATGGATTGCAGCGATACGTCGATGCCGGCATCAACTTCACCAACGTGAACCGTGCCCGTGCCGAGGAGTTCGTGCAGCAACTGGTCCAGAACGGTGAGGTGCAACGCAGCGACGCGCGAGCCAAGGTAGATGAGTTGCTCGAGCGCAGCCGCAAGAGCCGTGAGGCACTGCTGGCGCAGATCCGTCGCGAGGTGAGCCACCAGCTGGATAACCTCGGCGTCACCAATATCGAGGATCTGGCCAAGCAGGTCGCTGCCGTGCTCCAGCGGACAGCTGGGGCCGGACGGTCCACCACGGCGCAGAAGAAGGCTCCGGCCAAGAAGGCTCCGGCCAAGAAGGCCACGGCCAAGAAGGCTCCGGCCAAGAAGAGCGCAGCGAAGAAGGCCACGGCCAAGAAGGCTCCGGCCAAGAAGACCGCAGCGAAGAAGGTTCCGGCCGAGAAGACCGTGGCCGCCGGGTCGGCAGGCTGACCTCGCCGGCTCGACAGCGCCTCGACCGTGCACTGGTGGCCAGGGGGCTGGTCAAGAGCCGGCCTCTGGCTGCGGCACTGATCGACCGGGGGCTCGTGCTGGTCTCCGGGACGATTGCCGACAAGTCGGCGCGGCTGGTGGCACCGGCAGAACCCATCGAACTTCTCGGTGCCCCTGCGCGTTACGTGGGCCGGGGAGGGGAGAAGCTGGCTGCCGCGCTGACCCGGTTCGGCATCGACCCCACGGGCACCCGGGCCCTCGACGCAGGCGCATCCACCGGGGGATTCACCGACTGCCTGCTCCAGGCGGGCGCGGCCTCGGTGGTGGCGGTCGATGTGGGGAGGGGCCAACTGCACCACCGGCTCCGCCTCGACAGCCGGGTGGTCAACCACGAACGTCTGGACATCCGGGAGGTGACGCTGGCCACCGTCGGGGGCGTTCCGGTCGACCTGGTCACGGCCGATCTCTCGTTCATCTCGCTCTCCCAGGCGGTGCCGGTCCTGGTGGGGGACATCGCGGTACCAGGAGCTCCGGCCCTCCTCCTGGTCAAGCCCCAGTTCGAGGCCGGCCGGGTGGAGGCCTCCCGCGCCAAGGGTGTCATCCGCGACCCCGTCATCCACCGTCGAACCCTCGGCGAGGCAGCCGGCGCCCTCTGCGCCTCCGGAGCAGTCATCATGGGGGCCATGCCGTCACCGATCACCGGGCAGGCCGGCAACATCGAGTTCATCCTCCACGCGCGCACTCCTTGCGGACCCTCGGCGCCGACCGCACCAGACCTCGACGCCATGCTGGACGCGGCGGTGGCCGAGGCACATCACCGGAACCCGAAGGGATAAGCGACCCATGGCAACCATCGCCTTCTACGCCCATCCCATGCGGCCCGAAGCGGCTGCGCTGGCCGAGCGGGCAAGCGCGTGGTTGGCCGAACGCGGCCACCGGGCCATCATGGCACTCCAGACCGACGATTCGGTGGCGATCGATGGTGCCGATCTCCTCGTCAGTCTGGGGGGCGACGGCACCCTCCTGCGTGCCGTGGACAGCGCGCTGGAAGGCGGCATCCCGGTGCTCGGCGTCAACATCGGACGCCTGGGCTATCTGACCCAGTTGGAACCGGGTGGACTCGAGGATGCTCTCTCCGGGTTTCTGGAGGGTTCGTACCAGGTGGAGGAGCGGATGACCCTCTCGGTGACCGTGCACGGCCCCGACGGCGCGCTGATCGACGAGCGGATGGCGCTCAACGAGGCGACGGTGGAGAAGACCGTGCCCGGGCACACCGTCCGGATCGCGACATCGATCGACGGGCGGCCCTTCGTCACCTACGCGGCCGACGGCCTGCTGGTGGCCACACCCACCGGCTCCACCGCCTACAACCTCTCGGCCCGAGGACCGGTGCTGTCGCCACGGCTGCGGGCCATCGTGGTGACGCCGGTCTCCCCGCACATGCTCTTCGACCGCCCGCTGGTCCTCGACCCGACCGAGCGGCTGCGCCTGGAGGTTCTCGAGCCCCGGACGGCGGTACTGGTCGTCGATGGCATCAGCGTCTCCCTCCTCGAACCGGGAGCCACCGTGGACTGCAGTGAGGGCAGGCAGCCGGCGCGGCTCGTCACCTTCGGGACCCGTGATTTCCACGCCATCCTGAAGGCGAAGTTCCACTTGGCCGACCGGTAGGGGCCTGACCCATTGGGACGCATCCTGGTCGAGCTCCGAGTGCGTGACCTCGGTGTGATCGATGATGTCACGGTCACCCCGGCATCGGGGATGACCGCGCTGACCGGCGAGACCGGGGCCGGCAAGACCCTCCTGGTCGAAGCGCTGGGCCTGCTGCTCGGGGGCAGGGCCGACCCGTCGACGGTCCGAGCAGGTGCGGCCGAGGCGCTGGTCGAGGGCCGGTTCGTCGACCCGGCCGCAGGGGAGCCGGCCGGCGAGACGTTGCTGGCCCGGTCGGTGGCCCGCGAGGGACGGTCCAAGGCGTGGGTCGACGGGCGGATGGTTCCGATCGGTGCGCTGGCCGAAGTGGCCGGCGATCTCATCGAGCTGCACGGGCAGCACCAGCACCGGTCACTGGTCCACTC
>Ga0209584_10000621_pt1 | contig 11247 bp, 9 predicted proteins | sample NGEPerD_FD_184507 | JGI IMG/M metagenome (GOLD analysis project Ga0209584, IMG submission 184507) | Arctic peat soil microbial communities from the Barrow Environmental Observatory site, Barrow, Alaska, USA - NGEE PermafrostAB12-D... | ecosystem: Environmental > Terrestrial > Soil > Wetlands >...
TCCCCGTTCAGCCTCGGCGGTACCGGCCCGATCGGTTCCGTCCGCCCTACACTCAAGCGATGGCCGCCAATGCCGAGGCCGGCGCAGGGGCCGCCGACACCGATGCCGGCCGGACGGTGGCCGCCGCTGCGCGAGAGGCACCCAGCCATCCCACCGCCGGTGCGGACGCGGGGACGGGTGGCGGCGCGTCCGCCGTGACCGACGGACTCAGCGGGACTGGCAGCAAACCCACTCGGCGGCAACGCATCTGGCGAGCAACCGGCCGGGGTATCGGGCTGCTCGCGGTGGCTATCACGGTGATGATGACCGCGCTGGCCATCGGGATGCGGTCCAACGACTCGGCGATCGACGATCACCTCGGCACCGCGACGGCCACGGTGCTGTCGGTGTCGCCGTTACGCACCGGCATCGAGTTCGTCGACGCGGCCGGAGCTACCGTCCGACCCGAAGGTGGCGTGCTGTACCCGGGCCTGCTGTCGCTGGGGCAGCAATTCGTCGTCGAGTACTCCACGCAGGATCCGCGGATCGCCAGGGTCGCGGGACGTGCCGCCTCCGTCGGCACCATCATGATCGTGCTCATCCTGGTCGGCACGTACGTGGTTGCCGCTCCGTTGATCTGGTGGTGCCGGCGCCGGTCGCGGCTCCCGCTGCTGCCGTTCCGGCGCGATCGCGAACTTCTCCCGGTGGCCGCAGCGGGACAGCCTGCGGTCACCACCCTGAACCGGCCGGTCGGATAACTCACGTCAGGCAACACCGCAGATGGCACACCCTTGGTGCTGGCATCGGTAGGCTGCACGTCCATGAGCAGGGCCGGGCTGGAGAAACAGCCACAGCAGGTCGCCGAGATGTTCGACGCCGTTGCGGAGCGCTACGACCGGACGAACACGATCCTGTCCGGCGCGCAGGACAGGCGTTGGCGTCGGCACACCGTGCGCGCGCTGGAATTGCTGCCCGGTCAGAAGGTGCTCGACGTCGCGGCGGGAACCGGGGTGTCCACGAGGGCGCTGGCGGCCAACGGCGCCTGGTGTGTGGCAACGGATTTCTCGCTCGGCATGCTGTCCGCGACCAAAGACCCGTGGCTGCCGCGGGTGGCCGGCGATGCACTGCACCTGCCCTTCGCGGACGCCAGCTTCGACGCGGTCACCATCTCGTTCGGACTGCGCAACGTGGAGGATCCGAGCGCAGCGCTGACCGAGTTCGCGCGGGTGACCCGCCCCGGCGGCCGGTTGGTGGTCTGCGAGTTCTCCCGACCCCGCCCGGCACCTATCCGCTGGGGCTACCGGTGGTACCTGCACAACGTGCTTCCCAAGCTCGCCGGACGGGTGTCCTCCAACCCCGAGGCCTACACCTACCTGCAGGAAACCATCGATGCCTGGCCGGATCAGCCCTCGCTGGCCAGGCTGATCACCCGGGCCGGGTGGACCGACGTCCGTTGGCGGAACATGACTTTCGGTGTGGTGGCGCTGCATCGGGCGGTGCTCGGCGGGCATTGATGTGCCGGGCTGATCCACCCCCGGTGTCGCGTCGTCGACGCCTGCATGTCCAGTCCGTCCCATCTGTCTGGTCTGCTCATGTGATCACCATCCCTGGCCGTTTCGTGTCGCGTGGCAACCCGAACCGGCCAGAAACGTTGATCACCCAGGTCTGGGTTTGTCGGGCCGGAAGCGAGTCATACACTGATGGCGCGCGACCTCGTGAACGAATTCACAATCTCGATCGCAGGGCGCCGGGGCCTGCCGCCGCATCGCCCCTTCTGTCTGATGACGACCGGTGCGGAGGACCGATGACCCAGCCGAACGCGGTGCGAAACCCCGACAACAACGCCGACGTCATCGTCGTCGGCGCCGGTCCGGCGGGTTCCACCGCAGCGACCTATCTGGCCCGCTCGGGGGTCGATGTGCTGCTGCTGGAGAAGTCGACCTTCCCGCGCGACAAGGTCTGCGGTGACGGCCTGACCCCGCGCGGCGTCAAGCAAGTACTGGCCCTCGGCATCGATGTCTCCGGACCCGACTGGCTGAAGAACAAGGGGCTGCGGGTCATCGGCGGCGGTCGCAGCCTCGAGCTGCCCTGGCCGGTCTTGCAGGACTTCCCGGACTTCGGCCTGGTCCGCCCGCGGCGCGACTTCGACGACATCCTGGCCACCCTCGCGGTCAAGGCCGGCGCCCGGATGCGGGTCGCCACGTCGGTGACGGCTCCGGTCAGGGACGATCGCACCGGGCGGATCATCGGCGTCATCGCCAAGACCCCGGAGGGGCCGGCGGAGTTCACCGCGCCGCTGGTGCTGGCCTGCGACGGCGTGTCGGCCAGGGTGGCGCTCGGCATGGGCATCAACAAGCGAGACGACCGCCCGCTGGGCGTGGCGGTCCGCCGGTACTACCGCAGCCCGTCCCGCGCCGACGACGACTACCTGGAATCCCACCTCGAACTGTGGGACCGCACCGATCCGAGCAAGCCGAAGTTGCTGCCCGGGTACGGCTGGATCTTCGGTCTCGGCGACGGCACCGTCAACGTCGGCCTCGGCATGCTCAACTCGTCGAAGGCCTTCGGCAAGACCGACTATCGGGCGCTGCTGCGGACCTGGCTGGACGGCACGCCGCAGGAGTGGGGGCTGCGCGAGGAGAACGCGATCGGCCCGATCGGCGGCGCCGGCCTTCCGATGGGCTTCAACCGGACCCCGCACTACGCCGACGGTCTGCTGCTGGTCGGCGACGCCGGCGGCGCGGTCAACCCGTTCAACGGCGAGGGCATCGCCTACGCGATGGAGTCGGCCGCGATGGCCGCCGAGTCCGTGCTGCAGGCGCTGGGCCGCCCCGAGGGCGCCAGCCGGGAGGCCGCCCTCGAGGGGTACTCGACCGCGATGAAGGAGCACCTGGGCTCGTACTACCGGCTCGGCGGGATCTTCTCCACGCTGATCGGTAAGCCGTCGGTGATGAAGACCGCGACCCGCCTCGGCCTGCCCCGCAAGGACCTGATGTACCTGGTGCTGAAGATGCTCGCCGGGCTGTACGACAGCCGCGACGGAGACTGGGCCGATCGCGTCGTGCGGTCGCTGAATCGGTTGGCACCAAGTGTGTAGCCGCCCGTTGTCGAGTGGTCTTGGACCGCGGGGGAGGATAGCGCCATGGTGAGCATCTACCTACCCATCGTGATCCTGCTGATCATCGTCGCGGGCTTCGCGATCACCATGGTCACCGTGGTCAGCGACGGGCTGGGGCCGCGGCGGTACAACCGCGCCAAGCTCGACGCCTACGAATGCGGCATCGAGCCGACGCCGCTGCCCGCCGGGACCGCGGGGCGATTCCCGATCAAGTTCTATCTGACCGCGATGCTGTTCATCGTGTTCGACATCGAGATCGTGTTCCTCTACCCGTGGGCGCAGTCTGCCATCCCGCTCGGCGTGGTCGGGCTGGTCGAGATCATCCTGTTCATCGTCACCGTGGCGATCGTCTACGCCTACGCTTGGCGCCGCGGCGGGCTGGACTGGGATTAGTGCCGAGTTGTCCTGAACTGATTCAACTGAGTTGATCTCACCGATGCTGATCCAACCGACGCCGATCCATTCGACACTGGTGATTCGGAAACGAGAAGGGAGTACTGGGCGATGGGTCTGGAGGAGAAACTCCCGAATGGCATCCTGCTGACCAGCGTCGAGAAGCTGGTCAACTGGACGCGGAAGGCGTCGCTGTTCCCGGCCACCTTCGGGCTGGCCTGCTGCGCGATCGAGATGATGACGACCGGTGCGCCGCGCTACGACCTCGGCCGGTTCGGCATGGAGGTGTTCCGGGCATCGCCCCGGCAGGCCGACCTGATGATCGTCGCCGGCCGGGTGAGCCAGAAGATGGCGCCGGTGCTGCGGCAGATCTACGACCAGATGGCGGAGCCGAAGTGGGTGCTGTCGATGGGCGTGTGCGCCTCGTCGGGCGGGATGTTCAACAACTACGCGATCGTCCAGGGCGTTGACCACATCGTGCCGGTGGACATGTACCTGCCGGGCTGCCCGCCGCGCCCGGAGATGCTGATCGACGCCATCCTCAAGCTGCACGCCAAGATCATGGACGAGCCGCTCGGGCCGAAACGCGCCGCCGAACTCCAGGGCCAGCGCACCGACCTCGTCGCCTCATCGGTCCGGTTCGGCAAGTTGCCCGCCCCGATCGGGACCCCGCAGGTCAACATCGATCAACTCCAGCGGGATCAACTCCAGCGTGACCGGCTCGACGCGAGCACGTCGTGACCGACGACGCCAAGCCCGGCAACCAGTCCGAGCCGCCGAGCCGCGGTGAACCGGCGGCGCCGGCGGCCTCCGGCGGGGTGCCGACCAGTTCCACCGGCGGCAACGACAGCGCTCCGGCCGCGAGCACCGCGGCCGGCGGCTACACCTCGGTGGACACGCCGGGGGAGAAGCCGTCCGGCACCACCTCGGATGCCTCGGCGCAGGCCGGCGAGTCCAGTGCGGTCGCCGAACGCGGACTGCAGGAGCCGACCCCACCGGTCAGCCCGATCGGGCTGGAACGCACCGGCATGTTCGGCGTCCGCGGCTCCGGTGACACCTCCGGCTACGGCGGCCTGGTGCTGGAGCCGTACACCCCGATCCCGGCAGAGCGGCCGTTCGGCGGTCCCGAAGGAGTGCGCGGAGCGAGGGACGAGCGGAGCAGCGGCTCCGACCAATATGGACAGTTCGACGAGGTGGCCGACGCGCTGGCCGCGGCCATGGCGGAGCGGTCCATCCCGGCGTCGGCGATCTTGCAGACCACCGTGGCGAACGGCGAGATCACCTTCTATGCCGGCCGTGACCATCTCACCGCGCTGCTCTGGGCGTTGCGGGACGACGAGTCGCTGCGCTTCGAGCTCGCGTCGTCGATCTCGGGTGTGGACTACGGTCCCGGCGTGCCGCGCCGGTTGCATGTGGTCTACGAGCTGACATCGATGACGTACCGGCGCCGGATCCGAGTGGAGGTGGCGGTCGGCGCGGACGACGCGCACGTGCCCAGCGCGGTTGCGGTGTACCCGACCGCGGACTGGCACGAGCGGGAGATCTGGGACATGTTCGGGATCGTTTTCTCCGGCCACCCCGGATTGACCCGCATTTTGATGCCCGACGACTGGATCGGGCACCCGCAACGCAAGGATTACCCGCTCGGCGGGATCCCGGTGGAATACAAGGGTGCCGAGATTCCCGCCCCGGATCAGCGGAGGTCGTACTCATGACCGACACCCATTCTCCAACAGGCGAATCCGCTGCAGGAGAGCAGGGAAACTCTGCTCGGCAAGGCTTCTCGACCGCGTTCGCGGAGGACTTCCTGCCCGGCGGTGCGCAGGACACGGCGACGAGGTACCGCGCGGAACACTCGGCGGACGACGTGCGCCGGGCCCGCGGCACGGACACCACCGAGGGCCGGATGTTCACCATCACCGGCGGCGACTGGGATGCGCTGCTGGCCGACACGCAGTTCGACGCGGACGAACGCATCATCGTCAACATGGGTCCGCAGCACCCGTCGACCCACGGCGTGCTGCGGCTGATCCTCGAACTCGAGGGCGAGACCGTCGTGCAGGCCCGGTCGGTGATCGGGTACCTGCACACCGGTATCGAGAAGTCCTGCGAGTACCGGACCTGGACGCAGGGCGTCACCTTCGTCACCCGCGCCGACTACCTGTCCCCGGCGTTCAACGAGGCCGCCTACTGCATGGCCGTCGAGAAGCTCTTGGGCATCGAGGTTCCGGTGCGAGCTCAGGTGATCAGGGTGCTGCTGATGGAGCTCACCCGGATCTCCTCGCACCTGGTGGCCATCGCGACCGGTGGCATGGAACTGGGCGCGCTCACCGGTATGACGGCCGGCTTCCGGGAACGCGAGGAAGCCCTGCACCTGATGGAGTTCCTCACCGGGCTGCGGATGAACATGGCGTTCATCCGGCCCGGCGGCGTCGCGCAGGACCTGCAGCCGGACGCCATCGAGCACATCAACGCTTTCTTCAAGGTGATGGAGTCGCGGCTGCCGGAATACGACAAACTGCTGTCCGGGCAACCGATCTGGAAGGCCCGCATGCAGGGCGTCGGGGTGCTGCCGCTGGAGGGCTGCATGCAGCTGGGCATCACCGGGCCGGTGCTCCGCTCCGCCGGGCTGGCCTGGGACCTGCGCAAGGTGATGCCGTACTGCGGTTACGAGGACTACGACTTCGAGGTGCCGACGTCGACCGACGCGGACTGCTACGCGCGCTTCCTGCTCCGGGTCGCGGAGATGTGGGAGTCGCTGAAAATCATGAAGCAGAGCGTCAAGCGGCTCGAGGAGCCCGGTCCGGTGATGGTCGCCGATCCGAAGATAGGCTGGCCGGCCCAGCTTTCGATCGGCTCGGACGGCATGGGCAACTCGCTGGAATACATCCGCAAGATCATGGGCCAGTCGATGGAGTCGCTGATCCACCACTTCAAGCTGGTCACCGAGGGTTTCGACGTGCCGGCCGGGCAGGCCTATGTCGGGATCGAGAACCCGCGCGGCGAACTCGGGTGCCACGTGGTGTCCGACGGCGGGACCAGGCCGTTCAGGGTTCACCTGCGTGACCCGGGATTCGTGAACCTGCAGGCGATGCCGGCGATGGCCGAGGGCGCGATGATCGCCGACGTTGTCGCTGCTGTCGCGTCATTGGATCCCGTGATGGGTGGCGTCGACCGATGACGACAGCGAGTGAGCACCGCAGGCGCCCCCGGCGCCGAGGAGCGGAGCGAGCGCGGAGTCGAGCGATGTCACCGATGACGACAGCGAGTGAGCACCGTTCGGCGTCCGGCCGCCGCGAGCGCGGGGGAGCGAGCATCGCAGGCGCCCCCGGCGCCGAGGAGCGGAACGACCCCAGAGCGAGCCATGGGCAGAGAGCGGAGCGAGCGCGGAGTCGAGAGATGTCACCGATGACGATCGTTGAAACGGGAGTTGATCGATGAGTAACCGCATCGGGGTGCCGGTCTTCCTCACCACCGACGTGGAGTTCGACGACCTTACCCATGCCCGCGCGGACGAGCTGATCGCCCGCTACCCGGTGCCCCGGTCGGCACTGCTGCCATTGCTGCATCTGGTGCAGTCGGTGGAGGGCTTCGTCTCCCAGTCCGGCATCGAGTTCTGCGCCCGCAAGCTCGAGCTCACCGATGCCGAGGTCTCCGCGGTCGCGACGTTCTACACCATGTACAAGCGCAGCCCGTGCGGTGAGCACCTGGTCAGCGTCTGCACCAACGCGCTGTGCGCGGGACTCGGCGGCGACGCCATCTACGCGACGCTCTCGCAGCACCTCGGCGTCGGACACGAGGAGACCTCGGGGGAGCCCGGCGCCCCCGGGTCGATCACCCTTGAGCATGCGGAGTGCCTGGCCGCCTGCGACCACGGTCCGGTGCTGCAGGTGAACTACGAATTCTTCGACAACCAGACCCCCGACGCCGCATTGGATCTCGTCACCGATCTGCAGGCGGGGCGGCGGCCGTCACCGACCAGGGGTGCGCCGCTGACCGACTTCAAGTCGGTCGAACTGGAGATCGCCGGCGTCTTCACCAACCTGCCGGAACGGGTGGAGGCGCCGACCGCGTCGGTGCCGACGCTGCGCGGTTCGGTGCTGGCCGAACACACGGGCCAGCGGGCACCGACGATGCCCGAGCACGCCGACATCCCGCCGATGCCGGAAAAGAAGTGACGGCGACGGTGAAGTCAGCTCAGAAGTCAGCTCAGAAATCAGGACTGCATTCAGCGCCGTTTGGCATCGGGTCAGGGATTGAGTCAGGAATATCAGGATTGAGGGTGTCGCCGTGAGCACTCCGCCGTCGCAACCTGGTGCGCCGGACGCGGTCCCGCCGCCCGCCGCCACCCCTGTCGAGGAATCCGCGACAACCCGCCCCGGCGGGCCCGGCACTTTCTCCTCGCCGGGCACCGGCGAACCGCCGTCACCGATCCCGGTGACGATCGAGCCGCCGGTCGCGCCTCCCGCCGATCCCGCCGGGCCGATGTCGCTGAGCACGGCCCTGCGCGGTGCGAGCACGGGTGCAGGGCAGGACTGGCCGATGCCGGCGGACGGCGGTGCGCCGTTGACCCCACTGCTCACCAGGCGCTGGGCGTCACCGCGGTCCTGGAGTATCGGCACCTACCGTCAGCTCGACGGCTACCAGGCGCTGCCGATCGCGCTGGGTGTCGAGCCGGGCCGGCTCACCGAACTGGTCAAGAACTCCGGTCTGCGCGGTCGTGGCGGCGCAGGCTTTCCCACCGGGCTGAAGTGGTCGTTCCTGCCTCAGAGCGACACCAAGCCGCACTACCTGGTGATCAATGCGGACGAGGGAGAACCGGGCACCTGCAAGGACATTCCGCTGATGATGGCCGATCCGCATTCGCTGATCGAGGGCTGCATCATCACCTCGTACGCGATCCGCGCGCCGTTCTGCGCGATTTACGTTCGTGGCGAGGCGGTGCACGCGATGCGCCGGGTGCAGCATGCGGTCAACGAGGCGAAGGCCGCCGGATTCCTCGGCAAGAACATCATGGGCACCGGGTACGACCTGGAGATCGTGGTGCACGGCGGCGCGGGCGCCTACATCTGCGGGGAGGAGACCGCCCTGCTGGATTCTCTGGAGGGTCGCCGCGGGCAGCCGCGGCTGAAGCCGCCGTTCCCTGCCATCGCCGGGCTCTACGCGTGCCCGACCGTGGTCAACAACGTGGAGACGATCGCGTCCGTGCCGGCCATCGTGCTGGGCGGTTCGGACTGGTACCGCTCGATGGGCACCGACAAGTCCCCCGGCCCGAAGATCTACTCGCTGTCCGGGCACGTCACCCGCCCGGGGCAGTACGAAGCCCCGATGGGAACAACACTGCGCGAACTCCTTGTTTCCGCGGGCGGGATGCTCGACGGGATCCCGCTGAAGTTCTTCACCCCGGGCGGATCATCGACGCCGATCTTCACCGCGGCGCAGCTCGACGTGCCGTTGTCCTTCGACGACGTCGCGGCGGCCGGCTCGATGCTGGGCACCACCGCGCTGATGTGTTTCAACGAGACCGTGTCGGTGCCGTGGGCGGTGTGGAAGTGGCTGGAGTTCTACAAGCACGAGTCCTGCGGCAAGTGCACGCCGTGCCGGGAGGGCACCGGCTGGCTGGTCCAGATCCTGCGCCGTGTGGTCTCCGGCAGCGGCACGCTGGAGGACCTCGACACGCTGTCCGACGCCGCCGGTAACATCGCGGGGCGCTCGTTCTGTGCGCTCGGCGACGCCGCCGCGACACCGATCCTGTCCAGCTTCAAGTACTTCCGGTCCGAGTTCGAGGATCTGGTCACCGGTCGCATACCGCCGGTCATCGAGGCCAGGTCCCTGGTGGGGGCGCACTGATGACGCAGGTTGCCAATCCGCCGTCCGCTGCGCCGGCGCCCGAGCCGGAACCAGTGCCGGAAGGCCATGTCCGGCTGACGATCGACGGCATCACCGTCATCGCCCCCAAGGGCGAGCTGGTGATCCGGACCGCGGAACGGATCGGCATCGCCATCCCGCGGTTCTGTGACCACCCGTTGCTGGAGCCGGTCGGCGCGTGTCGGCAGTGCCTGGTCGAGGTCGAGATGGGCGGCCGGCCGATGCCCAAGCCGCAGGCCGCGTGCACCCAGACCGTCGCCGACGGCATGGTCGTCAAGTCGCAGCTGAGTTCACCGGTGGCGGAAAAGGCACAGCGCTCGAACCTGGAGTTCCTGCTGCTCAACCACCCGCTGGACTGCCCCATCTGCGACAAGGGCGGTGAATGCCCGCTGCAGAACCAGGTGCTGGCCAACGGCTCCGCGACCTCCAGGATGCACGAACCGAAGCGGGTGTTCACCAAGCCGATCGCGGTGTCCTCGGAGATCCTGCTGGACCGGGAGCGCTGCGTGCTCTGCCAGCGCTGCACCCGATTCTCCGACCAGATCGCCGGCGACAAGTTCATCGACCTGCTCGAGCGCGGCTCGGCGCAGCAGATCGGCATCAATTCCGCCGAGCCGTTCCAGTCGTACTACTCGGGCAACACCATCCAGATCTGCCCGGTCGGCGCGCTGACTTCCGCCGCCTACCGGTTCCGCGCGCGACCGTTCGACCTGGTCTCCACCGAGACCGTGTGCGAGCACTGCGCCAGCGGCTGCGCGCTGCGCACGGACCACCGGGCCGGCGCGGTCACCAGGCGGCTGGCCCGGATCGATCCCGAGGTCAACGAGGAGTGGAACTGCGACAAGGGCCGCTTCGCGTTCCCCTACGTGCGGGAGGGTGACCGGATCACCCGGCCGATGGTCCGCGAGCCCGACGGCGCGCTGGTGCCCACGTCCTGGACCGATGCCATGGAGATCGCCGCCCGCGGGTTGCTCGAGGCTCGGGACAACGGCGGGGTGGGCGTGCTGACCGGTGGCCGGCTGACCGTCACCGACGCCTACGCCTATGCGAAGTTCGCTCGATTGGCGTTGCGCACCAACGACATCGACTTCCGTGCGCGGCAGCATTCGGCCGAGGAGGCGGCCTTCCTGGCTGCCCGGGTCGCCGCCGGCACCCCGGAGAGCACCGGTGTGTCCTATGCCGCGCTGGAGAAGGCGACGGCGGTGCTGCTCGTCGCGCTGGAGCCGGAGGAGGAGTCGCCGATCCTGTTCCTGCGGCTGCGCAAGGCATCTCGCCGCGGCGTGCCAGTGTTCTCGCTCGGCGCGCTGATCACCCGCAGCCTGGAGAAGATGGCCGGCACGCTGGTCGGTGCGGTGCCAGGTGACGAGCCTTCTGTGGTGACGGCGTTGGCCTCCGACACCCTGGCCGGAGCCGGCATCCCCGACGCGCAGCACCGCAACAAGCTGGGTGCGCTGCTGCGGACTCCCGGCGCAGTGGTGCTGGTCGGCGAGCGGGCCGCGGAAATCCCCGGTCTGCTGACCGCCGTCGCCGAACTGACCGAGGCGACCGGCGCCGGGCTGGCCTGGGTACCGCGGCGGGCCGGGGAGCGCGGGGCGCTCGATGCCGGTGCGCTCGCTGGTCTGCTCCCCGGTGGTCGGCCGGTGTCCGATCCTGCGGCACGCGCCGAGGTGGAGCGGGCGTGGGGCGCGTCCCTGCCGGCGACGCCCGGACGCGACACGGCCGGAATCCTTGCCGCGGTGCGCTTGCCCGAACCCAGTCCCGAACCCGGTCCCGAACCCAATCCCGAACCAGCTGCCGACTCGGCCGCCGATGACGTGCTGGGTGAGGAGCCGGTCGACGGGCCCCGCGGACTCACCGGGTTGCTGGTCGGCGGCGTGCAGATCTCCGAC
>Ga0209584_10000622_pt1 | contig 11225 bp, 12 predicted proteins | sample NGEPerD_FD_184507 | JGI IMG/M metagenome (GOLD analysis project Ga0209584, IMG submission 184507) | Arctic peat soil microbial communities from the Barrow Environmental Observatory site, Barrow, Alaska, USA - NGEE PermafrostAB12-D... | ecosystem: Environmental > Terrestrial > Soil > Wetlands >...
GTCCACTCCTACCTCGCCACCGCCCACAAATGGGGCAAAGACAAATACCAGGTCCTCACCGAACTCTTCACCACCGGCCCCTGGCTACCACCAGCCCTCGCCCCCAGCTGAATAGCTACGTTTCGTTGGTGAATTCCGACGAGTCGGACTTGGTGCTAATGCGCGCCGAGTTTCGGGTACTGGGTATCCAGACCAAGCTGCACCGTTGGGCTCGTGATGATCCTCATCGCAGGTTTGACGACCTGTTCAATCTGGTGGCCGATCCTGCGTTCCTGTTGGTGGCCTGGGATCGGGTGCGGGGTAACAAGGGCGCGAAGACCGCCGGGGTGGACGGCGCCACGGCGGCGTCCATCGTGGAGCAGGTCGGTGTCGAGGACTTCCTCGACGGGTTGCGGGTCTCGTTGCGGGACCGCAGCTTCCGGCCGCTGCCGGTGCGGGAGCGGATGATCCCGAAGGCCGGTGGCAAGTTGCGCCGGTTGGGGATCGCCACGATCACCGACCGGGTGGTCCAAGCGTCGCTGAAACTGGTGTTGGAGCCGATCTTCGAGGCGGATTTCCACTTATGCTCCTATGGATTCCGTCCGGGGCGCCGGGCCCACGACGCGGTTGCCGAGGTGTGGTATCTGACATCGAAACCACGGAGTTATGAGTGGATCGTGGAAGGCGACATCGCGGCCTGTTTCGACGAAATCTCGCACCCGAAAGTGATGGACCGGGTGCGCGGCCGGGTCGGTGACAGACGCGTTCTGGATTTGGTGAAGGCGTTTCTGCTGTCTGGCATTCTCGGTGAGGACCAGACGTTGCGGAAAACCACCACCGGGACCCCGCAGGGGTCAATTCTCTCGCCGCTGTTGAGTAACGTGGCGCTTTCGGTCCTGGACGAGTATATCGCGGGGTTGCCGGGAGGACCACGGAGCACGACGGTGGAACGGGCGAAACGGCGTCGTCATGGTCTGCCGAATTATCGGCTGGTTCGATATGCGGACGACTGGTGCCTGGTTATCAAGGGCACCAAGGATGACGCCGAAGCCCTGAAAGAGGACATGGCCGGGGTGTTGTTGACGATGGGTTTACGCCTGTCGGTGGGCAAGACCCTGATCACCCACATTGATGATGGGCTGGACTTCCTGGGGTGGCGGATTCAACGTCACGTCAAGCGGGGTACCAGCCGGTCCTACGTCTACACCTATCCGGCCAAGAAGTCCCTGCTGGCGGTGATGGCCAAGGTGAAGGCGTTGTGCCGACAGGTCGGGGTGAACCAGTCGCTGGATGAGCTGCTCCGCAGACTCAATCCTGCTTTGCGCGGCTGGTGCGCCTACTTCCGGCCCGGCTCGTCGTCGGTGACCTTCGCCTACCTGCGCCACTACGTGTGGCAGACGGTCTGGCGATGGTTGCGGCGCAAACATCGCCGGTCCACGTGGAAGGAACTGCGCCGTCAGTATTGTGACGGCGGGTGGTGGCCCACGGGCCAGGAAAGGGCTTTGTTCGACCCGGCAGCGGTCAGTACCACCCGCTATCGATACCGCGGTTCGATCATTCTCGTGCCCTGGCCGATCGATGGGCCACCCGGCGAGACGATTCATCCGGTATTAACGGGGCTTGTGGAGAGCCCGGTGCATTGAAAGGTGCACGCCGGGTTCGGGAAGCGGTCTGGGGAAACGGGCCGAATCAATTGATTCGGTACCGCGCCTCAGGCCGACTTTCACCGACCCGCGATTGCCGTGGTAGTTCGGTTCATCACCGAACACCGCGTCCGGTTCGGGGTTGAGCCGATCTGCAGAGTGCTGACCCAGCACGGCTGCAAGATCGCCCCGAGCACCTACTACGCCGCGAGGAACCGTCCACCGTCGGCGAGAGCACGGCGGGACGAGTTGGTCCTGATCGAGGTCCGCCGGGTGCACAAGGCGGCCCGGGGCGGGTTGTACGGGGTGCTGAAGGTCTACCACCAACTGCGCCGCGAAAAGGTGCTGGTCGACGGCACTCCGGTGGCCAGGTGCACCGTTGAGCGGGTCATGCACGACGCCGGCCTGCACGGCGTGAGCCGGGACCGCCGGGACCGCACCACGATCCCGGACGCGACCGCTGAGCGGCCCACCGGACCTTGGGCCCAGCCCAGTGCCACCGCGATCGTCACGGTCGGCGCTTGGTGCTCGTCGAGGTAGCGGACGAAATCTGGCAGCAGCCAGCCCGCCTCGGCCAGCTCGTGTCCCAGGCTGCGACGCAGCTGCAGATAGTCCGACAGCATTTGCTGCAGCCCAGTCATCGGACTGTTCCCGGCCACGGCTGAGCCACTCGTCGTAATGCGGTCAGGTCGACCTTGGCGTAGAGGGCGGTGGTGGCCAGGTCCTGATGGCGAAGGATCTGACTGATCGCGATCAACCCAGCGCCGTGGGCGAGTAACTCCCTGGCCAGGGCGTGACGGAGCCGGTGTGCTCCGACATGTGGCATGCCCACGCGTTTGCAGGCCCGTTCCACGACGTCACCGACCAGGTCCGGTCGGATCGGCCCGCGGGGTGCTCGGCAGGTCAGGAACAGGTGGCGGTCTGCTGCAGGGTTGCGACCAGTGGACAGGTAGGCGACCAACGCGTCACCGACCTCGGTGGGCAACGGCAGCCGGTCCTGCCGGTGACCTTTGCCGCGGACCACCAGTTCCCCTGCGCGCCAGTCCATATCGCCCAGTTCCAGCCGGGCCACCTCGATCGAACGCAACCCGAGCCGGGCGGCGAGCATCAAGATGGCGAAGTCGCGGATGCCGACCGCGGTGCTGCGATCGCAACCGTCGAGCAGCTGTTGGACGGCTTCGGCGGTCATCGTGGGCGGAATGGTGGCAAGTCGCCAACCGCCGACCGGGGGCACTGCCTGGCCCAGCCGCAGCGGTGTGATGGCCTGCAAATAAAGGAACCTCAGAATCGAACGGAGCTCCGCGACCCGGCCCTTGGCCGAGCCGGCCGACACCCGCCCGCATTCCCGGAGCAGGAATGTGTTCACATCGACCCCGGTCAACGCAGCCGGTTCGAAGCTCTCCCCGTCGAAGGCCTGCTCCCGCAGGAAACGTCGTGCGGTGTTCGCGTACCGAAGCACCGTCGCAGGGGGCCAGATTCCGCTCCTGGAGCATCCAGCCCCGGTACTGGCCGATGAGCACGTCCAGCGGCGTGCAAGATGGCTGCGGCCCGGGGATCACACCCATTTCCTGCAAATACGACAGCAGCGGCTGCATGCCGCGGGCACCGGTGACACGGCGACGGCCGATCTCGCGGCGGCTCACCCCGAACGCCGCAACCCGATCCTGGGTGAGTTGCGCTGCGTCCAGGTCCTGGCTGGCCAACCACAGGCCCACCTGACCCAAGTCCTTGAGCATGTTCCGGATCGTCTGCGGCGTGTAGCCGCGTTGCTCCAACCACGTCCGGTACCCCTGGACCTGCGGTCCCAGCCGACCAGCCCTTCTCCGCGTACCCGACATCGCACTCGCCTCCTTCGCGGAAGCACGGTGCCCCAAGGGTCGAGCCTCCTCTCAACCGTAAACTATGCCGATGTCCTCGCAGGTCCTGCGGCGCAACCCCCGCCGTCCCATCACCTCTGACAGCTCAAACCCACCCGGTCGGCATAGTCGCGGTTTCGGCATAGATCGACCTATGCAGATCTCTGCATAGGTCGACGAAGTCGGCTTCGCACCACTGGATGACACCGGCACCCAGCTGCTGTTCCGCCTCGTCGCCGCCGCCGCCTACGAACGACGATCCCTGGCCATCGCATCCCACTCACTCTTCGACCAATGGGGCCACTTCCTACCCAAACAAACCACCGCCGTCAGCATCCTGGACCGGCTCCTGCACCACGCCACCGTCGCGGTCACCCACGGCGAATCCCGCCGCATGCAATGCAAGACGCCCGCAACCACCGGGAGGCCCCCACGAACACCTGAACCTCAGCAACGGGTGGGGACCTCCAACTGGCCACCACCGGGGACATCAAGATGGCCATTGACAGCATCTGGGCCTGTCAATCACGGCCTACCGGATGATCGGTGCGCTCGAGATCGCTGGAGCCGCCGGCGTTTTGATCGGCCTCATCGTGCCTGCTCTAGGCATCGCCGCAGCGGCCGGGTTCGCACTACTGATGGCGGGCGCACTCGTGTTCCATCTGCGCGCAGGAGACCCACTCTCCAAATGGGCGCCGACTCCATTCCTCGCGCTGCTCGCCATCGCCTACGTCATCGTGCGGGGTGTGAGCGTCTAGCCGCGCGAAACAGGCGGGAGCGAGAAAACGTGGTGGCGAACGGTCGCCACCACGTATCGAATCGGTGACACCGTCGACCATTTGGGCGGCAGGCCGCGGCGATCTCGCCTGGTGGACTTACGCGTCAGGAGCCAGCCAACCACCGGTTTCAGCGGGGGTGCCCAGCGCGTGACGAAGCAAGGTTCTGAGCGTCCCAAGTTGGGCAGAGTCCAACTTGTCGGCGAACGACACATCCTGCGACATCGCCGTCCAGAATGCCTTGAAAAGAGCCGCACCCTGCGGCGTCACAGACAGCAGTTTGACCCGCCGGTCCGAAGGCTCCGGCTGACGAATGATGTCGCCCCGCTCCTCCAGACGATCTATGTGACTCGTCAGATTTGACGGGTCAAACCCCACCCGGTTGGCAAGCGCGCGCATCGGCGTGCCCGGGGCTTCGGCTAGCGCCGCCAAGATCTTCGCCTGGGCGGCAGACATCCCCAACAGCTGCGCGTGATGACTAAAATGATCCTGGAGCCGCTGCGACATCTCCAGAATCAGGTAGGTGACCTCCTGCGCAACAGCGCGTCTATCCGTTGGATCGTCGAGGAGTTGCCCCCCACTCACTGGGTGAACCCCAGCCAGTCGAAGCGTGAACTCTTCACGTCGGCTCCCTTCATCGTTGTCAGCGGTCACGTAATTCCCCAGGTGGGATGGGGTGGGTCTGTGAACCACCCCGGGTTTCATGCACCCTTCGTTACGTGTGAGCGACCGATCGGTCCTCACGGGTCTGAGCGTAGTAGTCGGCTTCGTGTTCGGCCGGTGGGCGCCGGCCGAGGCGGTGCATGAGCCGGTCGTTGTTGTACCAGTGCACCCAGGCGCTGGTGGCGTCCTCGATGTCGCTGAGCCGGGCGAACGGCCCGTTCCGGAACGGTGACCGGGCCCGGGTGCATTCGGTCTTGTAGAGCCCGATCGTGGTCTCGGCGAGCGCGTTGTCGTAGGCGTCGCCGACGGTCCCGATCGAGGGTCGGATCCCTTCCAACGCCAGGGTTTCCCCGAAGTGCACCGAGGTGTACTGCGACCCGGCGTCGGAGTGATGAATCGTGCTGCTATGCAACGGGTTCCCTTCCCGGCGCCGCTTGTCGGCGGCGTGCCGGATCGCTCGCTCGACGAACACCGTCACCTTGCTAGTCGAGCATTCCCAGCCGACGATCGTGCCGGCGAAGGCGTCGATCACGAACGCGGTGTAGGCGAACACACCGGTGCTCATCGGGACGTAGGTGAAGTCCGCGACGAACAGCTCGTTCGGCCGGGCGACCCGGAACTGGCGGTCGACCAGGTCCGGGGCCCGGTCCGCGGCCGGGTCGCTGATCGTGGTCCGGACGGACTTGGCCCGCCGGACGCCGGCCCATCCGTTGGCGCGCATGAGCCGCTCGACCGTGCACCGGGCCACGGTGATGCCCTGTCGGTGCAGGTGGGCCCACATCTTCAACGACCCGTACAACGATTCCGGCTTGCGCCGTCCGTGCTCGTCCGGCTCGTACACCGCGGCGAGCACCTCGATGAGCACCAGGTCCGACAGGGCCCGCTTCGACGGCGGCCGCCGGGCCCAGGCCCAGTAGGTTCTCGGGGCGATCTGGCACCCGTGCGCGCTCAGCGCCCGGCAGATCGGTGCGACCCCGAACCTCGCCCGGTGTTCGGCGATGAACCGGCAGATCAACGGCGTGGCGGGTCGCACTCCCGCACGAAGAAAGATGTTGCCGCCTTGAGGATCTCGATCGTCTGCTCGAGCTCGGCGTTCTTCCGCTTGAGCTCACGGATCTGCGCCGCGGACTCCGATGGCACCCCCGGCGTCTCACCGGCGTCCACCGCGGCCTGCCGGATCCACTTCCGCAGCGTCTCGGCGTTCATCCCCAACCGGGCGGACACCGCGGTGATAGCCGCCCACTCCGAGTCGTAGTCACCGACATGATCACGCACCAATCGGACCGCCCGGGCCCTGGTCTCCGCGTCGTACTTCCTTGGCATGACGCCATCCTTCCCAACCTGGAAGGTGTGCATCAAACCCGGGACGGTTCACTGCCCCCAGGTTGGTTGACCGGTGGGGTGGGTGGTTCAGGCCGCGTGTGCGGTCTGGGTTGATGGTTTCAAATTCGATGGGGGTCTGTCGACCCAGGCGGCGTTGCCGGCGCTTGCGGTGGTAGGTCTTCTCGATCCAGGTGACGATCGCCAGGCGGAGTTCTTGGGCGGGTGTCCCAGCGTTGCCGGTCCAGGACGTTCTTCTGCAGCAGCGAGAAGAACGACTCCATGGCGGCTCACTGCGCCCCTAAGCCTCGATCAGTGGACCCGCTGGGTTCCTGATGGGCGTGGAAACTGAAGAAAGTGCCCTTGACCTGCGATAATCGGTTTGTCTAGAACCTGATTGGCGCGGACCGGAAGGACACTTTCAGTGAGATTGTTGCACGCCTGGAAACCGGATGCAGCGACGTTCGACGATCAGAATCTGTTGGCGGCGGCCGGGTCTGATCGGCTACGGTTCTGCTATGGCGGAACTGGTGGACTCGGTGGCTTGGCGGTATGCGGTGCTGCGTCCGCATCTGAATGAGTTCCAGCGGCGCTTGTGGCTCGGTGCCGAGGCCGCCGAGCTGGGTCCGGGTGGTGTGGCGGTGGTGGCGAAGGCGACCGGGGTCGCCGCCGACACTGTGCGGCGGGGCCGGAAGGAGGCCGCCGAGGGTGCAGCGCTGGGATCGGGGCGGTCCCGCCGGGCCGGCGGCGGTCGCAAACGCGCTGAATCGCACGACGACGAGTTGGCGGCGGCGTTCGATTTGTTGATCGACCCGGCGACCAGGGGCGATCCGATGTCGCCGTTGCGGTGGAACGTCCAAGTCGATCAGGGCGCTGACCGCCGGGTTGCGCGGAGGTGGGCATCGGGTCAGCGATTTCGTTGTCCGGCGTTTGTTGTCCGAGGGTGGTTACAGCTTGCAGGCCAACACCAAAACCCTGGAGGGCAACCAGACGAAGTGTTCACGCAGCTACTGGCCGAGAATGTTGCTTAGACCCCTTGACACCCCTTGACACCAAGCATTGCTTAAGTGTTTTACCCGCCTACACCGGGCTGAACAGTCTGAAGAGGTCCTTCCTAAGCATTGGGGGATGTTTATGCATACAGTCAGGCTTTTCGGTCGGTTCGAGGCGCACCAAGACGACGAACCAATAGCAGGACTTGAGGCTCGCAAGGTCCAAGAACTGCTGGCAATGCTTCTGCTCTCCCGGAACTTTACGGTCAGCCGAGAGACGATGTCGGATCGCTTGTGGCCCGAATGCGACACCCAGCGTGGCCGAAAGTATTTACGCCAGACGCTCTGGCAGCTCCAGAGATGCGACGCCGGCCTGACCGGCGTCTTGAACGCCGACAATGACTGGATTTGGCTAACCCCGAATGACAGCATTTGGATCGATGTTGTTCAATTCGAACAGGCGTACGCCAGTGTCGCCCCACGCGCAAAATCCGCCACCGGGCTCACGACTGACTGCCGACGTGGACTTGAGCTGGCAGTCCAGCTCTACCGGGGTGAGCTGTTGGCCGGGTGGTATCACGACTGGTTCTGCGAACCTCGCGAGCGCATCCGGGTCATGTATCTCGGGATGCTTGGACATCTCATGGAGGACGCGGAGCTGACCGGCGACTGGCATTCCGGAATGACCTATGGCCGGCTCGTCCTACAGGACGATCCAGCGAACGAGAAGGCCCACCTGCATCTGATGCGGTTTCATTGCATGTCGGGGAACCGGACGGCTGCGCTTCGCCAGTTTGAGGAGTGCGAGTCCGCGCTTCGGGACGCGTTCGAGATCGAGCCTTCGGAGGCCACCCGCCGGCTGGTGCACACGCTCCATTCCGCTACCTCAGGGGCGGTGGTAGTGGCAATGCCCAGGTCAGACGTTGCGCCTCATGCCGACCCGACCCTTCAGCGACTCGCCCACCTTCACGAAGCGATGCAGCATCTCCAGAACGAGGTTGCCGACTGCATCCGTGACTACAGCGGTGTCACGGAGGGGGACTGCACCCAGGTTGGTTGACCACTGACCTGTGGGGACCTGCGGGTCTCTGCTGGAAGGATGTCACCCATGCCCAAAGCTCATCCCGAAGAGTTCCGCCGTGATGTGGTCGCGGTCGCCCGCAAGCGCGAGGCGCCGGTCGCTCAGATCGCGAAGGACCGTCCTGCGCGGAGCGCGGTTCGGCATCTCCGAGTCGTGTTTGTCCAACTGGCTCCGCAAGGCCGACATCGAAGACGGTGTGAAACCTGGCGTGACTCGACGGAGTCCGCCGAGTTGCGGGAGGCGCGCAAGCGGATCCGGCTGCTGGAGCAGGAAGCGGAGGTGATGCGCCGAGCGGGGGCCTACCTGACCCGGGACACCCTCCCAAAATGATGTACCCGCTGGTCCGTGACCTCGCCGCGAAGACTGCACCCGTCCGGGTGCCGGTGACCTGCCGGGTGTTGAAGTTCTCCAAGCAAGCGTTCTACAAATGGTTGAAAGACCCTGTCTCTCAACGGGACTGGGACCAGGGCCGCGTTGATCACCGCCGCCCTGGACGTGCACCGCGACGACCCGGAGTTCGGGTATCGCCTGATCGCCGACGAACTGCCCGCGCTGGGCCTGACCGCGTCGGAGAACCGGGTGGCCCGGCTGTGCTCCAGCCAGAAGATCTTCAGCCGATTCGGCAAGAAACGGGGCCTGCGGAACAGGCCGGGCCCGGCGGTGCACGATGACCTGGTGAAACGGAAGTTCACCGCCAACGCGGCGAACAAGCTGTGGCTCACCTACATCACCGAGCACGCCACCGGCGAGGGCAAGCTGTATCTGTGCGCGATCAAGGACGTGTACTCCAACGACGATCGTCGGCTACTCCATCGGCTCCCGCATGAAAGCCGGCCTGGCAGTGTCAGCGCTGCGCAACGCGATCGGATTGCGGGGTCGGCCTGTCGGGGTTGTCGTGCACTCCGACCGCGGCTCACTGGGCGGACTCAACCGGTGGAAGCAACACTGACCTGTTGGAGTGATCGTAGCTGTTCAGCCAGTGCCTCGGCGGGTGTTTTTCCACCCGAGGGTTTTGCGGGGTCTGGTGTTGAGCGTGTGGGCCACGGTCTGCAGGTCGGCGCTGGTCCACCGGGCGAGGTCGGTGCCCTTCGGGAAGTACTGCCGGAGCAATCCGTTGGTGTTTTCGTTGGTGCCGCGCTGCCAGGGACTGTGCGGGTCGGCGAAGTAGACCGCAATTCCTGTCTCAGCGCTGAGCTGGGCGTGCGCGGACAATTCTTTCCCGCGGTCCCACGTCAACGAACGCCGCAATTGCGGCGGCAGCGAACTCAAAACGGAGGCAAGTGCATTCTTCATCGATATCGCACCATAGCCGCCCAGCGGAATACCGTTCTTGGTCGGCGGAATGATGCCGTAACCGTCTTCGCGGGGAAGGTGCACCAGGATGGTGAACCGGGTCATCCGCTCGACCAGAGTGCCGATCGCCGAACGCCCCAGTCCGATGATCAGGTCTCCTTCCCAGTGCCCGGCCACGAGCCGGTCGTCGGCCTCGGTGGGCCGTTCGCTGATCATCACCTCCGACGTGACGTGCGCCCAGGCCCGTCGGCGGGCCCGGGCCCGCGGAGGCTCGGCCGCGAAGAAAACCGACGCCGCTTTCAAGATGGCGTTCGCCCGTTTCAGCTCCGCGTTCTCCCGTCGTAACCGTTTGACCTCCACCGACTTCTCCGTCGACGTCAACCCGCCCTGGAGCCGGCATCGACCTGCGACTGCCGGACCCACTTACGCACCGTCTCCGCTGTCCCGACGCCCAACAGCTCCGCCACCCGAGCCATCGCCGCCCACTCTGACTCGTGCTCGCCACGAATCTCGGCGACCATCCGCACCACCCGCTCCCGCGACTCCGACGGGTACCTCTTCGTTGAATCTCCCGGCATGACTCCAACCTTCCCAAGCACTGGAGTCCCCGGACTCACCGGGTGGATTCAAACCTTGGGGCAGACCCGAACAACAGATTGCTGCGCAGCGGCCCAGACGCGGCAGAACTCGGCCTCACAAAGTCGCCGCGGTACGCAGAGTGCTCACCACGACGATTCGGTAACGCGCTTGAAGTCCGCCGAACCTTCAGCATCGCGGCCGCAAGAAGCACGACTAGTGGTGTGTCTCAGAATTACTTGATGTTTGCTAGGGCGACACGTCCACGGGCGACCTTCGTCAGGATCTGATCCGTGGTGGCCGTCCACGTGAACGTTATCCATTTGGCGTTGTGCGCGGCCATATACTCGTCGATCCTTTCGATCAAGTCGTCCACCGACTGGAACACCCCGCGACGCAACGCATTATCGGTCAGCTCCCAGAACCACCGCTCGACCAGGTTCAACCACGAAGAGGACGTCGGGATGAAGTGCAGATGAAACCGAGCGTGCTTGACCAGCCACAGCTTCACGTTCGCGTGCTTGTGCGTCGCGTAGTTGTCCAGGATCAGATGCACCGCAGTGCCTTTGGGTACCTGCTTGTTGATGGTGTTCAAGAACTTGAGGAACTCGACGTGCCGGTGCTGGTCCATGCACGACCCGATGACCTTCCCCGTCAACACATCCAACGCCGCGAACAAGGTGGTCGTGCCGTTCCGCTTGTAGTCATGGGTCATCGTCTCCGCACGACCTTTCACCATCGGCAGCGACGGCTGCGTCCGGTCCAACGCCTGCACCGAGGACTTCTCGTCCATGCACAGCACCACTGCCTTCTCCGGCGGGTTGAGATATAATCCAACGACGTCGATCAACTTTGGAGTGTCCCCGCTTTTGTGGACTCGAGATTAGGCCGTCAGTTCGTTAATGTCTCTGAATCCTAACTCATATTCCACGGGTGTCAAATAGCCCAAAGATGAATGGCGGCGGCGCGTGTTATAGTAGGTTTCGATCCATTCAAAAGTCTCCCGCCGTAGACGCTTCAACGTCGGCCACGGCTTCGTATGAATC
>Ga0209584_10000623_pt1 | contig 11218 bp, 11 predicted proteins | sample NGEPerD_FD_184507 | JGI IMG/M metagenome (GOLD analysis project Ga0209584, IMG submission 184507) | Arctic peat soil microbial communities from the Barrow Environmental Observatory site, Barrow, Alaska, USA - NGEE PermafrostAB12-D... | ecosystem: Environmental > Terrestrial > Soil > Wetlands >...
CTTGATGCCCCCCGCACAAGACCCCGGCGAGCCACCGACAAACATCAGGAAGATGAGGAACAGGAGTGAGGTGACCGGTAGTGCGCCAACGGAAATCGTGTTGAAGCCGGCAGTACGCGCAGTGATGGACTGGAACAGGGCCGCTTCTATCCATTCCCCCACCCCGGTCTCGCCCGGAGTCAAGCCGAGGACCAGCAGCGCCCCCGCCCCTGCAACAATGAGGATGGCTGTCGCAACGAGTACGGTGTGGGTGTGGAGACTGAATCGTCGCCCAGAAATAGGGACTGTGGGCCGTCGCGAACGGACAGTCCGCTCCGTGATCTCAACCAAGACAGCGGCCCCCAACCCACCCAACACAATAAGGACCATCACCGTCCACACGATCAGGGGCTGCCCCCGGTATCCCATCAGGCTGTCCGAGAAGGTGGAGAAGCCTGCGTTACAGAAGGCAGACACGGCTTGGAACAAGGCCGGGAACACAGCATCACGCGGTCCGTTCTCCAGGGAGAAACCTGCGAAAAGGATTGTGGCACCCAGGGCTTCTATGCTGAAGGTGAGGATCAGGATCCAACGGAAGATTCCACGAAAATCAGCAGCACGACCCATCTGGAGAAGCGAGTCCTGGAGGGCGGCCTGCGAGCCAAGGGACAGACGCTTGCCCATGGCTCGAAAGAGGAGAGCGGCTCCCGTCATCACACCCAGTCCCCCAAGCTGGATGAGCACTAGAACAACTACCTGGCCGAAAGTCGAGTAGTAGGTGGGGAAGTCCACGACGATCAATCCCGTCACGCATACCGCAGACGTGGAGATGAACAGGGCGGTCAGGTAATCCGCCTCACCTCCGGTTCGACTCCACGGCAGCATAAGCAGAAGAGACCCCACAATAATCACCACTGCAAAGCTGAACACGAGAAGCGTTTGGGGGGAGACCACACGAAAACGGCGCTTGAGCCCCGCCATTATGCGCCAAGGTTGTGTTCCCGGTTGTCTGCTCTCCCCAGTACGCATGGAAAGTGAGTTTACCCTTCACCGCCGACCAATGCAAAACGACGGACCGGGAGATCACTGATGTCCACTCCGAGCGCGTCAGCCAGGGCCGAGAGGAGACTGAGGATGCGGGCGTTGTCGACGCAGCTACCCGTATGCAGCACCGGCGGGAGGCCAAGAGCATCGCAGATCTACGACACCTGAAGCACTTCTCTACAACCGTACTACCGGCGGTCCAAAGCGTCAAGTTTGCATCCCCTGCTACAGGCTCTCCTTCCGACTGTGCAAACCGGCCGCTCCATCGGGAAACGTGCCCGCCTCCTCCGTCAGCTGCGGTGTCCCCTCCCCGCCTACGCAACGAACGGTGAAGGAGTGCTCGCCCTCCGCAAACGGCCACTCATACCGCCATACTACCCAGGTCCGGTCCGAAAGTGCTTCCCTGATCTCCGCCGGCTGCCAGGGACCTTCATCCACCTTGACCTCCACGGCAGAGATGCCCCGCGCGCCAGCGTAGGCAATCCCGCCCACCGGTATGTACGTCTGCCCCCCGCGCTTGATGGGATCGTCCACGGCCACCGCATCGATCACCGAGGTGGTCCGCACCGTAGCCTCCTCCGACCATCCCCGCTCCACCCAGTATCCCTCCCGGTACTCCTCCGTGACCTCGAGAGCAACGATCCACTTCGGCTGTTTCATCCCGTAACGGTTGGGGATATGAATCCGGAGGGGGTAGCCGTGTTTCTCCGGCAACGGGCGCCCGTTGAACGAGTGCACCAGCATGATGCCCGGCTCCGCACGCACGAGCTCCAGGGAGAGCGTTTCGTAAAAGCCGTCCTCGGAATGCATCTGCACGTACTTCGCACCTTCGCGTACACCGGCATCCGCCAGCACATCGGCCAGAGGAACGCCCGTCCATAGCGTGGTGGATATGAGCGGTCCGGCGACGGGATTGGATATGCAGGATAGGGTGACGAACTCTCCCACCTCCGGGTAGCGGTCCTTCAGCTCCGGCAGCGTAAGCTCAAGCGGGTTGTCTACTTCACCGTGCACCTTCAGGCGCCACTCGCCCTCGGCAATCCTGGGCGGTGTGGTATTTATGTCTATCTGATAGTGCTCGTCAAGGGGCGTGTACTCCGGACGGGTCCCGGGCACGGGCTGCACCGTCCTCCCCTCAGTGGGAAGCGAAACCGGGGAAGGAGTAGCTACGCCCTCTCCCCCGTCCGTCCCGCGCAAGTACGCACCAAGAGCTGTTCCACCCACCGTGATCGTCGCAGCCGCTCCCCCCACCTTCAGCAGGAAACGCCTGCGCGTGTACGCCTCCGGCGGTTCCGGCAATTCCGGTAACTCTGAAGGCTCCAAAGGTTCCGGCGGCCTCATCCTGACCGAAGTGCGCAACTGGACCCAGCCCAGTCCCAGCCCCCAGACTATGAAGACTCCGAGCAGCCAGACGGTCCCCACGACCCGCGAAACCTTAGCCGTACCGTACACAGACAAGACCACGACAATTATGGGCACGGCCACCAGCAGACCCAACGCGCCTCCGTATGCCGGCACCGCCCGCGATCTCCGCTCCCTCAGGGCAACAAGAAAGACGGTCCCCACTACTCCCAAAGTCACCAAGAAGCCTACGATCGCCTGGAGCTGCTCCGCAGTCTTTGCCGTGTCCTTGACATTGAGGCCGAGAAGAAGGAGGAGGTTAACCATGGTGTCGATACCGAACCGCACCAAGCTTCCCGGCAGCACCCGGGCCATCCAATCAAACACATCGAACGGAGCGAAGGGAAGACCGGCAGCAGCATAGCCCAGATAGAGCACTGCGGCTATGGGGGCAGTCACGATAACTGCCCGGCCGACGGCGCCCCACACAGCCCTACGGCTCATATCTCACCCCCATACGAATACCCAACAGCTATCTCCCCGCTATTCCCGGATCATCGGCCCTCTATGCGTGGTGCACAAGAAGACCCATGATCGCGAGCGCTCAAGCCGCCTACACAACCCGCCGCTCCGAGCTGTACGGGGTCTCCACAGGCCCGGTTCACCGGCCCCCGGGAGGGGGACGGGAGCCGGGTGCTCCTTGACGGCCTGTTCGCGTCCTGGCAGGATTAGCCTCAGCGACAATCCGGGTACTACCCTCCTGAGTTCTCTGAATCTTCGCCATCTTGCACGAGTCCCTTGAGGATTCTGCAACCACCATACCAACTGGAGGCATAAGATGTCCGGCACTCGACACATAGAAGCAGTATTCCAGAGCAGTCCCACCCTGGAGGGCGCTGGAGTGCGGCTGCGGCGGGCATTCGGCCGCGGGCAGGAGCCCCGCTTTGACCCCTTCCTGATGCTCGATGATTTCCGCGGAGAAAGTCCGGAAGACTACCAGGCAGGCTTCCCTTGGCACCCGCATCGCGGAATTGAGACCATCACCTACATGGTGGAAGGTTCATGCGCACACGGAGACTCCATGGGTAACAGAGGCGTGATCGGTCCGGGCGACGTGCAGTGGATGACCGCCGGCAGCGGGGTGATTCACCAGGAGATGCCCGCCGGCAACGAGACCGGGCGCATGGGCGGCTTCCAGCTCTGGGCCAATCTGCCAGCGCGCGACAAGATGATAGACGCCCGCTATCAGGGCGTGGACGAGTGTGACATCCCCGTCACCAAGGACGGACCGGCCACCATACGCGTGGTCGCCGGACGGGTTGGGGACATAGAGGGTCCGGTACGGGAAGTGGTCATTGATCCGGAGTACCTGGACGTCACGCTCGAAGGCGATGAAACCTGGAGTCATCCGACCACACCGGGTCATACGGTGTTCGCCTACGGGGTGTCGGGGGATACGCTCTTCGGCGGGGATGAAGTGGCAGGGGAAGGCCGGGTCCTTTCCGCCCTCTCCACCGCGCTCTTCACGGACGGTGACTCCGTCGTTGCCCGGGCGAAGAGCGAACTAAGTCGTTTCCTGCTGGTCTCGGGGAGACCGCTAGGCGAACCAATCGCCTGGAACGGTCCCATCGTCATGAATACCCAGGAGGAGTTGCGTCGGGCCTTCCAGGAATACGAGGAGGGCACGCTCGTACGCCACCCGGTCAAAAACAACTCCCGATCATAGGAGGCACGAAGATGGCTATGGCAGAACGAAGCGGACAGGTTGTATGGAAAGGGAACCTTAGTGGTGGAGCCGGTAAGGTAACGGGCGGGAGCAGCGGCGCCTTCACCGATCTTGAGGTGACATGGGCCTCGCGAACCAAGCGCGCGGAGGGCAAGACCAGCCCTGAAGAGCTCATTGCCGCCGCGCACGCAAGTTGCTTTTCCATGGCCCTCTCCCATGAGCTCGACCAGATGGGTCACGCTCCCGAGGTGCTGGAGGTGGAAGCCATCGTAACCCTGGACGAGGTCGACGGGGCGCCAACCGTGACCTCCTCCGCGCTCCGGGTGGACGCTCAAGTTCCCGGAATCGAAGAGATGCGGTTCGTGGAGGCGGCAAAGAAAGCCAAGAAAGGCTGCCCTGTTTCCCGGGCCCTCCAGGGAAACGTAGAGGTCTCCATGGAGACTAACCTGAATAAGTGAACCGCCAACCGCCACGCATGAGGCTGGGGAGTGCCTACGATGCCGTTCCGATACTGAAACCCGATCTAAGGGACGGCGGAGGATGATCCGCGCGGTCATATTCGACCTTGACGGCACGCTCGTGGCTACCGAACGGCTCAAAGCGCTCTCGTATGCCCGCGCAGCGGACGAACTCCAGCCAACGGTCGATCACGAGCAGCCGGCGATGGATGCGTTTGCCGCAGTCGTTGGGCAGCACCGGCGCGAGGTGGCCATCCATCTCATGCGCACATTGGGTGTCGAGGCGCTCGCGGCGCGCCGCCTCAAGGAGTTCGGCGTCAAGGAGCCCTGGCAGGCGTTCGTCCAGATCCGGTTGCGGATCTACAGCGAGATGACGGCAGACACCAACCTGCTGCGCGACAACCGCTGGCTCCACAACATCAAGCTGGTGGAGACCGCTCGTTCACTCGGATGCCGCTTGGGTCTGGCGACGGCGTCGTCGCGCGCCGCCGCGCGCCACGTGCTCCAAGCGATCGGGCTTGCCGACTCCTTCGACTTCGTTGTGACCAACGATGACGTCGAGCACAACAAGCCGGAACCCGAGATCTACCTGCTCGTAGCACAGGAACTCGGAGTATCCCCCGCCGAGTGCATCGTTATCGAGGACTCGCCCTCCGGCGTTCGCGCCGCGCTCGCGGCGGGCATGCGATGCATAGCGGTCGGCACGGACTTCACGCGCGACCGGCTGCACACCGAGGGCCTGCTCGGCGACGAGTGGATTGTCGACGACCCGGAGCAGCTGCCCGCGACGCTGCGGCAGGCGTTCGACGAGGCCTCCTGCGACATTGTGTCCTGATGACCGCCCTCTCGCCGGAGGGCGCACACTCAGGTCAGGACGTCCTTGCGCTGGAAGACCACATAGCCCAAGCCGGTGGTTCCCACTATCCACACGACGAAGTTGATTAACCCTTTCCACATGGGCTCCCAGACGATTGGATGCCGGAGCAAATTCTGCCAGGCGTCAAAATGACTGGTGATGAGGTACGGCTCCAGAAAGTCAAACACGCTGAATGAGCCCAAAACCTGCATGACTATGACCAGTACCAAGGCGCCGAATACCGCCGTCAGGCTTGAGTTGGCCAGGGTGGAGAACAAGGTGGCCAGTGACACCACGGCCGCCATGCCCACGAGAACGAACGCGTAGGAAGCCGCAATGCGCAGGAGGCCCTGGCCCACGCTTATGGTGGTGCCGCCTGACAGAAGCTGCATGGGCTCGGCGCCAAATATGGCGCTCCCAATAATAAGAGACGCGACACTCAGGAGCGCCATGCCGATGGCCATGTAGATGTTGGCCACCAGCCACTTGGCAAGCAGCAGAGGTCCACGGGACACAGGTTCAATGAGAACCGTTCGCAGGGTGCCGGACTCGGCCTCGCCGGCGATGGTGTAGCTTCCGGACATGGAAGCCAGCAGAGGAAGAAAGAAGCCCGTGAGGACCCCAAGCGTGGCGACCGCAGAGAAGAGGCCGTTGCCTCTCATCAGTTGGATCAGCACGGCTTCGGGGCCGTCAGGTCCGTGCTGCTGCCCGGCATCCGAGAATCGCACGGCCACCGTGACCAGGAAGGGCACAATGAACAGCCCGGCCCAGCCGATGTAGGTCCGCTTCTGAAAGAGCATCTTATAGAACTCACGCCGAATGTTACTCATCTGCGCCCCTTCGCGTCGGCAGAAACCGTCGCACCGAGGCCTCCCTCGCCGGCGTCGGCCGTGAGGTTGAGGAACATGTCCTCCAGCCCCTGCGCGACGGAGGGAACTACCGCCAGCACATCAAGCCCGTCCTCTACCAGACGTCGTACCGCCTGAGGGACGAGTTCCTCTGTGGAGGTGAAGACCAGGTAGCCTTCGTCCAGCACGACGGTGTTGGGGGCCACCAAGCGCGCCAACACTTCCCGCGCCTTGGCTTGGTTATCGGTCAGCACCTTCACACTGCTGGTGCTGGGATGGAGGTCAGACACCGGACCCTCCACGATCATCCGCCCCTTCGTCATGATAGCGGCCCGATTGCATACCAGCTCCACCTCATGCAGGAGATGAGAGGAGAGGAAGACGGTGGTCCCCTGCTCACCCAGTTCAGCAATCAACCTGCGCACGTCCTTGGTCCCTTGAGGATCAAGGCCGCTGGTGGGCTCGTCAAGCACAATGAGATCGGGACAATGGACAAGCGCCAGAGCGATCCCCAGGCGTTGAGTCATGCCGTGCGAGTAGCTGCCCGCCTTGGAGTCACCCCGATTTTCCAGCCCGACCATCTCAAGTACTTCAGAGATCCTCTCTTCACTCACCGGGCCCTGCATGCCCGACAAGAGGCGAAGATTTCGGCGCGCACTCAGGTTCTTGTAGAAGACGGGGTCATCCACAAAGCCCGTCATGTGCCGGAGGGCTTCCTGCCGCGCTCCAGGGATCCTGTGGCCGAGGACCTGTACATAACCGCTGGTCGGGTATATCAGTCCGAACATGAGACGAATGGTTGTGGTCTTCCCCGCCCCATTCGGGCCGAGAAAGCCAAAGACATCGCCCGCATAGACCGTGAGATCCAAGTTGTCCACCGCCCGAAGGTGGTTGAAATCCTTGGTCAGGCCATGCGTGGACAAGACCGAAGTGCTATCCGCGAGAGTCTGCGCGGATGTCTCGCCGCCTGTGCCTGCCATCGTTCTCCTTTGCCGGATGTGGGGACCTCAGAGCGGATCGCTTCGTGAGCTTCGTGAGCTTCGTGAGCCTCGTGAGCCTCATGATCGTGAAAGACGGATCCGCCTCAGCAAGAATGATACCACTCATTCTTGACCGGGAGCCTGCACGCGGCTATACTTCGGCTATCCGGAGGAGGGGAGACAATGATCACTAAAGTCCAGAAGTGGGGCAACAGCCAAGGACTTCGCTTGAGCAAGGAATTGCTTTCAGGTGTTGACATACAAGTTGGGGATGCCGTAGAGGTGATGGTGCACGAAGACAGCATTGTCATCTCCCCTGTGCAACGGGTGCGGGGTCGACACAACCTGATTGAGCTCGTCCAGGATATCCCTGAAGACTATGAACCGCAGGAGCTAGAGTGGGGAGATCCCGTGGGCCGCGAGGTCTGGTAGGTGGCGGGGTACATCCCCCGCAAGGGGGATTTCATCGTTCTCACCTTCGATCCTCAGTCCGGTCACGAGCAAAGAGGTCGCCGCCCTGCGCTGGTGGTCAGCAACGATCTCTTCAACAAGCACGTGGGCATGTGCATCGCCTGTCCCATCACAAATACCAAGCGCGACTTCCCCTTTCATGTGCCGATCCCGGAGGAGCAGGGAGTGACCGGCTACGTGATGGTGGAGCAGGTGAAGTCTGTTGACTTCCATGCGCGGGAGGCAAAGCGCATCGGAAGGGCACCGGAGGAGATCATGCGCGAAGTACTGTCGCTTCTAGACGCGTGTATCTACTAGCGATGACCAAAGCCTTCGCCGGTCTGATGGTGGAAGAGCGGCCGGATAAGCGACCCGACCGAACAGAACAGACTCCTTTTCTGGTATGTGCACTCTTTCCTCTGGGGTCGATACACGGGATCTACGGAGAGCCAGATGAACCAGGACCTGGCTACCATCGAGCCCATCGAAGAGACGATCGATCGTCTAATAGATCGGCTTCGCCAGAACCGGGGAGACCTCACTATCCACGCCACCGACTTGTCTGGCTGGAGCCTGGGTGCCCGCTTCTATCCGCTGATGTACTTGCTTGCACGCACCTGCGGCGCACGCGACTGGATCACCGGTATAGAGCTGTCCCAACATCTCCTCGGCCGGCTCAATTCCCTGCAGATCCACCACGTGTTCCCGAAGGCTCTACTGTACGAGCACGGATACGAGAGATCTGAGGTGAATGCCATTGCCAACTTCGCCTTCCTCACCCAAGAATCGAACCTGGCCATTTCCGACAAGCCCCCCCATGAGTATCTGGCGGAAATTGCTGAGCGAGATCTCAATCTGCTTGAATCCCAATGGATACCACTGGAGCCCGAGCTGTGGCGAGTAGACAGGTACCGAGACTTCCTTGAGGCCCGCAGAGAACTCCTGGCCAAGGCTGCGAACGATCTCCTGACCCGATTGAACGGAAGCGAGGTTGAAGGGGCGTGATGGAGGACCTGCCTAAGGTAGAGACGGAACGACCCTCTGTGGAACACATACCGGGTGGCATAGTGGATGATCAGGAAGAAGAAGAGATTCTTCGCCTAGTGTCATGGATTGAGGAGCAGGATCTTCCCGAACCCGAGCTCATGTACGAGTTGGCCGACCGCAACACCAATGAAACCGTGGCCGTACTGGATGTAGCGTGGCCGAAAGGTCTGCAAACCGGTCTCTCAAGCCCCGTCTGCCTTCTCCTGGCCGAGCCTGACGACGTCGCGCGAGCGGCAAACAACGCCGGCTTCCGCTATTTCACGGACATGCCATCCTTCAAGGAATACGTCCGGCGAGAGATACCGGCGGAGGTGGGGTAGGGATCCGGATGGTGTCTGCTCGTGCCCTGAGGAGATGAGCCCAGGACCGAGAAAGTCTCGGAGTGCACTTGGCGGGCCGCTACCGCTTCGCGTGGATATGCGCGGAACTCCGCTGCCTGTCAATCGACAAAGACTCCAGGTAAGGCCTCATCACCCGGCCGACTCTGCAAATCTCACCGTAACGGATGAGGTCATCCATAGTGCATCTGCCTTGGCGCCGGCAATCCTGCAGGGCTTCAATGGCTACATCGAGTCCAATCTTGTTCCTGTACTTGAAGCAATCAGCCACCGTCTTGGCGGGTGCGTAGATGGGAACCGAAACCCCATCTACGTCGTGCTGCTCCACCCCACTGGTGAGCGCCGGTCCTGAGAAACGAACCACGCGCAGCGGTATCGCCCCGGCTTTGGGCAGTCGATTCTTGGGGTCAATCGCGATCCAGATCTCAAAAGGCAGCTGCGTAGTAAGATTGTGGAAGGCGAGAGCAGAGGTAAGACAGATCACCCCCTGCGGGACGACCCTCGCCGCCTGGGCCAGACTTATGTGCTCAGAGACGTCCGCATCGGGAAGCATGTACAGACCGCGGGCGGGCTGCTCAAGCAGACCCTGATCACGGAGCAGTGATAGATACCGCCGAGAAATTCCCAGCTGATCGAGGTCCATGGGACGGAGGACGCCTCTTTCCTGTGCGAGCTGTAGCACCCTATCTGCCCGTGCTTGCGTTTCTTTCCGTTTTTGTAGGTCTTTATATATATCTACCGACGATTAGGGAACATACAAACAAACTCCACACCGCCCGCTTAACCGAAGTCCGCTGCAAATTCAACCTGCAACAGCAGTAGCGCCGGCGCAACCGAACACCGAATTCCCGGCGTGAATCAACAGTGTTGTACATAATGTACAACATGCTCTTAGCGGATGAGATGGGAGCAGCATAGGAGTTCACAGGGGTTAGCTGCGCTTCAGCATGAACCGCAGAGCGGCTACGAAGCCGCGAGCGGACAGTGCCTTTTGGTGACCGATCACCCAGTCGACCTCAGAGCTGTTTAGCACCATCGGCACGAAGCAAAGGTCAAACCCCGGGCACACGCTGCACGACTTCCCTTCCGTCCGGCCCGTTCGATACACTGGCATCTGGATGGCTGAGTTCCCCCATTGTGAGGACAGCGGAACCTGCCCGCGGGGGGAAAGCGGACCCACACAGGAGACAGGATGACAGAGTTCACTTTCCTCGAAGACCAACCAGGCAGACGCCCTTGGGACATACCGGAAGGGCTCAGGGAGGACATCACCGCCCTGGGTTACTACCTCGGTCAGGGCAGCCCTTCTCTCGAAGTCGCCGCCGCGGAGGCAACGGACCGCCCCCAGGCGACCGCCGTCAGAAACCTTTGGAAACGGCGTCAGAACAAACGTCCCAGCTCACTTCTCACGCTCCCGGGGCTAAGGAATGAGGGTTTTTTTGCCTCCCATGAACTCCGGACGGGAGTGATCGCACGAAATGACTGCGCCTCGCCTACGATGCCTGGGCCCTGGCGCGCCAGAACATTTTCAAGGACTGGCAAGAAGCAAGCGACCCCTGGAATCTACAGCCCAAGATACCCAAGGCCATGCGGGATGCCGCCACGCTTCTTCGCGATCACCCACCGCCCGATCTCCCGCAAGAAGAGACCGAACATCTCATAGACGCGATAGAAGCCCCGTACGGCGCACGCATAGTCAGGGCGTTCCGTGATGCCCTGCGCGCTTCAGAGGACCCCAGGGCGCAGACGGAGCATGTGGTGGCCAAGGCCAAGGAGCTCGGTCTTGAGCCCAGTCCCCCCCGGAGCCCCTCCCGGTCATCGAAATGGACGACGTCCATTTGGTTTGCTGGCTAGCCATAGTGTCGGGGGCAGCGCCCACATAGCCACAGGGACGCCTGCACCCAACATCCAACCGATGTCTGATTTGATTCTCCTATAGCCATGGCATTCTGAGCTAACACCAGCTCAGAGGAGGAACGCCATGGAACACATATGGTCGACAGAGGAGATCGGGGAACTGCTCGGTCCGCGGATGGTCTGGGCACCTGCTGGGCGTATTGCTGCCGGTGCGGCGTGGAGATCGCCCCCGTGGAGCCGGATGCCACCACCGCTTGGTGCGAAGTCTGCGGGCGGGAAGTGACGGTGGAGGGT
>Ga0209584_10000626_pt1 | contig 11198 bp, 7 predicted proteins | sample NGEPerD_FD_184507 | JGI IMG/M metagenome (GOLD analysis project Ga0209584, IMG submission 184507) | Arctic peat soil microbial communities from the Barrow Environmental Observatory site, Barrow, Alaska, USA - NGEE PermafrostAB12-D... | ecosystem: Environmental > Terrestrial > Soil > Wetlands >...
GGTACTTCCCCGACCGGATACTGCCCTTCTGTCAAGCCCATCCCACACCCCGGCACGGCGGCCGATGCTGGGCCACACCGCTGACCAGCAAAGACGACCCGCGCACCATCCCCGCCTACATCACCGACCGCCGCTTCGGAATCCTCACCGCGCGAATGCTAGAACCCCGGCGAACGCCACCACACCAGCACCCCTGACACCCCGATCAGCCCACGCGGGTTTGGCGCGGCTCGATCCGGGAACCCGTACGACGTGGGTGCCGAGCCCATTCTCGTCGCACCCTGGACGGCCCGTCATACGGGACCGTGGATCAGGCCCGTCAGAACGGCGATCGCGATGAGGGCAGCCTCGGGACGCACAACAACCTCGCCCTGGGCCAGCAGTTCGGCGACGGCCCTCAGCACCGGCACGGTCACCGGCGTCCCGCCGAGAATCCCCGACGAGCGGCGGGAGCAGCGCTGCCGCGCGCCCGGGCAGGTCCAGCGCTGCGCGGATTTGCTGGGTTTCGGCGAAATCGCCCCGCGCGAACGATAATCCCGATCAGCGGTTCAGCGACCCGGCGGGACCGCGTTCGTTGGGCCGTGGCGGGACACCGACCAGTATTGGGTGGCCGCGCGATGACATTTGCTGGGCCCCCGGCCACTCGGTGGGACCAAACGGCGAATTCCGTACTCTACGGCGTCAGAATTCGTACGCCGGCCCTGACCTCGGCAAAGAATGGCCCCGGTGGTGTTCGGGCCACCGGCTACGGACGCCCGGGACATTGCGGCGAGCACCCAGGGTCCGCCAAAGCCGAGCCGATGGCATACAGAACGGATTCTCCTCGGGTGTCATCCGACTGGGGAAGAAGCCGTTGGCTGCGGTTCGGCAGGAACTTGCTACGAATAGATCGAGGACGCCGGGCTCGGGCGGTACAACGACGCCACCTACGCGTTCGGTACCGCGGATGCCCGCCCATATTCGGGTGTCGTCACACCGCGGTCGCGGCCCCGTTGTTCCACCGATTCCATGGTACCTGGGCGATGGTGTCAGGAAGGCTCGGGCGTCGTCGGTCGGCGACGCCGCAAGAGCCGGCGGACGGGATCTCGTACCCGAATGTGATGTATCCGGGGGTGCGTTGGCGCGCGCCCCCCGCCGAATCGGCGGGGGGCGCGATGCCTTTGTTTATCCCTGTGCTTATCCCTGGGCGGTGACGGGTGCGAGCATGAGCGGCGTCGCCTCGGGAGCTGAGGTGGCCGACGCGGCTGCGTCGCTCGGAGCTGTCCCGATGATGTAGCCGGTGACGTCGGCCAGGAGTTGCACGGTTCCGCCGGAACCGTTGAACAGCTGGATCTTTCCGTCCGCGCCGACCGGGACCACGACCAGGTTCGGGATGTTCTGCCCGGCCTGGAAGTTCAGGTTCGACGTCTGCTGCTGCGCGGTGCCCGACGGCCACACCGTGATGAACCCCGACGAGGTCGCGTTGACCGCGGTGATGTTCACGACCACCGCGGACACCCCGGTCGCCGGAACGCCTCCCTTACCGGTGACCTGCAACGACGCCGTGCCCATCGACGGCACCGGGCCGTTCACCCCCAGGTTGCTGCGGGTGTCCATCACCCGGGACGGCGACAGCGTGGCCACCGCACCGGGCGCGGTCGGTACACCGCCCAAGATGTAGCCGGTGACGTCGGCCAGGAGTTGCACGGTTCCGCCGGAACCGTTGAACAGCTGGATCTTTCCGTCCGCGCCGACCGGGACCACGACCAGGTTCGGGATGTTCTGCCCGGCCTGGAAGTTCAGGTTCGACGTCTGCTGCTGCGCGGTGCCCGACGGCCACACCGTGATGAACCCCGACGAGGTCGCGTTGACCGCGGTGATGTTCACGACCACCGCGGACACCCCGGTCGCCGGAACGCCTCCCTTACCGGTGACCTGCAACGACGCCGTGCCCATCGACGGCACCGGGCCGTTCACCCCCAGGTTGCTGCGGGTGTCCATCACCCGGGACGGCGGCACGGGCACCACGCCGCCAGGTGTCGATGAGGTGACGTCGAAGTAGGTGTAGTCGTCGGTGGTCAGCGAGCCGTTGCCCAGAATGTTCAACCCGAAACTGATGCCGGTGGCATCGGCCGGCAGCGCCGGCGTGGTCCACACGGCCTGGGTCCACGCCGTGGCAGCCGCGAAGTATGGGCTGGACGTCAAGTACACGAAGGCGCCGGCGGCGGTGCGGTAATACACCTCGAACTGGGTGACTCCGGTGGACTTGTACCAGGCACCGAGTTGGTAGGTATGACCTGCGGTGGCGCCCGGGGAGCAGCCTCCGGTGTCGAAGGTCGGCAGCAGCTTCGCGTCACCATCGGTGTACCCGGTCATCGTGATCGTCTCGGCGACATTGCCGGTGTGCCCGGGGCTGGTCTCGGCGAAGGCGGGGGTGTTCGTGCCGTACCCGTATGCGCTCCAGCACTTCGGGACGCCGGCCGTCGCCGCGGTTTCCAACGACGCATTGGTCAACGCGCCCGCGACCTCCGGCGGGGCCGGTGCGGTCACCGCGGGCTTCACTGTGCCGCCGATGACCTGACCCACCGTCTTGACCGAGGTGGTGGGCACGGCTTGGATGTGCGCCGCCAACCAGGTGGTGAATTGCGTGAACAATTCCGGGCTGATGGACACGCTGGGATCGCAGTTCGCGGTGCCGGGTGCACAGAGACGATGGAAGGTCAGGATGTCCCAGCCGCCGCCGTTGTTCTCGGCGTTGATGACCGTGTTCTGCAGATCCGCCAGCGTCCAGGTGGAATCCACCTCGTCCGGGGCTCGCAGCGCGAACGCATCCGGTGGGGGCACTGTCTCGGCGTACAGGCCGGCGGTTCCACCCAGCTGGGTTTGTACATCGCCCAACGATCGGGCGCTGTTGTATCCGCAGTTCTTGACGATCGTCTCCACCGAGGCGTTCACGACCGCATACGGATAGGCGAACGAGGTCTGCGGGAACCCCCAGGCCGTGAGTTGGTTGCGGGCATTGCACACCTGTCGTTGTGCCTCGTCCGCGGGTTGCAGGGTGAGGTCCTGGTGGTTGACGGTGTGCCCGCCGATCTCGTTGCCCGCGCTGTAGATGGTCTGCAGGTTCGCGAGCGTCAAGTAGTTCGGGGCACCAATGGACCCGGTGATCGCGTAGAACGTGCCGTGCAACCCACTGGCCTGGAGCGCCGACGCCGCGACCATCTGGTCGGCGGTCGAGTCGTCGAAGGTCAGCGACACGACCGTCGTCGCCGGCGCCGCTGCCTGCGCGGTCGGGGCAACACCCACCAACGGGAGGAGCGTCGCCACCACGATGCCGACGGTCACCGCCCGCGCCCGCGAGACCACCGATGGAAACCCGAACATACCCATAGTCACCCTCTGTTCACGGCGGGAGGAACAAGGTGGATCGCGATTACTCCCGACCCCCCTGAATGGCCTAACCATAGCCTCGACATCCTCCTGATTGCTGACATGAAGTAGTCACACACATAGGCCACTAGTGGTGTGATCCCCGGATCAACCCGATCGTGCTGTCCGAACAATGAAACGTCGGGCCCTAGCCTTGATGGGGGCTGCCGCAGCGAAGCCGTTTCGTTCCCGCAGGTCACCCAATGGTTGTGTCGTCACCCCATGAGGTAGAAATCCGTCGAGCGGACACCCCACGTTCGCGGGAATACCTCAGCGAGCCCTTGAATCGCGGCTCTGTTGGCTCAACCCATGCAATTCCCGGCGTCGAACGGGTCGACGGGAATCCTCGGCCCGCCCCGCTGCCGGACGTCGCAAACGAATGAGGTGCCGGACCCGTGACGGATAGCAGCCAATATTGTTGTCATGAGTCACTCTGAGAACCCGGTTGCTCACGGCCTGTTACCGCATCGCGGATCAGCGGATGCCTCCGCAATGGCCTGCTCTCCCACCTTCGCCACCCACCCCGACCCGGACGCTGGAAGGGTCCGGGGCCGCGCGGGCGCCAGCACGCGGCGAGCGACTTTCCGTGCGGCGCTGGTGGCATGCCTGGTTCTTGCGGCCATGAGTTCGCCGCAACAGGCCGGTGCCACCGTCGCCCGGACGTACCCCTTGCACACCGGGATCGTGTCGACCACCTTCTGGGTGGGAGAGATTTTCGACCCGAGCGCCGCGGACGGCAGTCAGATGTTCTCGACCTACGATGACGACTGGTTCGCGCACTTCGGAGGCTGCGACGGCGTCGTGGCTAACGTCGCCTGCCAGACTGAACATCGGATCGGCGCAAATGGGTACTTCCCTCGTCACATGAAACCGAAGGAGAATCCGTTCTACTTGGACCTTCCATTCGATGACGTGAACGACTCGAAGGCATTCTCGCGGCGTGCGCAAGTAATTCCGTGGGCCAACGACCCTGGGTACGCGGGCCACGCGACCGACCCGGAATTTTCCTACATGAAGAACCGATGGGTACAGATCACCAAAGGTACGAAAACCTGCTACGGCCAGATCGAAGACGCCGGACCCGGGCGCTACAACGACGCCACGTACGTGTTCGGTAGCGCGGATGCAAGACCTCAGAATCGCGAATACAACAACGCGGGCATGGACGTGAGCCCCGCGCTGAACGGTTGCCTTGGCTTCGCGTCCCTTGACGGCGAGAACGACCGGGTGTCGTGGCGGTTCGTCGAGTCCGGTGCCGTTCCGAACGGGCCATGGCGGTGGGTGGTCACCTCCAGCGGTGTCAACAACCACTGACTACCGAGCGGCAGGAACAACGCTTGTCGCGCGGGGGCTGGGCCTGACTGAAACCCCGGTCGGCCAACGGCTGTGGGCGCGACCCCAACCGGAGACTCGCGCCCACCCGTCGGTAGATCGGCTCAGCCGCGGTTCGAGTCCGCGTTGTCAGTCCCGGCCTCGAGCGCGTCACCCGCCGGCAACTCGTGGTGGCCGCCGAATTGCTGCCGCATGGCCGAGAGCACCTGGTTGGCGAAGTGGTCCTCGCCGCGCGAGGCGAACCGCTCGAACAGCGCCGAGGAGAGCACCGGCGCCGGCACCCCGATATCGACCGCGGCCTTGACGGTCCAGCGTCCCTCACCGGAATCCGAGACCCGCCCGGCCAGGCCCTCCATGGTCGGGTCGGCCTGCAACGCGGCCGCGGTGAGGTCCAGCAGCCAGGAGGACACCACCGACCCGCGGCGCCACAATTCGGCGACCTTGGCCGTGTCGATGTCGAATTGGTAGAACCGTGGCTCTTCCAGCGGCGCGATTTCCGCGGAACGGTCGTCGGTCTTGCTGCCCGCATCCGCGTTCGCCAAAATGTTCAATCCTTCGGCCAGCGCCGCCATGATGCCGTATTCGATACCGTTGTGCACCATTTTGACGAAATGCCCGGCGCCGGACGGCCCGCAATGCAGATAACCCTGTTCCTCGGAAGCCAGCGCGCCGGACCGGCCCGGGGTTCGCTCGGCCGTTCCCGGACCGGGTGCCAGCGTTTTGAGAATGGGCTCGATGGTGGCGACCGCGGTGTCGTCGCCGCCGACCATCAGGCAATACCCGCGCTCCAGCCCGAAAACGCCGCCGCTGGTGCCGGCGTCGACGTAGTGGATACCTTTGTCCCGCAGCGCGGCCGCCCGCCGGACGTCATCGCGGTAATTGGAGTTGCCGCCGTCGATGATGATGTCGCCCTCGTCGAGCAGTTCGGCGAGCTGCTCCACCGTGGAACCGGTGATGCCGGCCGGGATCATCACCCACGCCGCCCGCGGCTTGGTCAGCTTCGCCACGAACTCCGGCAACGTCCGCGCCCCGGTGGCGCCGTCGGCCTCCAGTGCGGTGATCGAGGCCTCGTTGACGTCGTACACCACGCATTCGTGGCCGTCACCCATCAGTCGTCGCACGATGTTGGCGCCCATCCGGCCAAGACCGATCATCCCCAGTTGCATGCTGCATCTCCCCCAGGCTGGGCCGCGGAGCGCGGCCGGTGTTGTCCCTCGCTGTATACCCCACCGCGCGCCCCGGGGCGCGGCCATCGCGGCCATCGCGGCCATCGCGGCCGCCGCCGGCAGGCGACGCTCCCCGTGGGAGTGGCACTCGGCGCCGCTTGTCAGTACCCGGCGCCACCATATGTCGGAGCCCAGACCTGAAAACCGGCGCCGAGTGGAACCGAGGCGGACGTCAACCGCGGCACCCTGTCGGTGCTGCCAGGTGCCGGGTGTGGCTACGCCCGGGCGCGCCGGACGCGCACAGCCGCAGGCTGCAGATAGCCGCACAGCTCGTTCGATCCGCCCGGCAAGAACGTCCGCACATCCTCGGCGACGGGGGTGATCTCGTCCAGGAATCCTTCGTGGGCACCGAGCCCTGGGTCTTCGACGGTGCCGACGACGAAGACAATGACAAAGCGCGCCGACCGTCCATCGGGCTTGCGGCGCAACACCCTTCCCATCCGTTGGATCATCTGGCGACGGCTCCGGCTGGCGGCGAGGATGACGGCCAGATCCGCCGCGGGCACGTCGACACCCTCGTCGAGGACCTGCGGCGCGGTGACGACCTGGAGCGCTCCCGCAGCGAATCGCGTCAACACCGCGCGGCGCTCGGCCGCGTCGAGCTGGGAGTGAACGGCAGCGGCCTGCACGCCACCGCGGCGGAGCCGGGCGGCCGCGCCCTCGGCCGCGGCAATGCTCTGGGTGAACGCGATCGCCCGGTCACAGCCGAGCAGGGCTGGGACCAGCCCGTCAAGGGCCTCGGACTTGGCCGGGCTCTCGGCCAGCACGCGGCGCCGCTGCTGCATGGCGTGCAGGTAGGTGCGGGCGATCCCCGCTGAACCGGAATCGTCGCCGCCACGCGCCAGTCGCGCCACCGCCGCGAAGTAGGCCCCCACGGGTTCGGCCGGGACGAGGCCGGATGCGATGAGCTTTGCCCGGGCAACCGACATCACGGCGGTGAGCTCGTCGTACTCTGCCCGCTCGATCGGCGAGAATTCCACCCCCAGCAGCGCCACCGCGAACGGCGCGACAACCCCGTCGCGGATGGCTCGGTGATAGCCCATCCGAAAGCAGGTCCCCCCGAAATACGGGTCGAGCCAGGTGAGATGGCCCTCGTCCGCCCGGGCATAGGTGGCGCTCAACCCGAGCCGGCGGGCGAAACCGTCCGCCAGCGCGACCCTGTTGCCGTCGGACCCGTACCGGTGACACTCGTCCGCGACCAGCAGCCCACCGGGTCGTCGGGGACGCAGATCGGCGTCGCGGGCGGAGTTCACCACGGCGACGACGACGTCGAAGCGGCCCAGATCGTCGCGCTGCCCCCCGCCGAGCCGACCGATCCGGGTGTGGGCCGACCCACGATGCTCCAGCTCAGAGGTCCACTGGTCGAGCAGTTCGCGGGTCGGTACCAGCACCAGCACCTGCCCTCCTCGCGCGAGTTCTTCGCCGGCGGCGGCGATGCCGATCATCGTCTTGCCGGTGCCGGTGACCGCCTCGACAACGCCCCGGCCGCCTCGGCTGCGCCACGCGTCCAGCGCCTCGGCCTGCCACCCGTAGAGCGCGGGCACCCGGCCGGCGGCCGGAACTGGGGCCGAAGCGGTGGCACGGACGGCGCGAGCCGTCTCGTGTCCGGAAGCGGCGGATGCCGGTGCGGCGTCAGCCGGCCACCACCGTGGTGGGTTCTGGCCGTCGGCCTGAAACCGATGCGGGTGGGTGCCCAGAACCCGCTGTACGTCCGCCATGGTGATCGACACCCGACCGCGGGCGCGCAGCGCGTCACGGATCTGGACAACCGTGCGGCTCCCTGTCCCGACCGCGACGGCCACCTCGTCCAGCTCCGTCACAGCGGACCGGCCGGGCCGCCCCCGCCCGAGACATCGGCAGTCACGCCGCCCACCGATTCGGCGGCCGGACCGCCCGGCAAGGCGGCGGAGAGGTCAGCGTCGGAGGAGTCGTCCGCGGGTGGTTCGACCCCGTCGGAGAGGTCGACAATCACGTCGCTGACGGCGATCTCGGGCGAGTAGGCGGGGTCAAGGCGCTTCAGGTCCCATTCGTTGATCCAAGCCCTGACGTACTGACGCATGCGGTTGGACGGCAGCCGCTCAAGTCCCTCGACGTCGGGCGGGTTCCAGCCGAACGCGGCGGCGTGCACCTGCTTGAGCTTGGCGTAGGTGCGGTCGAGCTCGTCTCGGTCGGGTGGTTGCAGGCGGATCTGGTCCCGTTCGATCACCCGCATCCCGGCTTCGGCCAGGCCGGCCAACAACTCGTGCTCGGTGGTGCCCTTGAGCCGTAGCCGCTTCCCGATGAGCTCGAGGTCGTTCTTGCCGACGAGCACCTGAGCCTCGAAGTCGTCGACGGTGGTCAGCACCGCACCGATCGGGGCGTCTGGATCGTCGCGGTCGCCGCGGACCCACCTGGCGACCTCGGCGTAGGACTTGGCCCGCTGCAACAACGAATACCGGCCGATCAGTTCGACCTCGTCGAGCAGCACGACCCAGCCGCGGTACCCGGCAGCGGTGATCAGCCGGGACACGAACCGGAAGCGCTGGACGGCGAGATCACGTTCGCGCGCGGACGCCAGCCGGTAGGTCGCGGCGGCACCGGCCTCCTTCAACCGGCGACGAAGGTCGGCGACGGGCAGGGGATCGCCGGCCCAGAAACGCACGATCCGGTCGGCGAATTCGGCGTCGCCCCTGGCGTACTCGTAGAGGAACAGGCTGGCTGCGAAACGGCTGTCGACGGGGACGTCGTCGGTATGCACCCACCGGTACAGCGCAGCGTATTCCGCCGAATCGGTGCGCAGGCCGGTGGCGATCTCGTCGATAGCCGACCCGGTCTTGCCGGGAATGCGAGCGTCCGCGATGGCCGCGGCGAATACCTTGGCCGGGTCGTGCAGGGCGGTCTCCTTCGAGATGACCACCTTGGACACGACGAACCCGGCGCCCAATGCCAGGTGCGAAAGATATTCCAGGACATGGCTTTTCCCGGCCCCGAACCCGCCGCTGACGAGCATCCCGCCGGCCGGTTCGCCGCCGGGGGCGGAGTCGATCGCGCCGAGAAGCTGCGTGAAGCGGTCCTCCACGGCCGTCTGCTGCGAACCGAGCGCGGCCACTGCATCACGATTGGGTACGCCGGCCCGCAGCGCTTCCAGCGCCCGCCGGTTCGTCAGCGACGACGCCCCGTCGGCGGAAGCCTCGGTGATGTCGACGCCGTTCACTTCGACCCCACCCGGACCAGCGAGGAGAACGGGTTGTCCCGGTTGCGATCGCGGACCTCGTCGTGGATGCGCAGCTTGAGTGCCTGGTAGGCGTCGACGCCGCGGTTGGCGTCGGTGGTGAATTCGGGTGCGGCCATCACCAGGACGCAGCAGTGCGAGAGCTCGTCGGTGTTGTCGACCAGCTGCCGAAGCATCTCGTACCCGTCGAGCAGGGCTGCCTTCGTGTAATAGAGCCCGTGACGTTCGTCGAGCTGCGGTCGCCGGGCGAACCCGAAGCGGCGCAGGTCGATCTCGAGCAGCAGACCGGCGCGGTCGTTGACCGACAACCAATAGGCCAGCGAGAACAACAACTGCCGGGCGTTGTGGCGTCCGATGCGACGGAAGATCATCGCCGTGCGCAGCAGCGAGATCTGCCGCAGCTCGCCGCGCAGCCACTCCAGGACGGCGGCGTGCTCGGCCTCGGTCACCTGCCCGGTGCGCAACTGAGCCTGGCACAGGCGGAGCATGGCGACCCGGAACTCCCGCACCATCGCGTAGTCGTGGAACACCGCCCGCTGCAGGTGCCGGTTCACGTCCCGGTTCAGTTCACCCGGATCGACCTGGTGGTGGCCGGCCACCGCTTCGACCGAGATGTCCTCGTCCCCTTCGGGCGCCGGGAAGTCGACCGCGGCGTACGCGGCCCGGACCCGATGGGCGGCCAGCGCGTCCCAGTCGACCTGGCGGGCGACGTCGAAGAACACCTGATCCATCATGTGCACCCGCACGTCGACCGCGTCGACCCGGACGGTGGCGTACCCGCTGGCGGCGGCGCGCCGGCGCACGGTCTCGCTGAAGTGGTCGGCCTGCGCGGGGTCGGCGGCGACGACGAACTTGACCGCCGCCCCGCCGTCGGCGATGTACGAATCGAGGTACTCGTCGGCCAGGAAGTCGGCGTACACGTCGCCGGCGATCACGGGCGTCCGCCGGTGAAGCTGATGCCGGCGTAGACCTTCTCCTGGCCCGATCTGGTCACCGTCCGCAGCACTCCGGAGCCGCGGGTGAGCGCGCTCGCCGGTAGCTGGAGCTCGCGCCCGTCCTTGATGCGGGTGAGGCCGCTCTGGTCGAGCAGGTACAGGTCTCGGGCGAGTTCCTGACGGGTGTAGTCGCGGCCGGAGCCGGGCAGCACGGTGAGCACGGTGTAGATGTCCGCGAGCTTGACGGTCGCGCCAGGGTTGAGTTGCCGGAGGGCCACCACCAGGTCGTAGGCGGCGGCCAGTGCCTCGAGGTACGCCTCCGGTTTGAACTTGGGGGGCTTGGCCTGCAACGCTTTCAAGGTCCGCACCAGCACCGAAGGACGGACGTTGCGGTCCTTGCGCTTGTCGATCAGCACGGCGGTGTCGGAGGGCGACACGGACACGATCGCCGGATAGCTCAAGATCCGGTCGTCGGACTCGAACGCGGACAGGCCCTGCTCGCCGGCGACCTCCAGCACCTCCGCGGTGTACGCACCGGAGGTGAAGTACTCCTGTTCGTCGAAGGTCCAGCGCTCCTGCATCTCGCGGGAGGCGTCCGCGGCCAGGTCGGCCAGCCGGACCGCCGAGTCCAGCGACTGGCGCAGCGTCCGCAACTGACCGGAAGCCGCGGCGGCCTTCACCCGCTTGGCCTCGGTGAGCGCGGCGGCGGCAGCCCGCACCGCTCCGTCGGCGGCGCGCTCGATATCGTCGAGTGCCTGTTCCAAACTCTGGTCGCTCACGGTGTGTTCTCCCGCGGAGTTCACCTCACGGCCAGTGCCGGCCTGGAGGCGGGGACGAGGCTGACCCTGGTCCCGTGCCCGTCAGGGTAATGAGCGATCGGCGGCTCCTCGGCCGCCGGGCCACCGGCCGTCGCCGTGTCCGTGGTCGAGCGGGGGTCCCGGTCGGGGTCGGGTGCGGGGTCTGCGCCCCACTCGCCCCACTCGACCAAGGCGAGCGCCTCGCCGCCGATCACCACGAAACGCCGGTCCGGCGCCGACCTCAGCTCCTCGAAACCGCGCGGGACGCCGTGCACCCACGCCGCGATCT
>Ga0209584_10000631_pt1 | contig 11172 bp, 9 predicted proteins | sample NGEPerD_FD_184507 | JGI IMG/M metagenome (GOLD analysis project Ga0209584, IMG submission 184507) | Arctic peat soil microbial communities from the Barrow Environmental Observatory site, Barrow, Alaska, USA - NGEE PermafrostAB12-D... | ecosystem: Environmental > Terrestrial > Soil > Wetlands >...
TCGCACCAATGCGCCTGGCATTACCACTCCGCTGATCGACAAGCTGATCGCCGCTTCGATGAAGCAGGGAGCGCGCGCCGCTAAGGTCTGCGGCGCTGGTGGTGGAGGTTGCGTCATAGTCCTCATTGAAGAAGGTGCGCGTGAGCGCGTGCACGAGGCAATCCGAAAGAATGGCGGGCAGCCATTGGATTTTCAGGTGGCGCGGGAAGGACTCCGCTTCGTCGGGCCAGTGCCGAGAACCGACAAGGCGTAACTATGTTCACCGCCCCCGACGGACGCTTGCAACCGATTTGGGCGTTCGTGTTCTCGGCGCTACTGTCGGTCGCCGCGTTCCTGATTGCGGGATATGCTTCTGGGGCGATCGCGGGCGAGCACGTACTGCGCTTCGAGGCAGTGTTTCGCCCATTGCTGGTTGTTCTATTGCTGGCGATCTTCAGTTGGCTCTTGTCCGTCGGTAGTCACATCGAAGAACACCGCATCGCAGCCCAGGGACTGCCGTTCTTGCCTGGATGGCCGAGGCAGTTCGCCCTGGGCTGCGGTATCGGATTGCTGCTGGTGATATTGGCGGTGGTTCCGGTTGCGATTTGGGGCAACGTGAGTTTCCGTACTACCGTCAGCCCATTCAACGTCGGCCGCGCTGTAATCGTGCTGGGCGTTCTGATCGCGGCTGCTCTCGCCGAAGAACTAATGTTCCGTGGGTATCCATTTCAACGCCTGGTCGAGGGCATTGGAGCGACCGGGGCGATTATCGTATTCTCCGTGCTGTTCGGAGTGGTACACCTGTCGAACCCTGGGGAGAGCCTCTGGGGACTGATCAACACCGTGGCCATTGGAATTCTGCTGGCCATCGCGTATTTACGTACCAAGGCGCTATGGCTTCCCTGGGGCATACATTTTGCCTGGAACGCTGTTCTCGGTCTTTTGTTGGGACTGCCGGTGAGCGGTCTGCGCTTGTTTAATGTTGCAGTCCACGGTACGGCGATTGGCCCGAAGTGGCTAACGGGTGGCAGCTATGGAATCGAAGCCAGTGCGCCCGGAGCTCTTGCAATCGTCGCCGGTCTTATCCTTATTTGGAAATTGCCGTTAAGCCAGATACAGCGCCCATCCTCGCTGTCGCGGGGGGGGGACCGAGTTGAGCCCAGTCTGCCAAATGTCACAAACTAGTGTCATTGTCATTTGGAAATAGGCATATAATTTCGGCAAGACGGGGTCCTTGATGAATCGCCATCGCCATCCGCTGTTTGTAACTGCAGCGCTCCTGCTGGCGGTACAGGTGTGCGCGTGGACCGTGCCGCCGTTGTTTGCGCAAGCGGCCAAGACTCCCGATCCCAATCAGCCCGAAAAAATGACAGGCCAGACCAGGCTGCTGGTGATACGCAGCTTGCAGTCGGAGCGGGTGTTTGCCCGCATCCTGTTTCCTCAGGGAGACAAGGGACTCAAGATCAAGAATGGCGTAGTGAGTCCCAGCGACGCCGTAATTGCGCAGGAAGTCGCTGAGTTCGGACCCGCGGTTCGTCCGGGCGACCGGTGCGTGATCACCGACGTTCTAGTCAAGGATAAGGACATCATCCTCGAAATTAATGGCGGATCGAAGAAGCACCAGAAGTGGTATCAGCACATACAGGTCTTGAGCAATGCCGGAGCGACGCCTGTTCCGGGTGGTCCCAGTCCGCAGAGCCTTGATGCGCATGGCACCACCGTCACGCTCGAATTTGACAAGTACGTGCCGGAGCTCACAGGGGATAAGGTCCGCGAACTGTTTTCGCCCGTAATCGACTTTAAGGCGCTGACACAAGCCGAGGCGTATGAAAAGACGCTGCCTCCGAAAGTCAAGGAAGCGATTAAAGATCACATAATCCTGGTTGGCATGGACAAGGAAATGGTGACTTTCGCCAAGGGCCGTCCTCCGCGCAAAATTCGCGACAAAGATGATGAGGGACAGGACTACGAGGAATGGATTTACGGCACTCCTCCCCAAGAAGTTGATTTCGTGCGTTTCAAGGGCAATGAGGTGGCGCGCCTCGAGATCATGACCGTGGATGGCAAGAAGGTTGTGCGCACGGAGAAGGAAGTCGATCTGCCTTCGAAGGAAACCGAACTGGCTGAACAGAAGCCCGCTCCCAAGCCGCAGAACGCTCCCAGTCTGCGACGGCCCGGCGAGGAACCTGAGTATCCCACAACCACGTCGGACCATCGCGCTCCCCGTCCGCAGGACAAACAGGCTCCAGCCGACGGCTCTCCCTATCCCGATACAGGCACGAATCCCACGCCCGGCGCGCCACCAGTGACACCCACGGGTGGCCCAACCATGACGCCGCCTCCGACCACTCCACATGCTTTACCGGCGTCGTGACGTTACTGCGCCAGCGCGATTTGTGCTCCATGTTTGGCGCGGTTGCGGCTGCGCCTTTACACTATTAGGGTGAGGATTGCACTCGCCCAAATCAACCCTACTGTCGGCGACTTCAGCGTAAATTCCGCCAAGATTATCGACTATTCGCTGCAAGCAATGAGTGCGGGTGTCGATCTCATATTGTTCCCGGAACTGAGCGTTTGTGGCTATCCTCCTCGAGACCTGGTCGAGCGACCCTGGTTCATCGAACGCAACCGCCTGGCTGCGCAGGAGATTGCCACACGAACGAACGGGATCTCCGTGATCTGCGGCCTAGTCACTCCCGCAAAATCGACCACGGGAAAGTCAGTCATGAACTCCGCCGCGCTGCTTCGAGGTGGGAAGATCGCGGCTATTCAATCCAAGCGACTGTTGCCGACCTATGACGTTTTCGACGAAGTGCGCAACTTCGCCCCCGCGGAAAACCAGGCCTTAATTCCCGTCGATGGAATTCCGATCGCTCTCACCATTTGCGAGGACGCATGGAATGACAAGAACTTCTGGGACCGCCGCCTGTATGGGGTCGATCCCGTGGAAGACTTAATCGGTGCGGGCGGGAAGATTTTGCTGAATATCTCAGCGTCGCCTTTCTACCTGCACAAGCGCGAACTGCGGCAGGACATGCTGTCGGCCATCGCGAGACACTACCGCGTACCGGTCGCCATGGTGAACCAGGTTGGCGGCAATGACAGTCTGGTCTTCGATGGCTCCAGTCTCGCGCTCGGCCCGGATGGCCAGGTCATCGCCCAGGCCAAGTCGTTCGAAGAGGACATGATCTGCTTCGATTCAGAGAGGCTCAAGGGCGATGTGCATGATCGCGACGAAGGTATCGAAGCCAGCGCCTACGCGGCGCTCGTTCTCGGCACTCGCGATTACGTGCGCAAGTGCGGTTTCCGGAGGGTTGTGCTTGGGCTCAGTGGTGGAATTGACTCGGCGCTTACCGCCACAATCGCCGTGGATGCGCTCGGCAAGGAAAACGTTATCGGTGTGGGAATGCCTGGGCCTTACTCATCAACGGGCAGTATCGATGACGCGGCTGCGCTCGCTGCAAATCTTGGCATTCCTTTTGAGTTGGTGCGGATCGGTGGCATCTTCGAGACTTATCTACAATCCCTGAAACCGGTCTTCTCCGATCTCGCGCCCGATGTGACGGAGGAGAACGTACAGGCTCGGATTCGGGGATCTCTACTGATGGCGATGTCGAATAAGTTTGGTGCTCTCGTGCTGACTACCGGCAACAAGTCGGAGATCGGGGTGGGGTATTGCACGCTTTACGGAGATATGTGCGGCGGTCTCGCCGTTATCTCCGATGTCCCGAAGACCCTGGTTTATCGTCTTGCGCGCTACGTCAACTCGCGGGCCCCTGTGATTCCAGAATCCACGCTGGAGAAGCCACCTTCGGCAGAGCTGCGCCCGGACCAGAAAGACAGCGACTCACTGCCTCCCTACGACGTTCTCGATACAATTCTGGAAGCCTACGTGGAGGACAATCTATCGCCCGAAGCGATTGCCGAGGAGCACGGCTTTGATCCGGCGCTGGTACGTAAGGTTGCCGGGATGGTGGATCGCAGCGAGTACAAACGTCAGCAGGCAGCTCCGGGATTGAAGATATCGCCCAAGGCATTCGGTTTTGGCCGTCGGTATCCGATAGCCGCCAAGCTGGAATTCTGAAAGATACTCTGCATTAGCATTCTTCAGAGCATGAAAGGAAGAAATGAACTATCGCTGGAATCTATTTATTACTAAAGCACTTACAATCGCGATTCTTTGCCTGGCAGTGCCCTTCGGATTCGCCCAAACTAAGGCAACTTCAAGCGCTCCAGCAACAACTGCTGGTACCACTTCGACGCTTCCCAGCGAGGCGACGGTGGACGGCTTCTTGAAGCAGATGTTCGGCTGGAACAACGATGTAACTTGGAAGGTCGCCGAGATCAAGCCAGCCGAGGCGCAGGGTTTCGCCGAAGTTACTGCGGTTTTCAACACACCGCAGGGCCAGCAGATTTTTCGAGTCTTCGTTACCCCCGACCAGAAGTTTGCTCTAACTGGAGACATCGTTCCATTCGGCGCCGATCCCTTTTCCGCAGCGAGATTGGACTTGAAAGCTGCCAACGGACCTGTCCACGGAGCGTCGGATGCAGCCGTGACTATCGTGGAATTCGGCGACCTGGAATGTCCGGCTTGCAAGGCTGCCCAGCCTAACATCAACAAGCTCTTGCAGGATGAACCTAAGGTCAAGCTAGTCTTCCAGAATTTTCCGCTGGAATCGATTCACAAGTGGTCGATGTTGGGCGCGAAATACTTGGACTGTGTCGGGCGGGAGAACAACGACGCGGTATGGAAGTTCATCGGCACGGTGTACGAGCACCAGGGTGAAGTCACTCCGGAAACTGCCGAGACCATGCTCAAAGGCTATGTCAAAGACGCAGGGGCTGATTCCGCCGCAGTTTCGGCATGCGTGGTGAAGCCGGAGACCGAAAAGCGGGTACGCGAGTCGCTGGCCCTGGGCACGAAACTGGGCGTAACCAGCACTCCAACGTTCTTCATCAACGGACGCAAGGTCGTGGGATTCGGGAACAACACGCCGTATGAAGTTGTGAAGGCCATGGTCGATTACAACCTGAACAGTGTGGCGAAGTAAGGCGCCCCGGTGCGCAGCATTTGAGCCGGAGCCGTGTGCTCCGGCATTTTTGTTGCAGATGCCCGCGTCAGTGTCCCATCGGCAACTGAACCGCAAATCCCTGGCTCGACGCCATGCGCGTGATGTAGGGAGTCATCACAATAAGCAACTCGTCGTCATTCTCATTTTTGTCGTGTACGGACGAGGCGTAGCTCGCTACAGGAACCCGACTCAAAAACGGATAGCCTGACAAACTGTGAGAGTCGGCTTTGGAGATAAGTCCTGCGACCACGCCTGATTCCTGGTTTTTCAGTGTGATGCTTCCGCTATATTCGCGGTTCAGGATGATGGGTATGCCGTTCACGGTCTGAGTACCCAGGGAACGAATATTCAGTTCGATCTTCAGGCTGACATCGGTATTCGAATGGATGATCGGAGTCGCTTTCAGGTTCAATCCGAGGTCCTCGAAATTGAAGGATGGGAAGGGCGCGATATAGGACTGGTTTCCCAACACCTTTGAGATGGCGCTGCTGTTGTAAATCGGAGCGAAGGTTGCGTTCACGATGGGATAGCGCTCGCCAATCTTCAACACGGCGGGCGTGTTTTGTGAGGCACGCAATGAAACGTGTTCCAGATCTCGGACGTCGGACTCATTAACGCTCAAATTCACGCTCAGCGGCGGCGTTGCGGAAACGCCGGTCAGGGTTAATCCTCCACCGAACGTTGCGAACGGAGTTGAAAGCAGTGAGTTCTGGGTTGATTGCTGCAGTTGTGCGAGCAGCGCCTGGATGGCTGTTGAGTTGGCCTGGTTGATCCCGCCGGAAGCGATTAGTTGGTTTATCAGGTCCGACGCACCGGCCCCGAGCGAGGCGATCAAGGCCGGACTGATGTTGAACATGGTGAATTGCGAGGGCCACTGGGTACCCAGTTGTCGCACCAGGCTGGAGCTGATCTGGTAAACCCGCACGTCCAACGTGACTTGGGGACGACCACCCGCGAGGCTCTCGATCATTTTGCTGGCAGCTTCAATGATCGGCAGGGGAGCGCGGATTGTGATCGTCGATTGCTGAACATTCTGCGAAACGATCCGAATGTCGAGGATCACGCGCAGCGCATTCACCATGTCGGCGAGCTCCTGCGGCGATGACACATCGGAAAAGTAAAAGGTTCGAATCGCCAGCCTCTCGAAATTGCGGCGGTTTTCCAGAGTATCGGCAACTACATACATCTGCGAGCCGGAGAGTGCGATCCAGAAGGTCTTGGTGACCCGTGTCGCGGCCTCCATTGCGGTGGCGAAATCCAGGTTCTGGACGTCGAAGTGGACACGCCGTGTTTGCACCGAATCGTCGATGGTCGCGGTAATTCCGTACGCCTTGGCGACTTGGGTGAGCAGCGTTCGGGAGTCACCGCGAAACTGAAAATCTTTTCGCTCGGGACTCGGTGATACGAAGACTTCGACGGAATTCTGCACTACTTGCAGATTCCGGCTTGGCGCGGCGCCACTTTCCCAAACCGAGTCATTCAAGCGCTGACGGGCGAATTCATTTGTGGGATCGTAGTCGAGGGCTTGCCGGAATTCGGCTGTAGCAGCGATTTCATTTTTCGCCAGCATCGCCTTGTTGCCACGCTCCAGGGCCTCCATCACCAGTTGCTGGCGCGCGAACTCGCGGGCGGTCACATACTCCAGGTTGCGCGGATCCGTTTGTGAGGCCTGCTCAAACTTCTCGAACGCAGCTTCAGTTTTGCCGGCGGACTTCAGTCTCACGCCTGCCTTGAATTGCTTCTTGGCCTCGGCAACAATCTGGGGACTTGGGGGCGCAGGCAGAATCGTGCTGGCCTGTTCGGCAGGGTCTGCTGTTGCTTGAGCTTCAAGCGGTCCTTTAATCGATGTTGCAGCCTTTGGATCAGGCGTTCGATCAGCAACCTGCGAGGCCCCAGCTTCCTTCGGTGGAGCGGTCCCGGTCGGCTCCTGTGCGCCCAGAACAACAGTGAGTGCGAGCGTCAGTACGATCCCAGTAACAATGCGCATGCGTGATGCGATTCTAAGCCAGTGCGATTGCTGCTGTCGCCTGCCAGGCGCGGGGAAGGGAAGGCCTATGCTAAACTCAGCCAAGCTAGGAGCGAGGATGAAGCAGTTCGTACGCAAAATGCTGTTCGTTGATCTGCTCAAGGGTCTCGGCGTGACGTTTCGTAACCAGTCGCCGAAACAGCTAATAACGGAGCAGTACCCGTTGGAGCGCCCGCAGATTGCCGAACGATTTCGTGGTGCTCCTCGACTTGGCGTAAACCCAGACACGAATGAATCCTTGTGCATCGCCTGCGATCTCTGTGCCGTAGCGTGTCCCGAGCATTTAATCATTGTGGGTAGCGAACGCAATCCGGTGACCCGTCGCAAAGAGCTCACCGAGTTCACCTATGACTTGAGCCGATGCATGTTTTGCGGTTTATGCGAAGATGCCTGCCCAACCGACGCTTTGGAACTTACGCAGGACTACGAGATGGCCCAGTACAGCCGCGAGGGCTTGATTTGGAATCGCGGAACCCTGGAGAAGGGGCCCGAGCCGCATCCCTACAAGCGTTAGCAAGGTGGAGTTGAGACAAGGCAAAGGCGCGAGTTGATGGCGCCCTTTTTATTCTCTGCAAACTGCAGCTACTCGAATATGAGAATGGCGGCGGCTATTACCGTAGTCCACAATCCGCGCTTGTCACCAACAGCAGTCTGAGTCGTGTTCATGGTGCGGACGATCTTATTCGACAGCCGGTAGACTTCCTTTTTCTCATCCCACGATTTGTCGGCGTCGAATTCGACATCAAGCGTGGTGGCCAGCATCTCGGCAGCGAGCTCTTCCGCATAATCGCCAGCCAAATCTTCCTTCTCGCCGAAAGAGTGGTGTTCGCTCAGGTAGCCGAAGGTGCCGCGGTCCGCTGGAATAGCAAGCCCGATGCTCGAAGCGACCAGGCGATGGGGCTCGCGAGTCGAATTCTCGGCCACCACCGCGAACGTCACCTCTCCCGGATACAGGTACTTCAGACCTTCCTTGCGCGGTATCAATTTGCAGTGCGGCGGAAAGATGGACGAAACACGCACCAGATTCTGCGCGGCGATGCCAGCGTCTCGCAACGCCAATTCAAAGGATGTTAGTCGTTCCTTATGCTTTCCCACACCCTTGGTGAGGAAAATGCGTTTCGGAACCATGCTTTTGCCCAATTTCACTGCCTCCGGGGCGGAGATCGAATCGTCTCCCAATCTTTAAAAGTAACACACGTTTTCGTCCGCTATGTGAAAAGTCGTAGAAAAAGCAGCCAGCCAAACCGCTGTGGAATTGCTCGTCAGGAAGTGCGCGCGGTGCTGACCGCAGGGGCTCCCGTCTTCAGCTTCACCGCAATCTCGATAAAGGCAAGTGCCGCGCGGCTCAGGGCTTTGTCTTTCCGGAACACCAGCGCCAGATCCCGCTGCACCACGGCGTCCGCGATTTTCAGAGCGGACAACGTTTTCGCTTTGAGTTCTTCGGCGACATTGGACCGCGAAATGAAGCTGATGCCCACATCGGCGGCGACAAAGCGTTTCGTCAGTTCACTGGAGTCGAGTTCCATCGAAATAATCGGCTTCAGGCGCCGTTCATGAAACAGCGTTTCCAGCGTATCGCGCGTGCGGCCCAGCTTCGGGAGCAACAAGCGGTATTGCGCTACATCGGCGAGGGAGACCTCGTTGCGTCCGGCCAAATGATGCTTGACCGCCGTGATCACGACAAGTTCATCTTTGTGGATGGGAACGACTGTGTAGCGCTTGTCCTTGATGGGCATCGAGACAACCCCAAAATCGCAAGAGTTCTCGATAAGCGCCTCAAGAATCTTCTGGTGTTCGGAGCGCTTGACGTTGACCGCTACATCGGGGTACTGGCGTTTGAACTCAGCGAACACTTCCGGCAGGATATGCAGGCAAGTGCCCTCATTGGCTGCAACTACGATTTCACCGCGCGGTACTCGGTGCATCTCCGCCAGCGCGATCAGCATGACCCGGCGCTGTTCGATCGTCTCCTCCGCATACTTCTGGAAGACCTTGCCGGCGGCCGTGACCGCTACGCGACCGCCGCTGCGATCGAGCAACCTCGCGCCCACTTCTTCCTCGAGTGACCGGATCTGCGACGAAATTGCCGGCTGCGTGCGGAAGCGCCGCTCTGCAGCACGTGAGAAGCTGCTGAGCTTCGCGACCTCCAGGAACGTCTCGATTTGATCGAAGTCCATCTGCGGCTACGAGAGCTTCACTTCCATAATACGAAATTATGCGGCCGATAAAATCATTGTATGCCCTGCGGTCGAGACGGCAGCGTATTCTGTCGAAGGACCTCGTAAGGAGCCGCTGATGGCCGCACCCAAGGCTGACCCGAAAGCTGTACTGGAATTCGCCAAGCAAAACAACGTCCAGATGCTCGATCTTCGATTTACCGATCTGCCGGGACTCTGGCATCACGTGTCCTATCCCATCGGGCAGCTCACGGAAGAGTCTTTCGAAGAGGGGTTCGGCATGGACGGCTCCTCGATTCGCGGTTGGGCGGCCATTCATGAAAGCGACATGCTCCTCATCCCGGATCCTTCGCGCTATCTGCTGGATCCCTTTACCCAGGTTCCCACTCTGGTCATGGTATGTGACGTGATCGACCCCGTAACCAAGCAGCGTTACGACCGCGATCCTCGCTATATCGCCAAGAAAGCCGAAATATATCTCACCTCAACTGGAATGGCCGACACCGCTCAGTTTGGTGCAGAGGCGGAATTTTTTATCTTCGACAATGTGCGCTTCGACCAGAATGAGCACGAAGGCTACTACTTCATCGACGCCGAAGAAGGCCGCTGGAACTCCGGTCGCGCCGAGGGCAATCTTGGGTATCGTCCGCGCTACAAGGAAGGCTATTTTCCGGTGCCTCCGACGGACCACTATCAGGACTTGCGAACCGAGATGGCTCTCACCATGCAGAGTTGCGGGCTCGAGGTGGAGTGCCACCATCATGAGGTCGCCACCGGCGGCCAGACGGAAATCGATCTGCGTTTCGACTCCCTGATTCGTTCGGCCGACAACATGATGCTCTTCAAATACATCGTGAAGAATGTCGCCAACCAGACAGGGAAGACCGTGACCTTCATGCCCAAGCCGCTTTTTCAGGACAACGGCAGCGGCATGCACACCCACCAGTCGTTGTGGAAGGACGACAAGCCACTGTTCGCGGGCGATGGTTACGCGGGATTATCGCAGCTGGCGTTGTGGTATATCGGGGGTCTGATTAAACATGGCCCCGCCCTGTCGGCGATCATTGCTCCTACCACCAATTCCTATAAGCGCCTGGTGCCAGGATTTGAAGCACCCGTAAATCTTGCGTACTCGCGGCGCAATCGCTCGGCGGCTGTGCGCATTCCCATGTATTCTGCCTCGCCAAAGGCAAAGCGCGCCGAGTTTCGCCCGCCCGACCCGAGTTGCAATCCGTATCTCGCGTTTGCCGCAATGCTGATGGCCGGCATCGACGGCGTGGAGAATAAGATCGATCCGGGTCCGCCGCTGGACAAGGACATCTACGACCTCGGGCCCGAGGAGCTGGCCAAGGTGCCGTCAATGCCGGGTTCACTTGACGCGGCGCTGGAAGCGCTCTCGCGCGACTGCCAATTCCTGATGAAGGGTGACGTTTTCACCGAAGAAATGCTCAATACCTATATCGATTACAAACGAGAAAACGAGGTGGACGCCCTCCGCCTGCGTCCGCACCCCTACGAGTTCATGATGTATTACGACGTCTGAGAATATCGAAGTGCCATCAAGTGTTTGCCGCCAGCTTTCTGAAGTCATGTCTGCGATGAACACGCGTTCAGACGCTCAATTAGTCGTTTCCAGTGCGTGCAAGTGTTGGGGTGGATCGGCAATCCCGCGCGACGCTCCCGCTCGCCTGTCGACTGGAGTCAGGTTTCGCCAGTACAATCCAGAGAACTATCCAGCTACTTCTGACCTGATCGCAGAGCCATGGTTGCGGACGTCCGCGAACTCGTAGTCACCGGCTGACGTGGTTGCGGTGTTTTTGTACGGATTCGTGGGTGTTGATTGTTGATCTTCTACGGGAGCACATGTTGAGAGTCGGGCTGAGAAAGGTCCTCATTCGCCTGGCGCTTCTGAGTGTTT
>Ga0209584_10000633_pt1 | contig 11157 bp, 6 predicted proteins | sample NGEPerD_FD_184507 | JGI IMG/M metagenome (GOLD analysis project Ga0209584, IMG submission 184507) | Arctic peat soil microbial communities from the Barrow Environmental Observatory site, Barrow, Alaska, USA - NGEE PermafrostAB12-D... | ecosystem: Environmental > Terrestrial > Soil > Wetlands >...
CGGGTTCGTCCCGCAACCCGAGGGACAGGTAGTTCCGGTCGCCCAGGTCGCGGACCGTTGTCACACCACCCCGCACCGCGACGAGTGCGGCCTGCCGCGCCGCGGCCAACGCCTGCTCATCCGTGCGCGCGGCCAGCGTCTGCACCGGATCTGCGCTGGAATCGAACGCCAAATGCACATGCGTGTCGATCAGCCCCGGCATCAGCGTCGCGCCGCCGAGATCGACGACCTCAGCCCCATCGGGTGGCTTCACACCCTGCTGGACTGAGACAATCGTTGCGCCGTCCAAGACGACCAGCGGATCAGCGATCAACTCGGAACCCACACCGTCAAAGAGCCACGCCGCATGAATGGCTAGCAATCGCGGCCGCGGGGTCGCGCTGGTCGGGGTAGACATGACCACATCCTGCTCGCGCAGAGCGCGGACCACCTCACCACCCCCAGCCAATAACGGATATCACCGTCAAAGCCGGACACCGAATGCCGCCGAGCTGTGCTGTCTTCCGATGCTGTTCGACAAGTTGTGTCGCTAGATCGCCTACGGGTGAAGCAGTCCCTGGAACGCCAACTCGATCCCTGGCCGGCGTCGGCATCCCCGACGCGCGGATCTACGTCGACAAGAAGACCGGCGCGCCACCGTCGACCGCGAGGGCCTGAACCAGCTGCTCGCCTACGCCCGGCCCCGGCGACACCATCGTGGTGCACACCCTGTTACCGGATCGGCCGCAACCTTCGCGAAGTCCTCAACCTCGTGCACGAGCTGTCCGAACGCGGCGTCGGCGTACGGTCACTCGCAGACCCGCTGCCCATCAACACCGCTGACGAAGGCATGGCCCGCATCGCCTTCCTCCTCTTGGCTCTCTTCGCTGAGATGGAACGCACCTTCACCGCCGAGCGGGCCGCCCACGCCCGCGCTGTCGCCGAAGCCAACGACCGGCACGTCGAGCGTCCCCTCGCACTCCTGCCGACAAGATCGAATACGCGCGCCTGTTGAAAGGCCAGGGCGATTCCCTCGGCGTGATCGCCACCAAGACCGGAATCCCCGAGACCTCACTGCACCGCTACCTCACCGACACAGATCGGGAGACCGGCATGGGAGCATCCGCATGACCGACACCCATGACGCCCCCGGCCTCGACCGGTGGCTTGATGATCCCGAACTCTGGCCGTTGCTCCTCAAGGGAGGCCTGACGTGGACCGCGCGACACGGGTGATCGACCTTCCTTCGGGGCCGGTGGAGTACCGGCTGGATGAGCGCGGCCCAGGCACAGTGCTGATGCTGCACGGCGGGCATATGCGCGCTGGACTACCTCTGGGCGAGGAGGTGTTCGCTGACGCCGGCTATTCAGTCCTGGCGCCCTCGCGCCCGGGCTACGGGCGTACTCCGCTCGCGACCGGCACCTTCCCCGACCGGTTTGCTGATGCGATCGCCGAACTGTGCGGCAAGCTCGGCCTCGGGCCTCTCGCGGGTGTCGTGGGCCAGTCTGCTGGCGCGCCGACTGCGGTGGCGTTGGCAACCTGTAGCCCTGACCTGGTGCAACGTCTCATCCTGCAGAGCGGCGTCGGGCTGCTGCCCTGGCCTGACCGCCGCACCCGGCTGGGCTCCAGCGTGGTCTTCAACCCACGCACCGAACGGGCGACCTGGGCGCTGATACACACCATGACGCGACGCACGCCCAGCCTGGCCTTGCGGTTGCTACTGCCGGCCCTGACCTCCCGCCCCGTCAGCGAACTGCTGGCCGATCTCACCACGGCGCAACGCACAACGCTCCTGGAACTGTTTGCCCAGATGCGCTCGGGCGCAGGCTTCAACCACGACGTGCGCACCATGGCCGCACACGACACCGACGGGCAGCGAGCTGCCCAGGCAGCCCGGCTACGCCAGCCGACCCTGGTGATCGCCACCCGCGACGACGGATCGGTCTCCTACGCCCACGCCCAATCCCTGGCCCAGGCCATCCCCAACGCCCGCCTGATCACCAGCACCGCCCCCAGCCACATGATCTGGCTCAGCGACGACTACCCAGCCATCGCCGCCACCATCACCGAATTCCTCGCCGAAGACTCCCACTGAGGTGATCTCCAGAAACCGAATCCGCGTGCAGGCGACTTCAGACATCCCGTGCAGACGAATCCCGCCCCGCGCTGACGGAGGTGCTGGATCAGGCGGAAACACCAGGCTCATCGAGCGATTGTTCATCCAGATCGACCGCGTCATGAAGATCACCGACCTTCAGACCATCACCGACGACGTCGTCGAAGCGGCCCGGAGCACCCTCGTCATCGGCGTCAGCTGACTACCGCGAGCCGCCACAGAACGCCGCCAATGCCCGCCATCTACCGCCCAACCTCACAGCGAAGGCGTGTATCAGGCGTCCACCACCGCCGCTGCGAACTGCGCGTTGTACAGCGCCGCATACGCCCCGTCCCGCTCCAGCAGCTGCGCGTGCGTGCCCTGCTCGACGATCGCGCCGCTCTCCATCACCAGGATCAGGTCGGCATCCCGAATGGTGGAGAGCCGGTGCGCGATCACGAAGCTGGTCCGGTCCGCCCGCAGTGCCGCCATTGCATGCTGGACAAGGACTTCCGTGCGGGTGTCCACCGAACTCGTTGCCTCGTCGAGGATCAGCAGCGCCGGATCGGCCAGGAACGCCCTGGCGATGGTGAGCAGCTGCTTCTCACCGGCACTGATGTTGCTGCCCTCGTCGTCGATCAGCGTGTCGTAGCCGTCCGGCAACGAGTGCACGAAGCGGTCCACGTAAGTGGTCCGGGCGGCCTCCATGATCTCCTCCTCGGTCGCGCCCGGGCGACCGTAGGCGATGTTGTCCCGGATCGTTCCGGCGAACAACCAGGTGTCCTGCAAGACCATTCCGACCCGGCACCGCAGGTCGGCCCGCGTCATGGTGGTGATATCCACGCCGTCCAGGGTGATCCGGCCACCGTCCAGCTCGTAGAACCGCATGATCAGGTTGACCAGGGTGGTCTTGCCCGCGCCGGTCGGCCCGACAATGGCCACCGTCTGACCAGGCGCCGCCACCAGTGAGAGATCGTCGATGAGCGGTGTTTCCGGGTCGTAGCGGAAGGACACGTCCTCGAACTCCACCCGCCCGCGCGGGGTCAGCACCCGGGCCGGGTCGGCCGGGTCGGGGGACTGCTCGTCGGCATCGAGGAACTCGAAGACCCGCTCCGCCGACGCGACTCCGGACTGCATCACGTTCGCCATCGACGCCAGCTGGGTCAACGGCTGGGTGAACTGCCGGGAGTACTGGATGAACGCCTGCACGTCGCCCAGGCTCATGCTCCCCGAGGCGACCCGCAGCCCGCCGACCACCGCGATGGCGACATAGGTGAGGTTCCCGATGAACATCATCGACGGCATGATCAGCCCCGAGATGAACTGCGCGCCGAAGGACGACTGGTAGAGCTCGTCGTTCTTGGCGTCGAAGCGCTCCTCGACCTCCTTCTGCCGGCCGAAAACCTTGACCAGGCTGTGTCCGGTGTAGGTCTCCTCCACCTGCGCGTTGAGCTCGCCGGTGCTGCGCCACTGAGCAATGAACTTCGGTTGCGACCGCTTGGCGATGACGGTGGTCAGCACCAACGACAGCGGGATGGCGATCAGGGCCACCACCGCCAGCACCGGCGAGATGATCAGCATCATGGCCAGCACGCCGACCACCGTGAGCAGCGAGGTCAGCGTCTGGGACAGGGTCTGCTGCAACGACTGCGAGATGTTGTCGATGTCGTTGGTGACCCGGGACAGCACCTCACCGCGCGGGTGCGAGTCCAAGTACTTCAGCGGCAACGAGTTCAGCTTGTGCTCGACCTCCTCGCGCAGCTTGTAGACGGTGCGCTGCACGACGCCGTTGAGCAACCAGCCCTGCAGGTAGGCGAAGATCGACGCGAAGACGTACAGCACCAGCACCAGCAGCAGAACCCTGCCCAGGGCGGTGAAGTCGATGCCTTGACCCGGCACCACGGTCATCCCGGAGAGCAAGTTGGCCAAGGTGTCGTCGCCCTGCGCCCTGGCGAAGGCCTCGGCCTGTTGCTGGGTGATCCCTGAGGGCAGCTGCTTGCCGACGATGCCCTCGAAGATGATGTCGGTGGCGGTGCCCAGGATCTTCGGTCCGAGCACCGAGAACACCACGCTGATCACGCCGAGCAGCACGACGAAGATCAGCCCGATGCGTTCGGATTTCATCCTGCCGAGCAACCGCTTTGCCGACGGGACGAAGTTCAGCGACTTCTCCGCGGGCATGCCCATGCCGCCGAACGGCCCACCGGCGGGCCCGCGCCGCGGTGGTGGGGCGAACTTCGGTCGCTCGGGCGCGGCCGGTGTCTTGGTCGTCATGCCGCCACCTCCGCAGCCAGCTGGGACTCGACGATCTCCACGAACGTCGGGCAGGTTTCCATGAGTCCGTCGTATGCGCCGACGCCGACGATGTGCCCGTCCTCCAGCACGATGATCTGCTCGGCGTCCGCGATGGTCGACACCCGTTGCGCCACAATGACGACGGTCGCGTCCCTGGTGATGGGCTTGAGTGCGGCCCGCAACCTCGAGTCGGTGGCCAGGTCCAGCGCCGAGAACGAGTCGTCGAACAGGTAGATCTTGGGCCGGACCACCAGAGCCCTGGCGATGGCCAGCCGCTGCCGCTGACCGCCGGAGACGTTGGTGCCGCCCTGGGTGATCGGCGAGTCGATCCCCTCCGGCATGGCGGCCACGAAGTCCTTGGCCTGAGCGATCTCCAATGCCGTCCACAGCTCCTCGTCGGTGGCGTCGGGATTGCCGTACCGCAGGTTGGACGCGACCGTGCCGGAGAACAGATAGGGCTTCTGCGGCACCAGACCGATGCGCCGCCAGAGCGTTTCCGGATCGAGCTTGCGGACATCGATCCCGTCGACGGTCACCGAACCGGCGGTCGCGTCGAACAGCCGCGGGATCAAGGACAGCAATGTGGTCTTTCCCGCGCCGGTCGAACCAACGATCGCCGTCGTGGTACCAGGGCCTGTCCGCAGGTTGATGTCCAACAGCACCGGGGCGCTGGCGCCGGGGTAGGAGAACTCGACACCGGACATCCGCAGGTCGCCGGTGTTGGTGGCCGGCATGACCGGCGATTCCGGTGGCAGCACCGAGGATTCGGTCTTCAGCACCTCGCTGATCCGGTCGGCGCTGACCGAGGCGCGCGGGACCATGACGGCCATGAATGTCGCCATCATCACCGACATGAGGATCTGTAAGAGGTAGTTCAGGAACGCCATCAAGTCACCGATCTGGATGTCGCCGTTCTCCACCCGGTGCCCACCGAACCAGAGCACCGCGACACTGGAAGCGTTGAGCACCAACATCACCGTCGGGAACATCAGCGCCATCAACCGGCCGGCCCGCACCGCGGTGTCGGTCAAATCGCTGTTCGCCTTGGCGAACCGGGTCGTCTCGATCGGCTCGCGGACGAAGGCCCGGACCACCCGCACGCCGGCGATCTGCTCGCGGAGCACCCGGTTCACCACGTCGATCCGCCCCTGCATGGCCCGGAACTGCGGGATCATCCGTACCACGATGAGGCCGATGGCGATGATCAGCACGGGAACGCTGACCAGCAGCAGCCACGCCAGTCCCATGTCCGTGCGCAGCGCCATGATCACGCCGCCGACGCACATGATCGGTGCGGCGACCAGCAGGGTGCAGGTCATCAGCACCAGCATCTGCACCTGCGTGACGTCGTTGGTGTTCCTGGTGATCAGCGTCGGCGCGCCGAAGTGGGCGACCTCGCGATCGGAGAACGTGCCCACCCGGTGGAACAGTGCCGCGCGCACGTCACGACCGAATCCCATCGCGGTGCGCGCCCCGAAGTAGACGGCGATGATCGTGCAGATGACCTGCAGGACGGTGACGCCGAGCATCACCATGCCGGTCGACATGATGTAACTGGTGTCGCCCTTGGCCACCCCGTTGTCGATGATGTCGGCGTTCAGGGCCGGCAGGTAGAGCGACGCGATCGTCCCGATCAGTTGGAAGATGACCACTGCGGTGAGTGGTCCGCGGTAGGCGCGCAGGTATTGGCGCAGCAGGGGAAGCAGCATTATTGAGCTCCGACTGGTTGGGCGTGAACGGAATGGTCTGATGCGTCGGCTCTGTCGGCTCTGTCGGCTCGATCCGATTCGTCGGCGGTTGAGTCTTGCGCTGAATGCTTTGCCGCGGAAACTGTTTTCTGCCGGCCGATGCCGTGCAGCAGCAGGTCCACGGTCTCTTGGGTGGACAGCGTCTGGCCGTCGGTGATGGCCGGATGTGCGCTGGAAAAGGTGACCAGTCGGAACATCCGGGCTGCCTCGACGGGCGCCAACCGGAGTTGCTCGCGGTGGGGCACGAGCAACCCGGCCAGGGTGTCGGTGGCCTCGGTCATGTCCGGCCGGCTGCTGGGCGCGAACCGGGAATGGTCCCGGTCGTTGCCCGGCGGGCCGGAGATCCGCAGCATCCACATGATCTGCCAGACGCTTTCCAGTCGGCGGCGCATGGCGTCGACGGCCTGCGTGAGCACGCCTTCGAGCGATCCGGTTGGATCGATGTTTTTCAGCTCCGCGGTGTACGGGGCCGGGTCGAGCACGCTGCCGACGACCGCCTCGATCACCGCATCCTTGTCCGGGAAGACTCGGAAGATGGTGCCCTCGGCGATGCCGGCGGCCTCGGCGATCTCCCGGGTGGTGACGGCTGCACCGTGGTCGCAGACCAGCGGGATCGCGGCCGCGACGATGGCGGCCCGACGTTCCTCGGGCGGTAGCGGGGCGGCTCGTGACACTGGGGGTGACATGGTGGCTGACGCTAGCTGAGTGAGCGCTCACTCACCAGCTCGTTTTCTGAGGGCGAACGGCGACGTCAGGTCGACAGTCCGGTGGGGGTCGCCGATCCGGCCCGCGATGCTCGCACTGTGCGCCGACCCGTTGCTGCAGCATGGGCATGGCACCCACGCCGTGAGCATCGTGCCCGTGGCAGGGGGATTCTGACAGCGGGTCGGCCGGCTGAGCGGGCGATCCGGAGGCTGTCGGGGTCGAGACGGACAATGACCAGATGACCAGTTTGACGCCGTCGAGCGGCGGCGGCGGCGCGGGAGCCGGCGGCGGCGCGCGCAAACCCCGCCGCCGTCGCGGCGCCGTTCAACCGCCGGAGCGATCGGGCGATCCGGTGCGCCCCCCGGTGGATCCCGCGGTGGCTCCCGCTGCCGACCCGGCCGAGTCGCTGCGCCGATTCGACCCGCTCGTCCGGGACTGGTTCACCGACGCCTTCGCCGCACCGACCGCCGCTCAGGCCGGCGCCTGGGACGCGATCGGCCGCGGCGAGCACACCCTGGTGGTCGCTCCTACCGGATCGGGGAAGACGTTGGCCGCGTTCCTGTCGGCCATCGACGATCTGGTCTCCCGTGGCTCGGCCGATCGCCTACCTGATGGCGCCACGGCCGACCGGACGCCCGCGCGGACGACGGCGGCCGAGCGCTGCTCGGTGCTGTACCTGTCCCCGCTGAAGGCCCTCGCGGTGGACGTGGAACGGAACCTGCGCTCGCCGCTGACCGGCGTGGGGGCGGTCGCGGCGCGCCGCGGCGTCTCCTTGCCGCAGATCACCGTCGCGGTCCGGTCCGGCGACACTCCCTCCGGCGATCGACGCGCGTTCGCCAGGGACGGTGCCGACATCCTGATCACCACACCGGAATCGCTGTTCCTGCTGCTCACCAGCCGGGCCAGGGAGATGTTGAGCGGTGTCCGCACCGTCATCATCGACGAGGTGCACGCCGTCGCCGGCAGCAAGCGTGGCGCTCATCTGGCGGTCTCGCTTGATCGGCTCGACGCCCTGCTGGACCGGCCCGCGCAACGGGTCGGGCTGTCCGCAACGGTCCGCCCGGTCGACGAGGTGGCCCGGTTCCTTGCGGGTGGCCGACCGGTGACGATCGTCCAACCACCGTCGGCGAAGCAGATCGACGTGGATGTGGTGGTGCCGGTCCCGGACATGAGCGCGATGGGGTCGCCCACCGACGATCTCACCGGCAAGGCGGCCGGTGAGGTGGCGCGCACCTCGATCTGGCCTCACGTGGAGGAGCGGGTCGTCGACCTCATCGAAAGTCACCGCTCCACCATCGTTTTCGCCAACTCCCGGCGGCTCGCGGAACGATTGACGGCACGGCTCAACGAGATCCACGCCGAGCGACTGGACGCGGCTGACCTCCGCGACTCCGCCGACCGGTCCGGCCCCGCCGCGCAGGTGATGGCGCAGTCCGGCTCGTCGGTAGGCGCGGCCGCGCTCCTGGCGAAGGCTCATCACGGGTCGGTGTCCAGGGAGCAACGTTCGCAGATCGAGGAGGAGCTCAAGACCGGGCTGCTCCCGGCGGTGGTCGCCACCTCGTCCCTGGAGCTGGGCATCGACATGGGCGCGGTGGATCTGGTGATCCAGGTCGAGGCGCCGCCGTCGGTGGCCAGTGGCCTGCAGCGCATCGGCCGGGCCGGACACCAGGTCGGCGCCCCCAGCCACGGGGTGATGTTCCCGAAGTTCCGCGGCGACCTGATCTCCGCGGCGGTGGTCGCCGGGCGGATGCGGGACGGGGCCATCGAGAAGCTGTCGGTGATCGCCAATCCGTTGGACATCGCGGCCCAGCAGATCGTGGCGATCTGCGCGATGGACCCGATCACCGTGGATGAGGTGCATGCGTTGCTGCGCAGGTCGGCGCCGTTCGCCTCGCTCGGCCGGGGCGCGCTGGAATCGGTGCTGGACATGCTCTCCGGCCGGTATCCCAGCGAGCAGTTCGCCGAGTTGCGGCCGCGGCTGACCTGGGACCGGGTCACCGGCGAGCTGGTCGGCCGTCCCGGTGCCCAGCGTCTGGCGGTCACCTCCGGTGGCACCATCCCAGACCGGGGTTTGTACGGGGTGTTTCTGGCCGGTGCCGACTCCCGGTCCGGTGCGGGCCGCCGGGTCGGTGAGCTGGACGAGGAGATGGTGTACGAGTCCAGGGTCGGTGACGTCTTCGCCCTTGGGTCCAGTTCTTGGCGGATCGTCGACATCACCCACGACCAGGTGCTGGTGCTGCCGGCCCCCGGCCTGCCCGGCCGGTTGCCGTTCTGGAAGGGCGACGCCCTCGGCCGTCCGGCCGAGCTGGGCAGGGCGCACGGATCGTTCGTCCGGGAGATCGCCGCCGGTTCCGCCGAGGTCGCGGGAAAGACGCTGGCCGATGCCGGCCTCGACGACTTCGCGCAGCGCAACCTGATCGACTACCTGACCGAGCAGCAGAATGCCACCGGGGTCGTCCCGGACGAGAAAACCCTGGTGGTGGAGCGGTTCCGGGACGAACTTGGTGACTGGCGGGTGGTGCTGCACTCCCCGTACGGGGCCGCCGTGCACGCCCCGTGGGCGCTGATCATCGCCGCCAGGATGCGCGAACGGTACGGCGTCGACGTGGCGGCCATGCATGCCGACGACGGCATCGTGCTGCGATTGCCGGACGTGGAGTACGAGGACGGCCCACCGGATTTCTCCGAGTTCGTGGTGTTGGATCCGGAGACGCTGCAGGCCGAGGTCACCGCCGAGATCGGCGGCGCGGCCGTCTTCGCCTCCCGGTTCCGGGAATGCGCTGCCCGGGCATTGTTGTTGCCGCGCAGGCAGATCGGCCGCCGCCAGCCGCTGTGGCAGCAGCGGCAGCGGGCCACCCAGTTGCTCGAGGTGGCCTCGGCGTACCCGTCGTTCCCGATCGTCGCTGAGGCGGTGCGGGAGTGCCTGTCCGACGTCTTCGACGTGCCGGCGCTCATCGAGGTGATGCGCGAATTGCGGTCCCGCACCGTCCGGGTGGTCGAGGTGACCACCAGCAGCCCGTCGCCCTTCGCGTCGTCGCTGCTGTTCGGGTATGTCGCGCAATTCCTGTACGAGGGTGATTCCCCGCTGGCCGAGCGGCGCGCCGCCGCGCTCACCGTCGATCCGACGTTGCTGGCCGAATTGCTCGGTCACGGCGATGGCCTGGCCCTGCGGGACCTGCTGGATCCGCAGGCGCTGGCCGATATCGAGGCGGAGTTGCAGCGGCTGGCGGAGAACCGCCGCGCCCGGAATCCGGACGAGATCGCCGACCTGTTGCGGATTCTCGGGCCGCTGACGACGGCCGAGGTCGATCTGCGCAGCTCGGTGGACGACGTGACTGCCGAGCTGGCCGCGCTAACAGGAACCCGACGCGCCATCGAGGTGCGGATCGGCGGCGCGGTCCGGTGGGCCGACCCGGCGGACGCCGCGGTGCTCCGGGACGCGCTGGGCACCGCGCTGCCGCCGGGGATCGCGGAGTCGCTGCTCGAACAGGTCCCGGACCCGCTCGGCCGGCTGCTCGGCCGGTACGCCCGCACCCACGGTCCCTTCGTTCCCGCCGAGCCGGCTGCGCGCTTCGGACTGGGCGTCGCGGTCGTCACCGATGCACTGCGCCGGCTCACCGGCTCCGGACGGCTGGCCGAAGGCGAGTTCCGCCCGCTGGGTGCCGGCGGTACCCAGGGTCCGGCGGGGCGGGAGTTCGTCGACGCCGAGGTGCTGCGGTTGCTCCGGCGCAGGTCGCTGGCCGCGCTGCGGGCCGAGGTCGAACCGGTGGAAAGGCAAGCGCTGGCACGGTTTCTGCCGGCCTGGAACGGGATCGGGATCGTCCGCGGGGTGGCGGCGCTGCGCGGGGTCGACGGTCTGCTCCGTGCGGTCGAACAACTCGCCGGGGCGCTGGTCCCGGCGTCCGCGCTGGAGTCGCTGATCCTGCCTGCCCGGGTCCCCGGGTACACCCCGGCGATGCTCGACGAGCTGACCAGTGCCGGCGATGTGGTGTGGACGGGCCACGGCAGCCTGCCCGGTGACGACGGGTGGGTGAGCCTGCACCCGGCGGACTCGCTGGCCCTGACACTGCCGGTACCCGGCCCGGACGCGGTCGAGCGGTCCTCTTGGGGTGAGGTGCACCGGGCGATCCTGGAGATGCTGGCCGGGGGCGGCGCACATTTCTTCCGCGCGGTGGTCGATACCGTGACGACAGCGCTCGCCGGCAAACTCCACACCGGACCGGAGCCGACCGGATCAGCGCCGGCGCGAGGTGGCCCGATCTCCGACACCGCGATCGCCGAAGCGTTGTGGGACTTGGTGTTTGCCGGGCTTGTCACCAGTGACACGCTGGCGCC
>Ga0209584_10000638_pt1 | contig 11143 bp, 8 predicted proteins | sample NGEPerD_FD_184507 | JGI IMG/M metagenome (GOLD analysis project Ga0209584, IMG submission 184507) | Arctic peat soil microbial communities from the Barrow Environmental Observatory site, Barrow, Alaska, USA - NGEE PermafrostAB12-D... | ecosystem: Environmental > Terrestrial > Soil > Wetlands >...
GGCCACCACACCGAGATCGTGGGTGATCATGATCAACGCGGTGCCGTGTTCGACAACCAGGGTCTTCAGCAGCGCCAGGATCTGCGCCTGGATGGTGACATCCAGCGCGGTGGTCGGCTCATCCGCGATCATCAGCCGGGGCCGGCAGGCCAGCGCCATGGCGATCAGCGCGCGCTGCCGCATGCCCCCGGAAAGCTGGTGCGGGTATTCCTTCAGCCGCCGCGACGGGTCCGGGATGCCGACCGACTCGAGCAACTCGCGAGCCTCCACCATCGCGGCGGAGCGCTTCATCCCACGGTGGCGCTCCAGCACCTCGGTCACCTGGATACCGATGGGCACCACCGGGTTCAGCGAGGACAGCGGGTCCTGGAAGATCATCGCCAGATCGCGCCCGCGGCGGTCCCGCATGTCCTCCAGCGGCAACGACAACAGGTCGGTGCCCTCGAAGTCCACCCGGCCGGTGATCGTCGTACCCCGCTTGGGCAACAGCCGCATGATCGCCAGCGACGTCACCGACTTCCCGCAGCCGGATTCGCCGACCAGCCCGACGGTCTGCCCGGGAGCGACCTCGAAGCTGACCTTGTCCACCGCGGTGAACGGCGCCACGCCTTTCCGGTTGAACTGCACGGTCAGGTCCTCGACCTGGAGCAAGGGAGTCATCGATTCACCGCCGGTTCTTCGGGTCGATGGCCTCGCGCAGGGCCTCACCGAGCAGGGTGAAACCCAGCACCACGACGATGATCGCGCCGGCCGGCCAGAACGCCAGCTGCGGGTGGGAGTCGATGCTGGTCTGTGCCTCACCGAGCATTTGGCCCCACTCGGGGAGCGAGACGTCCTGCGACCCGAGGCCCAGGAACGACAACGCGGCGGCGTCGAGGATGGACGTCGCGACCACCAGGGTGGCCTGCACGATCACCGGAGAAATCGAGTTCGGCACCATGTGCCGGAACACGATCGGACCGCGTTTGACGCCGAGAGCGCGTGCGGCGAGCACGTGATCGGACTCCCGCTGCGCCAGCATCTGACCGCGGAGCAGCCGCGCGAACACCGGTATCTGCGGAACAGATACCGCGATGATCACGCTGGTCAGGTTCGGGTTGGTGAAGAGCACCCCGATGGAGATCGCCAGGAGCAGACTGGGAATGGACAACATGACGTCCACGATGCGCATGACGACGGTGTCGACCCAACCGCCGAACGCGCCGGCCAAGATGCCCAGGATCAGGCCGCCGACCAGCCCGATCAGTGTCGCGAAGATGCCGACCAGCAGCGTCTGGCGGGCGCCGACGATCAACCTGGACAGCAGGTCGCGGCCCTGGGTGTCGCCGCCGAGCGGGAACCCGTCCTGCGGTGGCGCGATCGCATTGCGGGCCCTGGAGGTCTGGCCGATCAGCAACTGTGCACCGGGGTCGTGCGGGGCGATCCACGGTCCGATGATCGCGAGCACCAGGAACACCCCGATGATGACCGCGCCGATCCAGAACAGCGGCGAACCCTTCAGCCTCACCCAGGCGTCCTGCAGCAGTGAGGAGCCTTCGTCGCCCGAGTTCACCAGTGCGTCGATGCGTTGCTTGCGCGCACGCGAGAAGGTGGTGGCCATCAGCGCGCCCTGATCCGTGGATCGACCAGCGCGTAGGTCAGGTCGACCAGCGTATTGATGATCACGAACGCCGCAGCGGCAGCCAGGATGACGACCTGGACCACCGGGTAGTCCTTCTTGGTGAAGCCGAGGTAGAGCGCTTCACCGATGCCGGGGTAACCGAAGACCTTTTCGGTGAGCACGGCGCCGGTCAGCAGCAGGCCGGTCAGCAACCCGGTCACGGTGATCACCGGCAGCATGGCGTTGCGCAGCACGTGTCGATTGCGGATCGTCCTGTTGGTCAGGCCTTTGGCCTCGGCCGTGCGGACGAAGTCCTCGCCCTGCACCTCCAGCACAGAGGCCCGGGTGATCCGGAAGATCACCGCGAACGGGATGGTGCCGAGGGCGATCCACGGCAGGATCAGGTGTCGGACGGAGTCCCACGCGGCGTCCCACTCCCGGGTGATGAGACCGTCCACGATGAACAATCCGGTCACCCGGGTCGCGGCGATGCCGGGCGTCTGCCGGCCGGACGGCGGGAGCAAACCCCACCTGACGGCAAAGACGTACTTGAGCAGGAAGGCCAGGAAGAACACCGGCACCGCGATGCCGATCAGTGAGAAGACGATGGAGCTGTTGTCCATCACGCCGCCGCGCCGCTTCGCCGCCATGTAGCCGAGCGGGATGCCGAGGGCGAGGCCGAAGATCATCGCACCCAGCGTGAGTTCGACCGTGGCTCCGAACCGGGTGACGAAGACGTCCACCGCCGAGGTTCCCGGCGAGACCCCGGTGGACTGGCCGAAGTTCCCCTGCACCACCCGCCCGAGGAACTTGAAGTACTGGACGAAAATCGGCTGGTCGAGACCGAGGACCGCGTTGAGCTCCTCGCGTTTCTCGGGCGTGGCTCGCTCCCCGAGCAACGCGGTGACCGGCCCGCCAGGCAGGCTCCGCAGCCAGATGAACAGCAGCAGGGAGAGCACGAACAGCACCAGTATCAGCTGCAGCAGGCGACGGATCGTGTACCTCAGCACAGACCAGCCTCCTCACCGTTGGCTCCAGGTCGCGCGGATCAACGCAGATCAAATACGTCCGCGCGGATCAACGTCCCGGTGATGGGACGGCTGAGGCGGTAGTCAACCACTTCAGCCGCGCCGGTGACGTTGATCCGCGCGGTACAGCAGGTGCCGGTCAGCTCTTGTAGGCGTCGACGAACTTCTCGTCGGTCAGCGGGCTCGGCGTGATGCCCTGCAGGTTCGCGGCCAGCACCAGCGCGGGCGGCGACGATGAGATCGGGATGCCCGGCAGGTACTCGCTCATCAACTTCTTGTTGATGTCGTCGTAGGCGGCATTGCGCTGAGTCTCGTCCGGGATGGCGTCCGCTGCCTTGAGGGAGTCCGAGAGCGCGGTGCCCCAGCTGGCTGCACCGGTGTTGAACTGGTTGGTGAGGCGGGTGAAGAAGGTGCCGATGAAGTTGTCCGGCGTGTTGTAGTCACCGGTCCAACCCAGCAGGAACAGGTCGGCCTGGTGCGCTGTCTGGACGCCGTCCAGATATCCACCGTTCCAGTCCTTCGAGGTCTCATTCACCGTGATGCCAACGGCCTCCAGATCAGCCTTCATTGCGGTGAACACGCTCTTGGGGTCCGGCATGTACGGGCGGGTCACCGCGGTGGGCCACCAGAAGTTGACCGTCAGGTTGCTCTGCCCTGCCTGCGCGAGCAGGTCCTTGGCCTTCTGCACGTCGTAATCGTAGGTCTGGACGTCCTTGGTGAACGGGCTCACTGTCTCCGGGTAGAAGATCGGCGCGACGTTGGCGCCGTCCGGCAGCTGAGAATCGACGAACTGCTGACGGTTCAGCGCGTAGGCGATGGCCTGCCGCACCCTGAGGTCGGACAGCGCCGGGTTGTTTCCCTGCGTGAAGCCCAGGTACAGGATGTTGAACGCCGGCCGGATGGCGACGTCGAAGCCCGCCGACTTCAGCGCGTCCCAGTCGGCCGGGTTCGGCAGGTCGTAGCCGTCGATCGTGCCGGCCTGCAACTCTTGCTTGCGCGCCGTCTCATCGGGGATGATCTTGAAAATGAGCGTCTTCGACTTGGCCTTCTCGCCCCAGTAGTCCTCGTTCCGGACCAGGGTGACCGTGTTGTTCGCCTTGTCGTAGGCCTCGAACTTGAACGGCCCGGTTCCGGTCGGGTGCTCGTTGGCGTAGGCCGGGTAGACGAAGGAGTCGCCTTCGGCAGTCACGTTGTTCGCGTCGTACTGCTTCAACGCCGTCGGGGACTGGATGGAGAACGACGGCAGCCCCAGGATGGACGGGAACTTCGAGGTATACGTGGTGAGCTTGATGACGGCGTCGCCGGCGTCGGAGGCCGTGCAGGACTCGTAGACACTGGGCACCGCAGCGCCGGCCGCGTCCAGTTCACCCTTGAATCCACCCATGGTGCTCGACCAGTAGATCGCCTGGGTGGCGCCGGCGCCGGTCTGGTTGTACATCCGGTCCAGGTTGTAGCAGACCGCGGCGGCGTCCAACGGCGTCCCGTCGTGGAACTTGACGCCCTCCTGAAGCTTGAAGGTCCAGGTCAGGCCGTCACTGGACTGCTCCCAGGACTGGGCGAGCGCAGGTTCGACGTCGGCGGTCCCTGGCTTGAAGCCGACCAGGCCTTCGGTCATCTGTCGGACGACGCGGAAGGTCTCACCGTCCGTGGCGTACAGCGGGTCGAACATGCTGGGCGCACCGGCCGCGCCGAAGATGATCTGACCGTTGGGATCCGACGGGCCACCCGCCGCGCTACCGGCCGAACTCGCGTCGGAGCCCGCCGCGGCCGTGCTGCTGCCGCTGGACTCACTGCCTCGGTCCGAACTGGCGCAAGCTGCCATGGACACCGCAAGGGTGGCGGCCAAGCCCGCACCCAGCCATCGATGAAGCCTCACTCGGTTCTACCTCCAGGTGGATTACTCGGTGTGGGCCGACGCTTCCGCCGGCTCCTGCCCTGCCGGAAACCGTCCGGACCAGGGAAACACTTCGCTGGGACGGCCCGTGACGCCGATGCCAGTGTGCTGGCCGCCGTCCGGCGGCAGACCTCGAGCCACTCGTCAGGCACCGGCGGCGCTGTCGTCCCCAGGGAACCGTAAACGGAGGTTCACCCGTCAACGACCTCCGTCACCGCATCGTTACCTCCCCGACCCACGGCCAGCGGCAAGACTTTCCGGTATTCCTCGCATTTCGTGCGAAACCTCGCGAAGCTGCCACCCCCACTCAGCGCGGATCAACTTGCCCAGCGCGGACAAAGGTCGCGGTTACGGGACGGGTGTGACGCGAGTCAACCATTTCCCGCGCGCTCACGATGATGATCCGCGCACCAAGGGGCGCGGCGACACAGGGCCGGGCGATGCGAGAACGGCGGACGGCGGACGGCGAGCGGCGCCGAGGGGATTCAGGGCCTGGCGGCCTGGCCGACTACGGTGGAGGCTCGGGCAATGCGGGTGACGACCCGCGGGACGGGCGCCACCAGGCGCTGATCGAGGGAGACAACCCGTCATGACCACTGACGTGGCAGCAGTGAATCCGCCGGCGAGCACCGACGCGACGCCCTGGCCCGGGCTGGACGCGCCGCTGGAGGTCGCCGATCCCGAGGTCGCCGAGTACGTCGCCAAGGAGCTGAGACGCCAGCAGGACACCCTGGAGATGATCGCCTCGGAAAACTTCGCCTCCGTCGCCGCCATGCAGGCGCAGGGCAGCGTGCTGACGAACAAGTACGCGGAGGGCTACCCGGGCCGCCGATATTACGGCGGCTGCGAGAACGTCGACGTCATCGAGACTCTGGCCATCGAGCGGTTGAAGGCGCTGTTCGGCGCGGGGTACGCGAACGTCCAGCCGCATTCCGGCGCACAGGCCAACGCCGCCGCCATGCAGGCGTTGATCAAGCCCGGCGACACCATCCTGGGACTCTCATTGGCACACGGCGGCCACCTCACGCACGGCATGCGGATCAACTTCTCCGGCCTGCTGTACAACGTCGCCGCCTACGAGGTGTCCAAGGAGGACTACCGGATCGACATGGACGAGGTCGGTCGCCTCGCCCGGCAGAACTCCCCGAAACTGATCATCGCCGGCTGGTCGGCCTACCCACGGCAGCTGGACTTCGAGCGGTTCCGGGAGATCGCGGACGAGGTCGACGCCTACCTGATGGTGGACATGGCGCATTTTGCCGGCCTGGTGGCCACCGGGCTGCATCCCTCCCCCGTGCCGTTCGCCCACGTCACGACCACCACCACGCACAAGACCCTCGGCGGGCCGCGCGGCGGGGCCATCTTGTCGAACGACCCGGCGATCGCCAAGAAGATCAACTCCGCGGTGTTCCCGGGCCAGCAGGGCGGCCCGCTGGAGCACGTGATCGCCGCCAAGGCGGTGGCCTTCAAGATGGCCTCCGATCCCTCGTTCGTCGAACGCAACGAGCGCACCGTCCGCGGCGCGCGGCTGCTGGCCGAGCGGTGGATCCAGTCCGACGTCGCGGATGCCGGGGTGAAGGTGCTCACCGGCGGGACCGACGTACACCTGGTGCTGGTCGACCTGCGCGATTCTGACCTGGACGGCAAGGCCGCCGAGGACCGGCTGCACCAGATCGGCATCACCGTCAACCGCAACGCGGTGCCGTTCGACCCGCGGCCGCCGATGGTGACCTCCGGGCTGCGGATCGGCACCCCCGCCCTGGCGACGCGCGGTTTCACCGACCGCGACTTCGTCGAGGTGGCCGACATCATCGCGGAGGCGCTGATCGCGCCGGTCGGCCTGATCGCCCCGGAACTGGAGGAATCGTTGCGATCCAGGGTCACCGCGCTGGCCAGACGCCACCCGCTGTACACCGGGCTGGGCGGCGCCACGTGACGGTACGCGTCGACAAGCTGGTCACGTCAGGCACTTTCACCCTCGACGGCGGGACGTGGGAGGTCGACAACAACGTCTGGCTGCTCGGTGACGACCGCGAGGTGCTGATCATCGACGCCGCCCACGACGCGGACGCGATCCTGGCAGCCGTGGGCGATCGCCACGTCATCGGAATCCTGTGCACGCACGGCCACAACGACCACATCGACGCCGCACCCGCAGTGGCCGAACGCACCCGCGCGCCGATCCTCCTGCACCCCGCGGACGCGCCGCTGTGGGGCATGACCCACCGCGACAGGCAGCCGGATTCCGACCTCACCGACGGGGACACGATCACCCTGGACAGAGTGGTCGGCACGGTGCTGCACACGCCGGGCCACTCCCCCGGTGCGGTGTGCCTGTCCGTCCCCGCGCTGGGCGTCGTGTTCACCGGCGACACCCTGTTCGCCGGCGGCCCCGGCGCGACCGGACGGTCGTTCTCGGACTTCCCGACGATCATCGATTCGATTTCCCACCGGCTGCTGACCCTGCCGTCCGCGACCGTGGTGCACGCCGGCCACGGCGACGACACCACCATCGGCGCCGAGGCCCCGCAGTTGGACGACTGGGTCGTCAGGGGTCACTGAGATGCGGCGCGTGCCCTTCACCGGCGAAGAGAAAGAAAGCCTGCGGGCAAGCCTCGACCGGCATCGCGACGTGGTGCGGTGGAAGCTCGATGGCCTGGACGACGGCCAGCTCCGGCGCCCGATGACGCCGTCCGGGACGAACCTGCTGGGCCTGGTCAAGCACCTGGCGAGCGTCGAGTACGGCTGGTTCTGCGAGACCTTCGGTCGCGGCACCGAACCGCTGCCGTTCGTGCAGGACGACCCGGACGCGGACCTGCGGGTGGCACCGCACGAGAGCACCGCAGACATCCTCGCCTTCTACGACCGCGCCAACGCCGCGGCCAACCAGGTCATCGACGAGCTCGACGTCGAGCACACCGGGACCGCCTGGTACGGCGAAACCGTCACGCTGCGCTGGGTTCTCATCCACATGATCGAGGAACCGCGCCGCACGCAGGGCACATGGACATCGTCCGGGAGCTGATCGACGGCGCCACCGGCGATCACCCCGACTCCTGACGTGCCGTCATTCGCACCCATGGCGATGATGACGGCGGATCCCGCCGGTCTTCATGGAAGGGTAATTCCCGAGGATCAGCTCCCCGTCTGAATCCCGCGTTCTTCTGGAACGGAGGCAACAATGCCCGCCACCTTGCCCCTGGCGGCCCGAACGTCGGCGGTGGCCGGTGCCCTGGCCGGTGTGCTCGGCATGCTGGATTGGCGGGACCACCTGCGGTACGAGCCGGGTATCTGCGACCTGGTGCTGGGCGATCCGCAGGAGATGCCGCTTCCTGGTTTCGTCAGCTCCCTCACGCGCCATACGCAGCCGCTGAACAAGGACTGGTTCGCCTACAAGCGATCCGAGTCCCAGGCCCGCGAAACCGTGGCGACGTCGCTCCGGGAGTGGCGGGGTCTGCCGTTCGAGCCGGCCGACATCGCGCTGACGCCAGGCGCGTTCGGGGCGCTCGCGGTCGCCTTCCGCGCCCTGCTCGACCCGGGTGACGAGGTCGTCTACTCGCTGCCGCCGTGGTTCCTCTACGAGCCGATGTTGCTCTCCGCCGACGCCGTGCCCGTCAAGGTCAGGGTCCGCCCGGAAGACAACGACCTCGACCTCGACGCCATCCGGTCCGCGATCGGGCCGCGCACCCGCGCGGTGATCGTCAACACCCCCAACAACCCGACCGGTCGCATCTACCCGCCGGCCACGCTGACAGCCCTGGCCGCCCTGCTCACCGATGCGTCAGCCCAATGGGGCAGGCCGATCTGGCTGATCTCCGACGAGCCCTACTCCCGGCTGGTGTTCAGCGACGCCGAGTTCCACAGCCCCAGTGAGTTCTACCCGTACACGGTGATCTCCTACAGCTACGGCAAGGTCCTGCTCACCCCGGGCGAGCGAGTCGGCTGGCTGGCCATCTCCCCGGCCATTCCCGGACGGGAGCAGTTGCGGCAGGCGATCGAGGTCTGCCAGATCGCGGCGGGATGGCTGTTCCCCAATGCCGTTCTGCAATACGCGATCGGCGACCTGGAGCAGCTGTCCATCGACCTCGCGGACCTCGAACGCAAACGGGACCGGGCCGTCGCCGAACTCACCGCCGCCGGTTATCAGCTGCGCTCACCGGAAGGCACCTTCTACCTGTGGGTGCGCTCACCGGAGCCCGACGACATGGCGTTCTCCCGGCGGCTGGCGCAAAGGCAGGTGCTGGTCCTGCCGGGCACGATCTGCCAGGCTCCCGGCCACTTCCGGGTCTCACTCACCGCCGGGAACGAGATGATCGACCGGGCGTTGCCCGTCTTCCGGGCCGCGGTTGCTGAGGTGACGGGGACGGTCGGTTGAGCGGGTCGGGGTTCGATCGCTCCCCGGAGCGCCGGTAAAATCCGCCCGGCACCCATCGGTGCTCTCGGGCCAACACGAAGTCGACCGCTCGCGAAGGGCCACCACCATGGACGCAGCCCCTCTCCGGTCGACCGGGACGAATCTCCCGGCAACCGGATTCCGGCGGATGGACTTCGGCCCCGTCCCCGAGCGCCCACTTCCGATCGCCAGCCGTGCGGCAGTCCTCTTCGTCAGCGTCGGAGCGTTCGTCTTCTACACCATCGAATCGGCACTGCGCCAGCAACAATTCAAGACGTCGCTGGATATCACGATCTTCCAGCAGGCCATCGCCAACTACGCCCAGGGCCGGGCGCCCGACGTGCTCATCAAGTCTCAGGCGCCGTTCAACATTCTCGGCGATCACTTCAGTCCGATCATTGCCGTGATCGCGCCGTTCTACCGGGTGTGGCCCAGTGTGATGACCCTGCTCGTCACGCAGGCGGTGTTCCTCGCGGTCGGCGTGCATGTCGTCACCCGGGTGGCGGTGCGGCGCCTCGGTGGCCTCGGCTACTACCTCGGCATCGCATTCGCCCTGTCCTGGGGCGTGCTGAAGGTGATCGACTTCGATTTCCACGAGGCCTGTTTCGCGGTGGCCTTCCTGGCCCTTGCCCTGGAAGCGCTGATCGATGACCGGCCGGGCCGGATGCTGGCGTGGTGCGCGGCCCTGCTGCTGGTCAAGGAGGACACCCCGCTGTTCATCGCGGGAATCGCGCTGGTCTTCGCGGCCAACCGGCAGTGGCGCTGGGCCGGCGGTCTGCTGGCTGCGGCCGTCGCCGCGTTCGCCCTGCTCACCGCGGTCATCATCCCGTTCTTCAGCTCGTCCGGCACATACACCTACCTGAACACCGGCCACGACGGCACGGCCGGTGGATCGTTGACGTCCTCGATCGTCGATGCTGCGGTCGCCAACCTGCACAGCGCCAGCGGCCTTGCCCTGCTGGGTGCCCTCGCGGTGACGGCGGCGTTCGGGCTGCGGTCGCCGTTGATCCTGGTGATGGTGCCCACCCTGCTCGCCCGGTTCACCTCCGAACGGGCGGTGTACCTCGAGATGAAGTACTACTACGACGCCCCGCTGATGGTGATCTGTTTCCTGGCACTGATCGTCGCGGTCCAGCAGCGGCGACTGCGATCGGGTATGACGGCCGAGCGCATCCGCATCTGGTGGTCAGGTGCCACCGGGCTGGCCGCCGTGGTCGGGCTGGCCCTGCTGGTGGACACCAACGTGCAGAGCACCGAGATCCCGGAGGTGTTCGCCGCGGCGGGCCTGCCCTGCCAGTGGTGTTCGGACGCCGACCAGGTGATCGACCGGCTTCCAGCCGGGGTCACGGTGATCTCCGACGTCAGCCTCCTTGGGCATCTGGCCGACCGTAATCCGGTGATGCTGGCGACGCCACGGTGGGAGGACCCCAGCCACGTCCCGCTCAACGCGGATTGGGTGATCCTCTATCTGGACTCGGACAGCTATGGAATGGACACCGGCTGGATCGAGCAGCGCAGGCAGTCCCTGCTGACGGAGGGCTTCCTGCAGACCGATCAGGTAGGCAGCCTGGTGCTCCTCCACCGCGAACGCTGAGCTCCGGGTTTGCCTCCCGCTGTCGGCGATGGTGCTGGCCGCGAGCGAGGACAAGACGCACCGCGGCGCGTACGTCGCTTCCCCGCACCGTGGGCGTTCGGCCGTGACGATCCCTCGGGGCCGTATCACCTGGTCTGGTCGCGCGACCTCTACCAGATCGGCACCGGGCTGATCGCCGCCGGAGACACCGCCGGCGCGAACCGGGCCGTCGACTACCTGTTCGCCGTCCAGCAGAAGCCCGAGGGCTCGTTCCCGTAGAATTCCCGGGTCGACGGCACCCCGGTATGGGGTGGTCTGCAGCTCGACGAGGTGGCCTTCCCGATCGTCTTGGCATATCAACTCGGTCGTCTCGACGCGGGAACGTGGGCGGGGGTGAAGAAGGCCGCCGACTTCCTGATCGGCTTCCAGCAGGACGGCAACAACGCGCCGAGGGCCCCCGCGGAACGGTGGGAGAACCAATCCGGGTACTCCCCGGCCACCATCGCCAGCGAGATCGCCGGTCTGGTCTGCGCGGCCACCATCGCGCGGCACAACGGACGCCGGCTACGTCATCGCGCGGCCGAAGGCGGTCAGCCAGCGGTACCTGTCTACGGTCGTCACCAGGGGATCGGCCGTCAGTGGATTCGGCAGGGAC
>Ga0209584_10000640_pt1 | contig 11118 bp, 10 predicted proteins | sample NGEPerD_FD_184507 | JGI IMG/M metagenome (GOLD analysis project Ga0209584, IMG submission 184507) | Arctic peat soil microbial communities from the Barrow Environmental Observatory site, Barrow, Alaska, USA - NGEE PermafrostAB12-D... | ecosystem: Environmental > Terrestrial > Soil > Wetlands >...
CTCCACCCCCGCCGCCCACCGACCCGCTGACCGGCGGTGCGGTGGTTGCCGGACCGGCGATCGCGGCCAAGTTCGACAACACCTCGGCGGGATTGCCCCAGTACGGCGTGTCCGAGGCGGACGTCGTCTACGTCGAGCAGGTCGAGGGCGGCCTGACCCGGCTGATGGCCGTGTACCACACCGCCCTGCCGACCGATGTCGGCAATGTGCGGAGCGTGCGCACCACCGACGCGGAGCTGCTGCCCACCTTCGGCGTTCCGGCGCTGGTCTTCTCCGGCGGTGGCGGCATTCCACTGGCTGCGTTGGCGGCCACGCCGGTCGTGGCCTTTTCCGAAGAGTCCGGCTCGCCCGGTTTCTTCCGGTCGGATGCCGCCAGCGCGCCGTACAACCTGCACGCCAACCTGCAGACGATCGCCGCCAACGCCAGCGGGCTCAGCCAGCCCAACAGCCCCGGGTTCGTGTTCGCGGCGACCGACCCGCGGGTTGAGGCCGGACCGTCGGCGACGTCGCTCTCCGTGCAGTTCCAGGCAGCCAGGATCGGATTCTCCTTTGCGGATGGCCGCTATCGGCTCGTCCGGAACGGCGATCCGCAGTCGGACGCGTCGGGCGCCCCGATCGTCACCGACAACGTCGTGTTCCAGAACGTGGACTTCCAGCCCGACGGAGAGCGGGATTCTGTCGGCTCCCCGTCCTTCATCTCGCACACCGTAGGCTCCGGCAGCTTCACGCTGTATCGCGACGGGCACGCGATCTCCGGGAACTGGAACCGGCCGGCCGCGGACCAGCCGACGCAGTACCTGGACGGGGCCGGGCAGCCGGTGCCGTTCAAGCCCGGCAAGACCTGGGTTGCGCTGGTGCCGCCGGTGGCATCGACCGACGTGTCCTGAACGGTTGGCCGCCGCGGGCCTGATACGGGTGGTGGGATCGGTGACGGATTTTCCCGCGGATCCGCCCGAGTAGAATTCGGTGACGAGTGGGGCCGGAGCACTGCAGTTCAGGCCCCCGGTCGCGTGCCGATCCGCAGCGACGATCCCCCTGATGAGGAGTCCGCACCGTGTCCGCCCCTATTTTCCCTGAGCACTCGCCCGTCACCACCGAGTCGCTGACGACCACCGGCACCGCAAGGGTGAAGCGCGGGATGGCCGAGATGCTCAAGGGCGGCGTGATCATGGACGTGGTCACCTCCGACCAGGCCAAGATCGCCGAGGACGCCGGCGCGGTTGCGGTGATGGCTCTGGAGCGGGTGCCGGCCGACATCCGTGCACAAGGCGGGGTCTCCCGGATGAGTGACCCGGACATGATTGATGCCGTGATCAGCGCTGTGTCGATACCGGTGATGGCCAAGGCAAGGATCGGGCATTTCGTCGAGGCGCAGGTCCTGCAGTCGCTCGGCGTCGACTACATCGACGAGTCCGAGGTGCTGACCCCGGCGGACTACGCCCACCACATCGACAAGTGGACCTTCACTGTGCCGTTCGTGTGCGGGGCGACCAACCTGGGCGAGGCGCTGCGGCGCATCACCGAAGGCGCGGCGATGATCCGGTCCAAGGGCGAGGCCGGCACCGGCGATGTGTCGAACGCGGTCACGCACATGCGCACCATCGGTGCTGAAATAAGGCGGATCCGCTCGTTGTCCCCGGACGAGCTGTACGCAGCGGCCAAGGAGCTGCAGGCGCCGTACGACCTGGTCGCTGAGGTTGCCTCACTGGGCAGACTGCCGGTGGTGATGTTCACCGCGGGCGGGATCGCCACCCCAGCCGACGCGGCCATGATGATGCAGCTCGGCGCGGAGGGCGTGTTCGTCGGGTCGGGCATCTTCAAGTCCGGCAACCCGGCCGCTCGCGCCGAGGCGATCGTCAAGGCGACCACGTTCTACGACGACCCCGCCGTCATCGCCAAGGTGTCCCGCGGGTTGGGGGAGGCCATGGTCGGCATCAACGTCGACGACATCCCGGTGCCGCACCGGCTGGCCGAGCGCGGCTGGTAGTCGCACCGCCGCCACTTACGCGGTTGGTGCGTTGCTCTGGCGGTTGGTGCGTTGCTCTGGCTGTGGGTGCGTTGCTCTGGCTGTGGGTGCGAAGCCCGTGCTGCAGCATCGGGTCGGCGCATGTGAGCATCGTCTGCGGCAGCCTTCCACCGCGGCCCGGCGAATCCCTGTTGACCACCTGAGTACAGGGTCTAGACTCAGCACTGTGGTGGACAATGTGACCAGCGTGCTCGAGGTGCTGGGCGAGCGGTGGGCGCTGCTGGTCGTCCGCGAGGTCTCGTTGGGACTGCGGCGCTTCGACGAGATTCAATCCGCGACCGGTGCACCGCGGACTGTGCTGTCCGATCGTCTGCGCCGGCTCACTGGCGCAGGCATCCTCGCCACCCGCAGCTATCAGGTGCCAGGGTCCCGATCCAGGTTGGAGTACGCGCTGACGGACGCCGGCATCGACCTGCTGCCCGTGTTGTCGGCCCTGTCGGATTGGGGCGAGCGCCACCTCCCGCAAGGAGGGATGCCCGAGATCGTTTACCGCCATCGCGGTTGCGGCGGCCGGGTCAGCGCCACCCTGCAGTGCGAGTGCGGCCAGCGGGCGGACCCCCGCGGCCGCCTGATCGCCGAAGTCAATCGTTGAGCCGGCTTGCCGCCGGCTGCCATCAGCCCTCCATCAGTCCTCCATCCGCCGGCAACCGCCGAAACCCATGAGGGAGCAAGCCATGTCGCTGACCGCCACCACCGAGGCCACCTTCGCCGCTGACGTGCTGGACAGCCCGGTACCGGTACTGGTGGACTTCACCGCCAGCTGGTGCCCGCCCTGCGTGATGATCGCACCGGTGCTCGATCGCATCGCCGCCGACGAGGCCGAACGCCTCCGGGTGGTGTCCTTGGACGTCGACGCGCACCCGATCACCGCCGCCAGGTACCAGGTGATGGGCATGCCCACCCTCGCGCTGTTCATCGACGGCGAGGTCGCCGTGCGGTTCATGGGCGCGAAGCCGCGGGCCGCGATCATGGCATTGCTGGAGCCGCACCTGGCGCCGGCGGCCCAGGCGGTGGCCGGCGCTGTGGGTGGCGCTGTGGCCGGCGCTGTGGGTGGCGCACCGTCTACCTGAGCGGGGCTGTCCCGGATGCCGAGCTCCCCCTGTCGGCCGATCTGCCGGCCGGCGCGCCCGTTGACTCACCAGATCGCTGATCGGGTGCGGCCGTCGCGGCGTGGACCAGGGCGGCGCGCTCGACGGTCAGCAAGCTCTCGGCGTGATGCTCGGCGTGGTAGGCCGCGCCTCCACCGCGCAGACCGAACAGTCGCTTGGACCACAGCAACCAGATGACCGCGGCGATGTTGATGATCAGCGCTCCCACCCGCAGCACGGTGACCTTCTCGGTCACCTCGTAGATCTCCCACGGCAGGAAGACGCTGGTCGCCACCACGGTCAGGTATTCGCCCCAGCGCTTCATGTTCCACAGCCCGTACGACTCCACGAGCTGCAAGAACGCGTAGGCGACTATGCCGACGGTGATCCAGGTGATCGCGGTGGGGGACAGCTCGAACACCCTGCTGATCCCGCGGACGATGCGAGAGTTCTCCAGGTTCCAGCCGATCTGATCGGCCAGCGGGTGAAGCAGGGCGAGATCGGTGGTGAACGCCTCCTTCAATTCCGCTTCCGAACCGCGGAACCGCACCAAGAGGTAGGCGACGAACAGCAGCACGATCCCCCGGATCACCCGCTCAGCGGCCAGCAACCGCATGATGGTGCGGTCGCGGAGCAACTTGCCACGCGGTACCTCGGGCGCGTCGGCTGCCGGGCCGGATCGCCGGGCCGCACCGATCACGAAGTCCCCGCACCGTAGGCATCGCCACGCGTCGCCGGCCGGCGTCACGACCGTCAGCCGGCCACGCAGGTCGGCTTCATCGGGCGCGTACGTCTCGTGACCGTGTCGGCCGCAGGCCCGCACACTCCAGTCCACCCTGGCAGGGTAGCCGCGTTCCCGTCGTGCGACGGTTGCCGCTCGATCATCGTCAGGCCAGCCAGCCCGGTAGCGAGGACCGTGCGCCCAGCGCTGCCTGCCCGGCGACGGTTGCCAGCCTGGCGACGCCGGCGGCGAGGCGCTCGGGCGCGGCGGTGAACGGCAACCGCAGGTAGGACGCCATCGTGCCGTCCGGTCCGAACCGCGGGCCCGGCGCGATCCGCACGCCGACCGTGGGTGCGAGAAGCGCCAGATCGGTGGCGAAGGGTCCGGGCAGCCGGACCCAGAGCGAGGTCCCGCCCTGCGGATGCGTCGGTTCCCAGTCCGGCAGGTCCCTGGCCAGGGCGGCCTGCAGCGCCGCCGCGCCGGTGGCCAGCCGGGAACGCTGCAAAGTCAGGGCTGGTTCGGGGTCACCCAGCAAGTGGGCGACCACCAGCTGATCGAGCACCGGCCCCGACATGTCACCCAACGCTCGGGCGGCCGCCAGCCGGTGCACCAGTGGAGCCGCGGCCCGGATCCAGCCCACCCGCAACCCGCCCCAGAACGACTTGGACACCGAGCCGAGCGACAGCACCCGCGTCCCGCCCGATTCGGTGTCGAAGGCCGCGACGGGCGGCGGTATCGGTGCCGTTCCCGGGAACGGCACGTCCCGGAACGACTCGTCGACGAGCAGCAGGGTGCGCGCGGCGCGGGCGGCGGCGACCAGTTTCTCGCGGGTGTCGACGTCCATCAGTGCGCCGGTGGGATTGTGGAAGTCGGGGATCAGATAGCCGAGGCGGGGCGCTGTCTGCCGTAGAGTCGCGGTGAAAAGTTCTGTGTCCCATGCACTTCCGCTGTCCGCGCGAGCGGACGGGTCGGCCAGACCGACCGGCGCGGGGATCCGCCGCTGGGCACGCAAGGCATCCAGTGCGACCGGGTAGGTCGGGCATTCGATCAGCACCCGGTCGCCGGGAGCGGAGAGCTCTCCCATCGCCAGGGTGAAGGCGTGCTGAGCGCCGGACGTGACGAGGATCTGCTCGGCCGTGGTCGGCACTCCGGCCGCGGAATACCGCGCGGCGATCGCCTCCCGTAGTACCGGTAGCCCGAAGGGCAGGTAGCCATCGCCGCGGAGATACCGAGGGAGTCCGGCGACGGCCGCGGCCACCGCGACGCCGAGCGGCTCCTCCGGCGCCGGCAGGCAGGCGGTGGTCAGATCGATGACACCCATCGCCTGCGCCGAGTCAGCAGCGTTGACCAAGTCGACAGCGTCCTGATGCCACCCGACTCCGTCCTGCCACCCGAAGATCCCGCCCGCGCCGAACGACGGACGCGGGTTCTCCCGAGCGGGCGACCCGGGCGGTGCCAAGGATCGGCCGTCCCCGGAGGGCAGCCGCAACCGGCTGCCGGACCCGCGTCGCGAGTCCACCCAGCCCTGATCGCGCAGCAGCGCGTAGGCCGCCCCGACCGTCGTCCGGGACAGCGACAGACCCGCCGCGAGGTCGCGTTCACTCGGCAGGCCGGTGGCGACCGCCAATCTCCCGTCGAGCACGGCGGCGCGGATCCGATCGGCCAGCACCCGGTAGGTGGGCTGGCCGCGGTCGGCGGGCGGCGGGCCGAGCCGCTTGGCCAGCGTGGCGGCGGAGATGCGGGTGGTCTCGCTCATGCAGACCACTTTCTCGCAATTGGTACTGGAAGTCCAGACCAGTTCGTCCAAGCATGGACGCATGCGCTTGCTCGCCTCCATACCAGTCGACCGCCGTCGGCGGCGGTTCGTTCAACTCCTGGCAGGGCTGCTGCTCTACGGGGCGACGATGGGCATGATGGTCCGCGCCGTGCTCGGCCTTGACCCGTGGGACGTCTTCCACCAGGGCGTCACGGCCTGGGTCAACCAGTGGATCCCGCTGTCGTACGGGGCGGTGATCACCCTGGTGTCGGTGGTCGTGCTGCTGCTGTGGATCCCGCTGCGCCAGCGACCCGGCATCGGCACCATCGCCAATGCCGCGATCATCGGTTTCACCACCGACGCCACCCTGGCCGTGCTGCCCGCGTTCACCAACCTGCCGGCCCGGATCGCGCTGATGACGGTGGCGATCGCTGGCAATGCCGTCGCCGGTGCGCTCTACATCGGTGCCGGTCTCGGTCCGGGGCCGCGGGACGGTCTGATGACCGGTCTGGTTGCCCGCGGCGTCGGCTCGATCCGGGTGGTGCGGACCACCATCGAGCTGACGGTGCTGGCCATCGGGTGGGTGCTCGGCGGGGTGGTCGGGGTGGGCACCGTGCTGTACGCCCTGGCGATCGGGCCGTTGCTGCATCTGCTGCTGCCCCGGCTGACAGTGAAATCCACTGTGCCACAGTCGGTTGGCGCGAGTCGAGTCCCGGAGACCGTTACGGCGGAGTCCGGCGATGTCGTCGGCTCTGCGTCCGGGACCGCGGTCGACGGCGAGCCGGTTGGGCAGTTGCGCACCGGGTTCCACGATCCCGTTGTCCTTGACCCCGAACAGATCTGGGCGGACGGCGAGGGCCGGTGAGGCGCGCGGTCTGGGCCGGTTCGGGTGCTCGACGGCACGGTCGGCCAGCGGCATTGTCAGACCGGCAGTGTTCGGGCGGCAGTGTCCGTGCGGCAGGATCCAGGCGCCAGTGTCAAACCCCTTGCCAGGTAAGACCCGTCGAGGGAACCTGACTCGAATGAACGGGTGCTCGCCTCTTGACCGCGTCACCATCCGGTTCGCGACCGTGCTCGATGCGCCGGCGATCGGCGCCTGCCACATCACCTGTTGGCGACAGGCCTACCGCGGGCTGGTGTCCGAGGAATTGCTCGCCGCCCCGGACGACAATTCGCGCGCCGAGATGTGGCATCGGGCTTTGTCGGAAAGGCCCAGGCCGACTCTCGTCGTGGCCGAGATCGGCGATCGGGTGGTCGGTTTCGCCGCCGCCGGGACGAGCAACGACGACCCTCCGCTGCGCGATCTGGAGTTGTACACGCTGTACGTTCTTGATACCGAGTACGGAACCGGCGTCGGGCAAAGCCTTTTCGTGGCGGCGGTGGCCGCCCGACCGTGTTCGTTGTGGGTCGCTGAGGGCAACGCGCGGGCGATCGGCTTCTACCGCAGGCAGGGATTCCGTGCTGACGGCGCACGCAAGCAGATCGAGCAATGGGAAGGTCTGACCGTCATCCGGATGCTCCGGTGAGGGTCGCGGTATCTGTATCCCCGCACGCGGTGAACGCTGCTGGCCCTCGCATGATCACGTCCTGAGGCCCATTGAGGTCGTGGAGCGACCTCAGATGGCCAGACGTCTTGACCTCGCTGACGTTCAACCAAGCCGAGGATCTGCACCTGGGCATTTTCGTGCGCGAGCACGCGGTGGCACCCTCTGCTCTTGCAGATTGGGGCGCACCGCAAGAGCGCTAGTCACCGGATCGGCCGGACTTCCTCGAGTCCGCGGCGAGCACCACGCCGGTGATCACCGCGACCAGCACCCCGCCTGCACCGGCGACGACGAACGTGACGCGCGGCCCGGTCGCAGCCAGCAACAGGCCACCGAGCAGGTACGACAGCCCGGCGGCGAGCCCGATCGCGCCGTAGAAGGTGGAGAACGTCCTGCCCTGCAAGGCCCGCGGGACCCCGCGCTGGATGAAGGTGGACGCCGCGACGTCCTGCGCGGCGATGCCCAGCCCGCGGATGGTCTGCAGCGCAAGCGCCACGATCACCGCCCCGGCCAGCCCGGTGAGCAGGTTGCCCAGGCTCGTCACGCCATACCCGACGACCAGCATGAGGGCCGTGGACCAGACCCCGGACATCCGGCTGACCAGGGCGTACCCCACGATCAGCCCGAGCGCGGCGCCCGCGTACAGCAGGCTTGCCGCGGACTGGCTGCCGCCCAGCGGACCGGTCGCCAGAAACACGAGTGCGACGTCGTCGACGCCGTTGAAGGCGACCACCGCCGCGAAACTGATGATCACCACCCGCAGCCCGACCGCCCGCCACACCTCCCGCAGCCCGCGTCCGGCGTGCCGCAGGAAAGAGCCCTCCTCACCCAGCTCCAGCGGGGTCGCCGGCATGCTGGGCAACCCGATCAGCAGAACTGCGGAGAGCAGGAAACTGCCGGAGTCGATCAACAGCAATCCCTGGATACCGACCATCGGCAGCAGTACCGCCGCAAGTACCGGGCCGAGCACCGCGACGCCGTGCTCGCCGAATCCGAGCGCTCCGTTCGCGGCCGGAAGGTGTTCGTCGGCAACAAGTGTCGGCACCGCGGCGCGGGACGCGGGTTGGAAGATCTGAGCCAGCACCGAGCGAATCGTGAACAGCGCCAACAGGATCGTCACCGCGGGCAGCCAGATCGCGATCACCGCAGTGGCCACCGCCTGACCGACCTCGCAGATCACCATCAGCCGGCGTAGTTCGATCCGGTCGGCCAAGACACCGGTCAGCGGTGCCAGCAACGCGGGCAGCATGTCCCCGCACAACAGCAGCAGTGTGACGGCGGCGATTCCGACAGTGGTCGATGCCAGGTGCAGCAGCAGCGCCACCAGTCCCGTCGAGCTACCGACGAAGGAGATCGCTCGGGAGACCACCAGCAATCGCATCGGCCGGTTCGACCGGACCAACCCCCAGCCGGTCATCGGCGGCAGCGCCCGTCCAGGCGCAGGGTCCGCGCGGGGCGGATTCCCATCACCGACCACCTCCTGCGCCGGGTACTGCCGAACCCGGTGATCAGGATCCAGTACCGCCGCCGAGCGTCCCACGGCGGGTCACGGGAACAGAACGAGTTTGCTGTGTGGGACAGCGTTCTGCAGCGCCCAGGAGGTCCGGACCTCGGACAGCGGCGGGTGTTTCGGCGTCGACGACGAGCCCACCGGCCGCGGCCTGCCCGGCCATGGTGGCGTACGCCGCGGCGCGCTCGACGGCCGGCGGTCGGACACGGTGCCGGGAACGATGCGAAGTGTGGTGTTCCGGGACCGGTGAGAACGGCGGCTTCCATGACATTTCGCGGCGGGGGTCGAGAGTGCTTGCCCCGCAGCCGGTTCGCAGCCCGTCCGCAGACGGTCCGCAGCCCGTCCATGGCGCGGATCAACTTCGCCGGCGCGCACAAAGGTTGCGGTTGTGGGATTGGAGTGACGCAAGTGAACCAGTTCATCCGCGCCGTGGAAGTTGATCCGCGCCACCAAGGGTCGACGCCCCACGCCATCCGGTCGGGACTGATGTACCCGGCGTGCTGCGCCTGGTACTCATCGCTGTCGCCGTCCCAGAAAGTCCGATTCTGCGCAACGTGATCGGTCATGGGCACGGATCGTATGGCTGCGTCAGCGGGCGACCGGCGCCGCTGCCATCCGTCCCCATTCCGCCCACGAGCCGTCGTAGACGCGAACGCTGTCCCGGCCGAGCAGGTAGGTCAGCGCGAACCAGGCCGTGGCCGCTCGGCCGCCGATCGTGCAGTAGGTGATCATCTCGGCGCCGTCCGGCAGGCTGGCCGGCGCGAACACCCGGCGCAGCTCGTCGGGATCGCGAAAACGCCCGCCCTCATCCAGGATCCGCTCGGTGGTGAGATTGATCGCCGTCGGCACATGACCGGCCCGGCCGCCTTCTTCCATCCCGCCAGACGGCCAGAACCGCTCGCCGCTGAATTCCAGATCGGTGCGGACGTCGAGCAGGATGCGCGTCGGGTCGCCGATCGCGGAGGCGACCTGCCGGTGGTCCGCGCGGATCCCCTCGTCGGGTAACGGCAGTGGGTAACTGGTGGGCACCGGTTCGGTCAACTCGGTGGTCCAGGGACGTCCGGCGTCCGCCCACGTTCCCCGCGAGGCGTCCAGGATCCGCACATCCCGGTGTCCGTAGACCTTCAGCAACCAGAAGGCCATCGCCGGTGCGTAGCCGTAGCAGACCACCGTCGAATCGGCAGCGATTCCTGAACGGGAGAAGAGCTTTTCGATCGCGGCATCATCGACCAGCCGGTAGTCGGCGTCCTTGAGATCCTGATAGACGTTCCACAACACGGCACCCGGGACGTGGCCCTGGCGGTACGCGGCCGGGCTGACATCGACCTCTACCACTCGCAGGGCCGGATCGTCCAAGTGGCGTTCGAGCCATTCCGGGTTCACCAGGACGGCCTCGCGGGCGACCCCGTGGTGATCGGGTCCGTGGTGAGCGAGCGCTTGCTGGGCGGTTCCGCTGCGACCGGGTGCTGTCCGTGATGACGTCATTGCCGACCTCCTGGTTGGTGCGGGCTATTCGACCTGGATCCAGCCGAGCAGGTCCTCCCGCCCGACGGTGTCCAGGAGGGCGGGATGGTCGGTCCGCATGTGCTCGCGGATGGCGTTCACGGCGTCGTCGTCGTTCTCGCCGCGCGCCACGTACCCGCATTCGCATCGAATGATTCTGGCCATCTTGTCCTCCTGAGAAGGTGTATCGCGTCTGCCTTGACAGAATGTTGGCATGACCTTGGCGCCAGCGGTGCCGCCACGTATCCAGCTCTGCGGGCCGACCGTCATCGAATGGAGCGGCCAGCGGATCGAGGGGCGGCTGCCGGGGCGCCAAGGTCGTGTGCTGCTCGCCTTTCTGGTGCTCAACCGGCACCGGATGGTCGGTCGTGACGAGCTGGTGGAGTCCCTGTGGCCAGGTCACCCGACGGCGGCCATGGAGTCCGGTATCAATCCGTTGATCTCGAAATTGCGCAGGATTCTCGGCCCGGAATCGATCGAAGGCCGATCGAATGTGCGCCTGCGGATGGCGGCCGACGCGCGGGTCGACGTGGAAACCGCGACCGAGGCGGTGCACCGAGCGGAATCGCGGATCGCGCTGGGTGAATTCACCGGTGCCTGGGGCCCGTCGCTGGTCGCGTTGTTCGTCACCGAGCGGGAGTTCCTGCCGGGAGAGGACGGCGTCTGGATCGCGGAGGAACGAAGGCTGCTGGCCGACATCCGGGTGCGGGCGTTGGAGGTCTACGCGGCCGCGGCGTTCGGCACGGGCGGCACCGAACTGCCCGCGGCCGTGCGCGCGGGGCGGCAGCTCGTTCGGCTGGTTCCACTGCGGGAGAGCGGCTATCAACTGTTGATGCGCGCGCTGGCCGCGCAGGGCAATGTCGCCGAGGCGCTGCGGGTGTATGCGGATCTGCGCGAAGTGCTGCGTGACGAGCTCGGGGTTGACCCGTGCGCGACGAGTCGGGCGGTGTACGAGGAGTTGCTGCACTCC
>Ga0209584_10000641_pt1 | contig 11116 bp, 9 predicted proteins | sample NGEPerD_FD_184507 | JGI IMG/M metagenome (GOLD analysis project Ga0209584, IMG submission 184507) | Arctic peat soil microbial communities from the Barrow Environmental Observatory site, Barrow, Alaska, USA - NGEE PermafrostAB12-D... | ecosystem: Environmental > Terrestrial > Soil > Wetlands >...
GGCCCGGAGCGGTACCGCAGCAGGCTGGCCGAACTGGAGTTGCTGAGCGCGGCGAAGATCGCCGATCTGCTCACCCCCGGACAGGTCGTGCTGCGGCTGGCGGTGGCCGGTTTCGGGGTCGTTCTTCCACGTGAGTGAGCGCCGTCTGCGGCGGGCGACACGATCGGGGTGGCCGGCGCGGCGGCGGCCACGGTCCATCCGCCACCGCCACTGCCGGTGACGTGCGTGACCGTCGCCGCGGATGTTGGACCTCAAGAGGGGACAACCCAGGCATTAGCCTGACCATATGTGCGGCATTGTCGGTTACAGCGGACCCCGTCAGGCGCTCCCCTTGGTGCTCGAGGGGTTGCGGCGGCTCGAGTATCGCGGCTACGACTCCGCGGGGGTGGCCGTGCTGGATGGTGCGGGCGGTTTGGCCACCGCGAAGAAGGCCGGCGTTCTCGGCAATCTCGAACACTTCATCGACAGTGGCGACGTGGCGCTTGCCGGGTTCACCGGCATGGGTCACACCCGGTGGGCCACGCACGGCGGCCCCACCGATCGCAACGCCCACCCGCACACCGACGCGACCGGCCGGGTCGCCGTCATCCACAACGGGATCATCGAGAATTTCGTCAGCCTCCGGAAGGACCTGGAGTCGCGCGGGATCGAGATGCGCAGCGACACCGACACCGAAGTCGTCGCGCACCTGCTCGGGCAGGCGTTCGACCGGGGGCCCACGGCCGGCGACCTGCCGGCCAGCATGGCCGCCGTGTGCCGCGAACTGGACGGTGCGTTCACCCTGGTCGCCGCGCACGCGGACGTGCCGGGCATGCTGGTCGCTGCGCGGCGGAACTCACCGTTGGTGATCGGCGTCGGCGAGGGCGAGATGTTCGTGGCCAGCGACGTCGCGGCATTCATCGCGCACACTCGCGAGGCCGTCGAGCTCGGCCAGGACCAGCTCGTGGTGATCACCCCGCACGGCTACGAGGTCACCTCGTTCAGCGGGCACGAGGCCGAGTTCAAGGCCTTCCACGTGGACTGGGACCTCTCGGCGGCCGAGAAGGGCGGCTACCCGACCTTCATGGACAAGGAGATCGCCGAGCAGCCACAAGCCGTCGCCGACACCCTGCTGGGTCACTTCGACGGCATCAGCATCACCCTGGACGAGCAGCGGCTCGGTGAGGAAGAGCTGCGCACGATCGACAAGGTCTTCGTCGTCGCCTGCGGCACGGCGTTCCACTCCGGGCTGATCGGCAAGTACGCCATCGAACACTGGACCAGGCTGCCCGTCGAGGTGGAACTGGCCAGCGAATTCCGGTACCGGGACCCGGTGCTGGACCGGGAAACGTTGGTGGTGGCCATTTCCCAGTCCGGGGAGACCGCCGACACCCTCGAGGCGGTGCGGCATGCCCGCCGGCAGCGAGCCAGGGTGCTGGCCATCTGCAACACCAACGGTTCGCAGATCCCCCGCGAATCCGACGCGGTGCTGTACACGCACGCCGGGCCTGAGGTCGGCGTGGCGGCCACCAAGACTTTCCTGGCGCAGGTGACGGCCAATTACCTGGTCGGGCTCGCGTTGGCGCAGGCCCGCGGCACCAAGTACCGCGATGAGGTGGCCCGCGAGTTCGAGTTGCTGTCGGAGATGCCGGCGGCGGTGGCCACGACGTTGACGCTGATGGAACCGATCCGCAAGCTCGCCGTCGACATCTGCCGGTCCAAGGCGATCCTGTTCCTGGGTCGGCACGTCGGCTTCCCGGTCGCCCTCGAGGGTGCGCTGAAGCTGAAGGAACTCGCCTACATGCACGCCGAGGGCTTCGCCGCGGGCGAGCTCAAGCACGGACCGATCGCGCTGATCGAGGAGGGCCTGCCGGTCGTGGTCATCACGCCGTCGCCGAAGGCCGACCCGATGCTGCATTCCAAACTGCTCTCCAACATCCGGGAGATCCAGGCCAGGGGGGCGCGCACCATCGTGATCGCCGAGGAGGGCGACGACACGGTCGCACCGTTCGCCGACTTCCTGCTGGAGCTGCCCCGGGTGCCCAAGCTGTTCCAGCCGCTGGTGGCGACCGTTCCCCTGCAGATCTTCGCGGCGGAGATCGCCCGATCCCGCGGGTATGACATCGACAAGCCGCGCAACCTGGCCAAGTCGGTGACGGTCGAGTAGTGGTCGGGGTGCCGTCGATCCCGCCGGGTGCGCGGGTGATCTCCGTCGGAATCGACGTCGTCGCCGTCGATCGTTTCGCCGCGATTCTCGAGCGGACCCCGGCGCTTGCCGCCCGCCTCTTCAGCGCGGACGAAATGGTCACCGCCACGGGTCTTCCGCGCGGGCCCGCATCGCTCGCGGCGCGGTTCGCCGTCAAGGAAGCCGTGGCCAAGGCGCTGGGTGCGCCGGCCGGACTGCAGTGGCATGACTGCCGGGTGATCTCGGAGTCTTCCGGCCGGCCGGTGCTGTCCGTGATCGACACGGTCGCGGCTGCGGCGGTGGGCGCCGGGGTCACGGGCTGGCGGCTGTCTGTCTCGCATGACGCGGGCATCGCCGCGGCGGTCGTCATCGCGCTCGGATGACGGGCCCACCCGGCCGCGCCGGCGACCCCTGTCGTCGTGGACCGGGTCGTGCGGGCCGACCGTCAGGGACCAGGATGGTCAGATGATCTATGCGTATTCGGTTGAGCAGATCCGGGCCGTCGAGAAGGCCGCGTTGGCCAGGGATGGCGATGCCACCCTGATGCGGCGGGCGTCGGCGGCCGTTGCGCTGGCCGTCGTGGAGCGGACGCCCGCGCCGCGCCCGGGCAAGCGGGTGGTGCTGCTGGTCGGATCGGGCAACAACGGCGGTGACGCGCTCTATGCCGGCGCCATGCTCCGCGGCCGGGGTATGGCCGTCACCGCGGTGCTGCTGAACCCCGACAAGGCGCACCCCGCCGGACTTGCCGCGCTCCGCCGGGCGGGCGGCAGGGTCTGCCGTCATGACGACCCGGGCGTCGGCCGGCTGGTCGACAACGCCGACGTGATCATCGACGGGGTGGTGGGCCTGGCGGCGACGCCGCCGCTGCGCGAGCCGGGCGCGGCGCTGATCGAGCGCGCCAACGCCGGTCACGCGCTGCGGGTGGCGGTCGACCTGCCCAGCGGCATCGAGCCGGACACCGGCCGGGTGAACGGGTCTGCATTTCTGGCCGACGTCACCGTAACCTTCGGCGGCATCAAGATCGGGCTGCTGCTCGCCGACGCGCAGACCGGGACGATCATCTGCGATCCGATCGGGATGGACATGTCCGACTGCCCGCCGCAGCTGGTGGCGATGACCGACGGCGCGCTGGCCAGGCTGATCCCGACCCCGGGTGCGGGGGCCGACAAATTCACCGGCGGATTGGTCGGCATCCTGGCCGGGTCGCCGGGCTATCCGGGTGCTCCGGTGCTGTGCACCGGTGGAGCGGTCCGCACCCGGCCCGGAATGGTTCGTTATGCGGGCAAGCAGGCCTCTGCGGTGCTCGCCCGCTGGCCCGAGGTGGTCGCCGCGGACGACCCGGCCGCGGCCGGGCAGGTGCAGGCCTGGGTGGTCGGGCCCGGGCTCGGCACCGACGGTGCGGCCACCGCCCAGCTGAGATGGGCGCTGTCCCAAGATGTTCCGGTGCTGGTGGACGCCGACGGCCTGACCGTGCTGGCTCAGTCCCACTCGTTGCTGGCCGAACGGAAGCGGACCGGCCGGGCGACGGTGTTGACCCCGCACGACCGGGAGTTCGCCAGGGTGTTCCCGGACATCGACCTTGCCGACCGGCTGGCCGCTGTTCGCGCCGCGGCGGCGGCCAGCGGCGCAACCGTCCTGCTCAAGGGGCACCGCACGCTGGTCGCGTCGCCGGACGGCCAGGCCACCGTCAACCTGACCGGTACCTCCTGGCTCGCCACCGCCGGGTCGGGGGACGTGCTGTCCGGCGTCATCGGGTCGCTGCTGGCGTCCGGGTTGACCCCGCTGCTCGCCGCGGCCGCCGGCGCGCACCTGCACGGCCGGGCCGGGCAGCGGGCCGAGGCGGCCGGACAGGCGGGCGCCCAGGCCCTGTGGGAGCACCTGCGCAAGCCGCGCGTGGGAAGTCACTGAACTCGGCCCACATCCGCAGAGGCGATGCTGATCCGGCTCTGGCCAGGGGGTCGATCGACGGACGCCCCGCGATCGGACACGGCGTCACACACCATCCGTTTGACGTCCGGGCGGCGCGGGCACCTTCCGTGACAGCCGCCGCTCGCGCAGTGGGTCGGCGCGTTGATCGCCATCGGCCAGGCGATCCGGTTGATGGTTGCCGAGCGAAGGGTGCCGAGTTCTCCGGAATGACCCGCACGGCCAGCGCGATAATCTGCAGGGCGTCGGTGGCGCCACCCACGTTCGGGTGTGGTCCCCCCACCGTGCCGCCCTCACCCGCATGATGGAGGGGTGGGACGCGGAGCGGCGCCCCGAGGGGGATCGACGCGGTGAGGCACAACAGCTCGGCTCTGGCGACGCCGGTCCCGCCAGGCGATGCCGCGTCGCCGAAACGGTCCAGGTGCTTGCTCGCCGGCTTGCTCGCGGCGCTGCTCACCGTGGCCGGGTGCACTGGCGGACCAGTTGATGATGATGCTGCCGGCACGCTCAGGCCTGCTGCTGCCGAGACATCCCCGTCGACATCCCCGTCGTCATCCCCGTCGGTACTGCCGTCGATGTTGCCGGCCCCGTCGTCCCAGCCCGCCGACGCCGGATCGGACGGCTTCAGCGCCGCGCTCCAGGTCTTGGCCGGCCTGCCCATCCAGGGCCGGGCACCCAAGACCGGCTACAGCCGCGACCAGTTCGGCCAGGCCTGGTCCGATGACGTCGACGTGGAGGGCGGGCACAACGGGTGCGACACCCGCAACGACATCCTGCGGCGGGACATCACGGCGCCGCAGATCAAACCGGGGACACAGGGCTGCGTGGTGCTCTCCGGCACCCTTGCGGACGCGTACAGCGATCAGGTCATCGCCTTCGTCCGAGGCGAGACAACCTCGGAAGCGGTCCAGATCGACCACGTGGTGGCACTGTCCAACGCCTGGCAGACCGGTGCCCAGCAGCTCACCGGCGCGCAGCGGCAGGACTTCGCCAACGACCCGTTGAACCTGCAGGCGGTGTCCGGGCCGGTCAACGACGCGAAGGGCGACGGGGACGCCGCGACCTGGCTCCCGCCGCACGTCGGCTACCGCTGCCGGTACGTGTCGCGGCAGATCCAGGTCAAGGCCCGGTACGGGTTGTGGGTGGTGCCCGCCGAACACGACGCGATGGCCAGGGTGCTCGCCGGGTGTGGCGCCGCACCAGCCACGACGCCCGCCCCGGCAGCCGCGACCACGGGGGGAGCGAGCACGGGGGTAGCCAGCACGGGGGCAGCAACCACGGCGGCGGCAACGCCGGCCGCTCAGCCACCGGCGGCCGCCACCCCAGGCGACGCGTATTACCCGAATTGCGCGGCCGCCCGCGCCGCCGGTGCCGCCCCGCTCTATCGGGGGCAACCCGGATATCGGACGCAGATGGACGGCGACGGCGACGGCATCGCCTGCGAAACCTGAGCGTTGATCCACAACGTGCCGATGCCAGGAGGCCGAAACGTGATTCCATCGTGGGGTGAGCACCAGCATTCCCGCGACGGCGCAGCCCGACCGTGCGCCCGCAGCGCCGGGCTCGGTGGGCACAGGTCGCACCGCGGGCAGTTCGATGGGCAGTTCGGTCGATCCAGTGATCGTCGCTGACCGGCCGGAAGCACCCGATCGGGCGGCCCGTCAGGCATCGGGAGCTACCGCGCCGGTGGTCCGCGCCGAGGCCGTCATCGACCTGGGCGCGATCGCGGCGAACACCAGGCTGCTGCTGACCCGGATGCGTGAGGTCAACCCGCGGGCCGAGCTGATGGCCGTGGTCAAGGCCGACGGGTACGGGCACGGCGCGGTGCCGTCGGCGCGCGCGGCGCTGGCCGGCGGCGCGGGTTTCCTCGGCGTGGCAACGCCGCAGGAGGCCCTCGAGCTCCGCGCGGCGGGCATCGACGCGCCGGTGCTGGCCTGGCTGTGGCCCGCTGGTCAGGACGTCGCGCCCGCGCTGGCCGCCGGCGTGGAGCTGGGGATCTCCAGCCTTGATCACCTGGCCGCCGTGCTCGCCGCGGGGTCGACGGGACGGCAGCCGCGGATCCACGTGAAGATCGACACCGGCCTTGGACGCAACGGGGTCGGCCCGCACGATCTCGGTGCCGTGTTGGACGCCGTCGCCGCCGCGGAACGATCCGGCCGGCTCGCCGTGGTGGGCCTGATGAGCCACCTGGCCAGCGCGGATGTCCCCGACGACCGGTCGGTGGCCGAGCAGACCCTCGCGTTCCGGGCGGCGCTCGGCCTCGCGGCGAGCAGGGGGATCCAGGCCCGCTGGCATCACCTGGCGAACACCCCGGCAGTGCTCGACCACCCCGACACCTTCTTCGACATGGGCCGGTGCGGCATCGGGCTGTACGGGATCAACCCGGTGCTCACCCCGGCCGGGCTACGGCCGGCGATGACCCTGCGCGGTACCGTCGCGCTGACCAAGCGGGTGCCCGCGGACTACGGCGTGTCGTACGGGCTGACGTACCGGACCTCGACGGAGACCACGCTGGCGCTGGTGCCGCTCGGCTACGCCGACGGGATTCCGCGCGCCGCGAGCTCGGTGGGCGAGGTGTGGCTGCGCGGTCGACGTCGGCGGATCGCCGGGCGGGTGGCGATGGACCAGGTCGTCGTCGACTGCGGCGACGACGTGGTCGAGGCCGGCGACGACGTCGTCGTGTTCGGGCCGGGGGACGCCGGCGAGCCGACCGCGGACGACTGGGCGGCGGCGTGCGACACCATCGCGTACGAGATCGTCACCAGGATCGGCCCGCGGGTGCCGCGAAGGTATGTCGGCGAAGGCCCCGACAGTAGTGGGAGTGCTGGTGGTACCAGGGATCTCGGAGGCGCGGATCCGGCAATCGGCGCCACCCGGGTGGATGGCGGCGACCATGGCAACGACGGCGGCGCCCACAAGGGCAGCGACGGCGACCCGGGTGGTGACCGATGAGCACCGTTGGCAGGATCCTCGGCGCCGCAGGCCTGGCGACCGGGATCATCGGGGCGGCAGCGCTCGGCGGCGTCACCGCGCAGCGGATGGCCGTCAAGCGTTACCGCTCGGCGCTGACCGACCTGACCCGCGAGGAATTGCTCGGCGAACTGACCCCCGACCGCACCTATTCGGTGGCCGCCGAGGACGGCGTCGTGCTGCACGTCGAGGAGGTCGGGCCGGTCAACGCGCCGCTGACGATCATCTTCGCGCACGGCTGGACATTGCGGTCCGGGTCCTGGCACTTCCAGCGGCTCGGGTTGGCCGGCCCGGGATTCGGCACCGGCGAGCCCGGTTCACCGGCGACCCGGATGGTGTTCTACGACCACCGCTCGCACGGCAAGTCGACCAGGGCGCCGGCGGCGCACTCCACCATGGAGTACCTGGCCTCCGACCTTCGCCATGTGATCGCGACAGCGACGCCTGACGCGCCGATCGTGCTGGTCGGCCATTCGATGGGTGGCATGGCCATCCTCACGCTGGCCGCGCAGGAACCCGCGTTGTTCGCCGACCGGGTGATCGGGATCGGGCTGATCTGCACGGGCGCCACCTACCTGCGGCAGACGCAGTTCAACCAGCTGCTGGTGACCAGGGGCAACCCCGTGGTGCGGGCGATCACCAATGTCGCGGTGCGCTACCCGGCGATCTTCGAGCGGGGCCGCGCGGGCAGCCGGGACGCGGTCTGGTTGCTGACCAGGAGCCTCGGCTTCGCCAAGGACGTGCCCGGCCCGCTGGTGGATTACCTGGACGAGATGATCAGCTCGACCCCCGTCGAGGTGATCGCCGATTACGCGCCGACGCTGTTCAGCTTCGACCAGTCCGCCGCGCTGCCGGCGCTGACGGGGATCCCCACCGCGATCATCTCCGGTGACCAGGATCGGCTGACCCCGCTGGCCCGCTCGCAGGCCATTGCGGACGTGCTGCCGGACGCGGAGTTCGTCATCGCCCACGGTGCCGGCCACATGACGATGATGGAGGACCCCGACCTGACCAACGAGGCGCTGCGCCGGATGCTGGAGCGGGCCACCAGCTACGGCGGGGTCTCGGTCAAACGGCGGAAGGTCCGGCGGTGACGTCGGCTCCGGACTCGGACGCCGCCCGGGTCCCTGACGATGCCGACCGCGCCAACCCTCCAGCGATCTCGTTCACGTTGCCGACCGTCGAGCACACCCTCGCCCTGGGCACGGCCATCGGCCGGCGCCTGCGCGCCGGTGACCTGGTGATCCTGACCGGTTCTCTCGGTGCCGGGAAGACCGCGCTCACCAAGGGCATCGGCGCCGGCCTGGGAGTGATTGGCACGGTGATGTCGCCGACCTTCGTCATCGCCAGGGTGCATGCCGGTGCGGTGCCGCTGGTGCATGTGGATGCCTACCGGTTGACCGGGACGGTCGAGCTGGACGACCTGGACCTGGACACCGACCTGAGCCGCAGCGCTGTGGTCGTCGAGTGGGGCGAGGGGGTCGCCGAGCAGCTCACCGACCAGCGGTTGACCGTCGCGCTGGAGCGGCTACCCGACGACACCCGGATCGCCCGGCTCACCCCGGTCGGCGCCGACTGGGACGAGCGGCTGCGCGGGTTACCCGAGCTGGTCGAACCCGGCCGGAGCTGATAGGTAACGGCACAGCGCCGGTGGCGACGGCGGAAGGTCAGCGAACCATCACGAACGTCGCCGGCCCGCGCCCGCCGGTTCGCGACCTTGGTGGCGCGGATCAACGTCGTCAGCGCGGCTCAACGTGCCGGTTGTGGGACAGGTGTGACACGAGTCGACCACTTCATCCGCGCGACCGGTCGCCGGCGGGCATCGCGCGAGCGCGGCGCCGCGCGGGCTCGCCCGGTGGGGCATTGCTTTCGCCCGGTTCGCCCGGTTGTATGGTGCGAGCACATCGGCATCCGTGGGCAGCCAAGGGCGTCGACCTGCACATCGCCGCGGTGAGTCGTCAGCACCCGAACCACGGTCTCGCCGGCCCGCTCCACCGTCGGCGCCGATCGGTCCCGCGAGTGTCCACCAAGTTGCACGAGAGGACGTCATGCAGCGGCGCACGGTGGGCATCTGATGGCCAAGACGAGAATTCTCGGGCTGGTGCTCGCCGGCAGCGAGGGCAAGCGGCTGTGGCCCTTGACGGCGGACCGGGCCAAGGCGGCGGTGCCGTTCGGTGGCTGCTTCCGGCTCGTCGACATCGCGCTGTCCAGCATGATCAATGCGGGGTACCGCCGGATCTTCGTGCTGACCCAGTACAAGTCCCACTCGCTGAACAGGCACATCACCACCGCATGGCGGATGAGTCATCTGCTCGACGCGGCCGTCACCCCGGTTCCGGCGCAGCAGCGGTTGGGTCCGCGGTGGTTCATGGGCAGCGCCGATGCGGTCTATCAATCCTTGAACCTGCTGTACGACGACGGTCCGGATTATGTGATCGTTTTCGGCTCGAACCACGTCTACCGCATCGACCCGGCGCAGGTCATCGAGGATCACATCGCCAGTGGTGCCGACGTAACGATGGCCGGAATACGGGTATCGCTCGCGCGGGCATCGCGGGCCGGGGTGATTCAGACCGATGACGGCACCACCATCACCCGCTACCTCAGCAGGCCCGTCGCTCCGCCCGCGGCACCGGACGATCCGTCGGTGGCATTCGCGTCCATGGGGATCTACGTCTTCACCACGCAAGCGCTGATCCAGGCGTTGCAGGCCGACGCAGCCGACGAGAGCTCCGTGCACGACATGGGTCGCAGCATCATCCCCTATTTCGTGAATCTGCGCACCGCGCACCTGTACGACTTCGCGAGGAACGACGTGCCCGGCGCCACCGACCATGACCGCTCCTATTGGCGCGATATCAGCACCCTTGACGATTATCACGAGTCCCATCTGGACCTGGCCGCCGCGCATCCATTCTTCAATCTGTACAACGACGATTGGCCGATTCTGACGCTGCCCGGCTCGATAGCGCCGGCGAAGTTCGGGGAGTACGGGACGGCGCTGGACTCCATCGTGAACGGCGGCACCATCATCACCGGGTCCACCGTCCAGCAGTCGGTGGTGTCCTACAACGTTCGCATCCAACCCGGCAGTCGAGTGGAACGCTCGGTGTTGCTGCCCGGTGTGCGGATCGGGCGGGATGCCGTCGTGCGCAACGCGATCCTGGACAAGAACGTGGTGGTGGCCGACGGCGCCACCGTCGGGGTCAACCCGCCGAAGGACCATCGCCTGCTGGCGGTCAGCGAAGGCGGCATCACCGTGATCGGCAAGGGGCGCGTCGTCGTCCGCTGACCGGCCGTACCCGGCTGACCATGACCGCCGACCTTGCCGCCGTTCGTCCTCGGGGAATCCGGCCAGGTCAGGTGCGGGGGGACAGCACCCTCCCGCCGTGCGGCCAGCCCCCTGGCAGGACGCCGACCGGTCGGCGAAGATCAACGACAGCAGCGGACGGGCAGGGCGGTGAGTGATGTCCACCATCAGGGTGCTGATCGTTGACGATCAGCTGCCGTTCCGGCGAGCGGCCGAGGCGGTGGTCGAGTCGACCGATACCTTCGTTGTCGCCGGTGCCGTCGCGTCCGGTGAGGAAGCGCTGGCCGCGGTCGATTCGCTCCGCCCCGATCTGGTGTTGATGGACGTCAACCTGCCAGGGATCAGCGGTGTCGAGGCCAGTCGGCAGCTTCGCGACACTCACCCGGAGGTCGTCGTCGTGCTGCTGTCCTCTTACGACGAGGCCGAATTCCTGGACATGACCCCGGACTGCGGCTCCTCCGCGTACGTTCCCAAGTCGGCGTTCGGCCCGGACCGGCTCGAGGAGGTCTGGGCCGCGACCACCCGGTCTCGGCTCGGCTGAAGGCCAGTCGGGATCACCGCCCGGACCCTCACTGCATCGGCAGCCGCGGGGTGGACGGTCACCTGGCCGTCCAGTGCCTCGACCCGATCGACCGCGTGCTGCCAGACGGCCAGGGACGTGCCGTCACCGCCGGCACCGAGCCCCGGTCCGGGCGCGGCAGCCCCGCGCCGGAGGTCGGCGACGAGCTGGTCATCGGCCACTGCAA